>JAABUU010004246.1_pt1 | contig 17117 bp, 9 predicted proteins | sample 5559301 | NCBI WGS metagenome assembly JAABUU01 (sample SAMN10711884, study PRJNA513360) | rock metagenome | isolation source: Antarctica rocks | place: Antarctica: Victoria Land, Richard Nunatak white | reverse complement strand
TGGGTTTCGGCCTTCCCTTTTTTCCTTGCTTGAACCGCCCCCACTCCCGACTCGAAATCTCGCCATCGATGCACGCACGACCTGTCTGTGGCTGAGTGGGCTCTGCTTTCTTCAACCGTGTCCGGGTTGATGTGATGACCTACCGTGATACCTCGCTGAATCATTCATACTCTACGGGTGTTGCTGCGCAACGGAGTAGCGATGCGGTGCGTTGAGCCCTACCTTTGCTGGGGTGATGGAGCTGTACTAGTAGTTGTGTGCGGGTGGTGCTTGAACTGTAGACTTTTAATCGAAGAACGTACGCACCTGGTTACTGTGCTGTCAAGTTCGGAACCTCCCAATGATCCAGGTGCGTTAGGTACGGAGGTTACCGATTTCCTGAAACGAATCCTACAGAGGTAAGGTAGGTAGTCACCAAAGCCCAGGGCAGTCTAGCTACATCCAGGAACGTCTACAGCCCAAAGCGCCAAAACAGCAGCACCCCGCAAGAAGAGGGCCAACCCGACCCCTCCTAGAACCAAGCCCTTCCTTCTCCTCCCTTCCCCCACGAGAAACCAACTCATACAGTGTGTGACATGTCAATCTTCTCCCCCCCTCCCCCCCACTTTCCCCCCTCGGCTTACCCCCTTCCTCACCCCATTTCCCACCTCGCCCCCTTCCACGGCGCCGCCTCTCGCACCGGCAACTCACCGACCCCCCACTCCCAGTCCTCCGGATTCGTCACGCTCGCCCTCAAGCGCGCATACCTGACCGGCCTCTCCCCCTCACCCTCGCCTTCCTCCGGCCCATCACCGCTCACGTGCCGGTAGAACGGCGGCCGATACGCCGACGCGCTGCGGGCACGGGAGGGCGAGCGGCCGCGCGTGGGCGGCGGGCTCGGGGAGGGTTCGAGGCGGACGCGTTCGAGCATGGTGTCGAGGTCGGCGTGGTGCGCGCGGTAGGAGGCTGGGGGTGCTGGTGATGCGTATCGGGTTCGGGGTTGGGGACGCCATTGCGGGGATGGGGGTGTGGGGACGCGGACGTCGCGGTAGGTGCGTGGTGGGAGGGGATGTTCTGGGTGAGGTGAGGTTAGGGTTGGTGGTCACGACGGGGAAGAGGGGTTAGGGTTGTTGGGACTTACCGGTCTGGTTGGAGAGTTCGCTGCGCCGGTCTAGTATGAGGTCGTCGATGTCACGGATTCGGCGGCGACGACGGCGCCGGATGGCCGGGATGTCTTCGCTTATGTGTCTCGAGACGGGCGAGTGTCGGCTGGCGTAGTCAGGTGGTACGAACTTGACCCGTGGCGGTCCGATGTTGGCGGGGTCGCTTTCCCAGCTGTCTCGGATCGCATCTTTCGGTCCTCTGTCGTGTACTCTGAGTATGCGAACCGAGCGAGATGGCGGTCGGGACGGGATGTCGGCGTGGTATTCGTGTTCAAAGGAGTCTCGGGAGGAACGGCTTGGCTCGCGGATATGCTCGTAGCTTATTCGCCTTGGTCGGTGCCGGTGCCCTGTTTCTTGAGGATGATATGCTTCTTCATGCTGTATGAGGTGCATATCCGGATGCCTCGGAGAAAAGGGCCGACTAGGCTGTGGACGACGTTCTTCGATGATTTGTCCGTCATCGTCTTGTTGATAAGATATGAAACTGGCAGGACGCTGCTGCTGGGTATGTCGAGGGACTCGTACGTATTCGTGATCCTCTTCATATACTTCTCTAGCTCGGGATTCTGATCTAGATCGTCCATGTTTCGGCGCCTCAATATATCTGACGCGCTCCACAACATGTACTCTTTCAGCTGGAGGTTCTACCTTATTCTTCTTAGCCGGTAGATATGATACTTGAATCTGAGCCTGGTCCTCAGAATCAGATGCAGAGTGTCGGCGGCGTCTTGATTCGCTTCGTCTCCGCTCGTTGGATCCATGAGATTCCGCGCGTCTGGTGACGCGGATTACCTCTTCGACACTCGGTGGCGTCTCTTCGGAGCTACTGCGCCGACGCTTTTCCCTGTGTTTCCTTTTCCTTGCCGACCTTTTGTGCCTTCGAGAGTCGCGACTGTGGCTGCGGCTTCGACTCCCGTCTTCGGTGCTCTCGTCACTTGAGGTCTGCACCCTCATACACTTTCGACATATCCCTAGTTTCGGGATCTCGTTTGGGGCGAGCAGATGTCGATGATGATAGCTAGGAGACCGAAACTTGCCACAGGACGCGCAGGTATGCTGCAGCACATGGTGTCTTGCCACCTGTGCTGTTACCGTCGAGAATGGCCGTGGTTGTTCAAGTACCAAAGGCGCAGGGACGTGAGACGGAGCAACGTGGGACGGAGCTGCCTGTACGGACACCACCGATTGCGGTGGCGCCGCCGTAACTTGAACTGCAGCACCTTCGAGTTGCAGCTGCTGTTGCCGGGGCGCGATTGCGTACGTCGGTGGCACGGGTGCGGAGACCACCCTTAGCTCTTGACGAGCAGTGTCTACCGATCGAGATCGAGGTGGAGCATACGGGACCAATTTCTCCGTCCCAGTACTGAACCCTAGCAGGAGGCTAGGTAGTTGTATTTTCCGTCGGATGAAAGACGGTCGGCTGCGGCCGGGCAATCTGGCGACATAAGTTCTTCCTGGTTCCATCTTCCTTGGTGCTGCTGCAACCTGTTGCGCAGCGTCCGACCTGGAGGGAGGTTTAGTAGTGAATCTTGGTCGCGAGACGAAAGTATAAGTCATGATTAAATCATGTATGTAAACCTCACCTCAGTATGACTGTGCCATCCCACTGCCGGTCGCCCACCACGTATGTCTTAGGTGCAGATTCCATCTTGTACCCAAGACTGCGTACTGAACCTAGAAAGAGTCTTTGGAGACAGCTTTGGTCCGAACAAGGCTCTTCAATGATAGACTGCGCTCAGCGTTCAGCGTCAGAGATAGTGTTGATCAATTGAGCAGCAACTTGCGCAGCTATGTTGACACAAGGTAGCAGCAAGGCGAGTTGGAAAGCTTAGACATTGAGGTTAACAAGAGTGAGCGAACTTCTAAGAGTTCACTGAAATGACTTGCGGCTTGAGCAGGTGCGCAGTCTCTGAGTAAAGATCACGGCGCCGTAGACAAGACGTAGGTCCGTGAGAAAGTAAAAGGAGTGAATTGTGAGCTAGCTAGAGGAGAAGAGATACCATGGAAGGCACACGAGTATCGGCGCGTGGATCAACGCATGCTTGAACTTTCAAAGAGAGCGTCACCTTGGCGCTGCCAGGTACAATTACCTTGGATCACACAGTGATTACAGTCTGCGCCCAAGGCGAAGGCGCAAAGCACCTTCCTGTAAACGAAACAGCACCGTGGGCTCCATTGCCAGCCGGGAGTGGGAGTAGCCCTTTCCTCACCCAGCAAGAACGGCAACAGCTCATCGACATGAAAGGAGGGATTAATGATCTAGAGATGTTACGCAATATCCTTCATTCATAGAATCAGGCAAAGGCACGCAGCACGGCTTCTGAGTCCGGTCATTCCATTCACATGAGGGGCGCCTGTTTCTTCGCGAAGTGCTTCTCATCCGAGCCATGGCCATCGATTAGTCACAAGTCGAAGCCACCTCCGCTGTGTCTTCGCCATTATGATAGCATCAATCCACCGAGAGAGAGATTGTTAGGAGAGCTATCGCCGGCTGCTAACAACGAAGCGATGAAGTTGCTGTGGACAGGGTTCGCTAGATTGTTTTCCTCACCGCCCGACAGCGACAGAGCCGCATCTAGCTTCAATGGCGCACGGGATTTCAGTTGGTCAATTGTTCGCACAAAAGGATTTGTTGCTACTGTGGGCCTTTTGTTCGAGAGAAATGCTACGATTCTTAGGTCAATCGTGACATCTGGTTGCATTGGCGCTATTGCTGCCCCTGTGAATTGAGAGAAGGGGCAGAACTGGACTGGAGTCTTCGAAAGTTGCTCCGAATGGAATATAATAATACAACATACAGTATACGCTTACACCAGCTACCCTTACAGCAAACGGACTAACACCAATCGCTCCTCAACAACGCGATGAATAACAAGAGGCGCTTTCAGCGCTCTAGATAACCCCAGAGGAAAGACGAAAGCTCCCCAGACTAAACTCAGATTCGGCGGGAAACCTCAGCTGAGGTGCCCTAGCCTCAAGAGAAAACGAGTCACGACGGCCCGCCCGGGCGGTTCCTTCATTGACTCTCTAAGAGCACCGTATTCTCAGTGCGACAAGACCGGCAGAATCGGTGATCACACTGTATACAGGACTTGTACCCGGTGGTGTGAGGTCCATAGTTGCACATACACTATATCGTTCGTTATAGGATCAGCATATGGAACCCCAAGCCGGTCTTGACAGCAACTTACACAATATCTATTGGTTTGTTTCTCACTGCGACTCTTTTCCGTGCGGACTTTCTTACGAGGCTGCGCTTGAGCGGTGACCGGTGTGGCCTTTCGTTTGGAGAGAAGAACGTCGTCCGCAAGGATGCTTGCAAGTGACTGCTGACAAGGCTCCGCTTTTCCGGTTTCGTCATCAGTTTCGTCCTGCTCGCAAGCCGAAATCCTTTCCCGACCAGTATCTTCCGACTGCGGACCCTTCGGCCCGTGTCCGTCGATGGGTACCCAGTCGCTGATCGGCTGCCCGCGCTTGAAATGCTTGTCGTCCACATGGTTGAATCGTTCGTCCCACGCTTCGAGACCCTTCTTCTCCAATGCGATGATCTTCACACAGAAGCCGCACCAGAACTGACCCTGTCCGTTGCGGCCTATGCGAGTGCTCTTGAGCTCTTCCTTGATGGAGTCATCGCTCATCTTCGAATGGTCTTGTTTGAGATGTTGCGTAAACTTTTCACGGCGGTAGAAGATCTTCGCGCAGTGACGGATCTTACTGCTGGGATCCGGTTGGTGACACCGCCAGCATTCGAGCTGGAAATGCTGAGAGTTCTCATGACGTTTCCAGTCGTTCTTGCTGCCGAAGATCTTGTTGCAACCCTGAAAGGTGCAGCCGTAGGGCTTGGAGTGCCGCTTCTTGTGCTTCCTGTGGGTTTGTTAGTCGTAAACTTGGATTGCTTCGCGAATGTACATACTTCATATCGCAAGATCTCGGCAGACATTTATCACATTCGTCACACTTTATTTGTCCTCCCCGGGCCGCAGATTGGTTGGAAGATTCGCTTCGTACTAAACTCTGGCTCGAAGTTTGCGAGCAGAAGAGATTCAACAGGCTTGTGTGCACTGTGATCTGCGCCTCATCTAGTGTCCCAGCCTTGAGGTAGTCAGTAACGCTAGAGATTATGGCTTGGGAGATATTCGTCACGAATGTATCCAACAGTGGAGGAGTGGCGTCAGACTTTGATATACGATGCTGCGCTGTTGAAGATGAGTGGTCAAGTGGAGGATGAGAGGTAACGCTGCCCGGTGATGATCGAACGGTATCAGTCGATTGCTGTCCAGAGGCGTCCAAAAGTGAGGTCAGCAGCGTTGACAATTTACTATCCTCTTGCACAAAGTTGCCGTTAGGTTCTAGATGGTCAGATGCAGCTTCTGACGATCTCGAGTCACGAGATACGGATCGCATCAAAGGCGCAGACGTTGTTGAGAGGAGTCTAGAGGAGCAGGTATAAGGTCTGCGCCTCGAGACTCGAAGTTCGTTGAGAAAGCCATCAAAACCCTCTGAAATTCGAGACGGTGAGGGGCTGTAACGAGCACGATTACTTTCTCCGTGACCGGTAACTGCCCCTACTGCATTCCAAACGTTGCAATCGAAATCGGGTAAGCCGCGAAAGTCATCACCACTGGTCCCGGTCGGAACATATCCAAAACTTGGTCCGCACTCCGAACTTTGCGCCTGTGTTCGGTTGTGGTTCTCCGGTGCCTGGGCTTCTTGCTCGGCCCTGCCCTAGCGTTAGCGTCCCACCATCTCCAAAACAGTTTCAATACTGACTTGGCAATAACCTCTTCCGTAGGTTCAAGCTGATGCATCCGCTTTAGATGTTGCCGGAAGTTGTCCAGGCGTGGCCATAGCTTAACTTTCCGAGAGCAATTTGCTTCGGGACAGCGAAAGCTTCTGTCATGTCCATGCTTTGGAGCGATGTGGTGCCGACTTTTCCTATGCCGATCTAGGTCATTCGTCGTACTGAAACCATCTTGCATTCTTTCGCAGCCAGGCTGATCGCATTTGAATGGCTTTTCGTGTCGACGAATGTGTTTTCTTCGTTGGCAATCTCTTAGCATCAACACTTCGAAACGCATAGGGAGTCTGGCATACGTCAATTCCGACTGGCACTTCACAATCGTCTCACAGCCCGCATAGGTACAGTGCAGATTGGCCTTGTGAGACTGGTCCGGGTCAGGTCTTTGCTCGTTCCCCTGAGCACGAGCGTTTTTGTCCGGTTGTGGATACACTTGAAAGGGGTCTTCAGAAAGAAAGTTCAGACCGTTAATATGACCGGTGATACTGGAGCACTCTTGGTTATGGTCCACTGGATCCGAGCTCAGGATGGATGTCGCAGCCTGACTTCTCGTGCCGTAGCCCGAGTCAGATGGATACGGTCCGGTAATGTCGCTCCCGACCTCTGATCCGGCGTTGGCTCGATATTGAGTGAAGGAATTGTTCGGTTCGCTGTGCCTCGTCCGGGCATTAGATGACCTAGATTGCTTAGGTCGTCTGTTTGAATAATTAGGTACATCTGCTATCCCCCGCGGGACCCAAGGCCCCGGAATGGTCTGAAAGCGACTTATTGAATCTGGCGACACCTCATGTGGCATATGGGAAGGCACCTGAAGTGTATACGAGGAATGCTGTGAAGGAAGAGATCCCCGGAAGTGGTTAAAACTTTCTCCCGGTCGTAGGGAGTTTGAATATTCGCTATCTAATCCGAGGTTTGGCGAACGATGTACATTGATACTGCTCCATCCATCCATGGCACGACTGACCCGCAAAGTTGGTCGTGCAGTATTCGTCTGCGGTTCGTGAAGTCTGAGTTGAGATGGAAAGCACTCCTGAGATACGGTCGGTGGAACATCGCGGTAGAACTAGACAGGATCGATGATGAGAAGTGTGAAGCATGGCTTGACCGGTCGAACGAGATTCGATGACATACATGAGACGTTGACTGAGCAAAATCTGCATAGTGCTGGCCGTCGTTGGCCATCGCGACACCAAGTCTCCTGGAAATCAGCTATCTAGTTCGAGAGCAAGCAGACACACCGTGATGAACGATCGCAAAGGCTTACATCGAGGGAGACGGTACTGAGAGCGAGGACACGAAGCCGCAACTTTTGTCCCACCTCAGCGTGCAGTCCAGCTGCAAGCAGACCGGGGCGCAAACCTTTCCAAAAGAGGGATGCGGGCAAAGGGACTGCCGATGTAATAATAAGCCTGCAAACTTTGGTCTCACCGCTCCGCACACGCCCGTCCTCAACAGCGACAGCAACAGCAACAGTGACAGTGACAGTAACGGTAACAGTAGCAGAGCCTAGTCCAATCAATCATCGCAGAAGGCGTCTGGGAAACGAATCCCCCATCCCTTTGGAAGTCGCAGAGAATGTTCGGCCACAGGATCTGAAGCGCGTGATGATGACCGGGCCGGGAGCCGCACGACGGGTGCGCAGAGGTGGCGGCATTCTCCTCTGGACGAAAAAGCACACGTTCTTTTGGTGGTCCCAGCGGCTTGGGGCACTGGATGCCTTGGTTGGCCGAAGGAGGCAACGGACCGGGAAGTGAGGCTGTGGTTTCGTTGCCTTGATGGCTGCCTTGCGCGATGACCCGATTCGGTCACCGCTGACAAGTCGGCCAAAATTGCGCTTTCAGAGTGGTCTGCGGTAATTCTCTTAGTACCTTACCTTAGGTAAGCACGGGGCAGCTTCAGATGACTAATGAAGTCCCCAAGCTTACCTGGTACCTTCCTTAAGGTACCGTGTCTGGATGCGAGGGCATTAAAACCAGACCATAACCCAGCTTGGGAGCCTGCACTTGATACGCTGAACGTATTGAGTCGAGTTGGTTGGAGTTGGCAGATTATAGAATACAGTTGATGTTATCAGTGTTTCACTACATTTGACAAGCGCCGCACAAACTGTCAAAATTCTAGTAAGGCTACTGTTGCGCGAGGAACGTGACGCATTGCCCTAGACAGCACAGAAGCTTGGCCTCGAGAGAACCATCTAGAGCCCGAGTCCAAAATCACCAAGGTCAATAGAGCAAGCCAACTGCGTCATTGACCACTTTTCATAAAATCATAAGAAGATGAAACCAGCTCTCTTCGTGACTGACGGATTACTGCTGACGATACAGGTAGTTCTGCGGCGTTTGTTGATATTGGGGGGATGACCCGCTTGGGGCTTGGGTGAAAGGCGTCCTAGGGGTGGGGTTGTATTGCATGGGTACCGGAGTAATTACACTCGGCATGGGTGCAATGCCATCGGGGTTCGAATAAAGGAAGGGAGCACCTCCCATGGGGCCGACAAGCGTTTGTTGTGTGTTGTAGAAGGGTAGAGTTGCTTCGGCAGAAGTGTAGCCCGCTATTGATCCGGCCATGCCTTCGCTGTAAACTCCATAATCGCCTGTGCCTTGCAAGGAAGGCTGTCTACTGAACCCCTGGGTGGAATTAACAGGGATGAAGTGTTCAGTAGGTTGCTCCTGATACTCCTGATATGGAGGCATCGAATGAGGTGCGTTTTCAAAATCCGGGCGACTTGACATTAGGATCGGTCGGTTGAGAGGTATGTTGTAGTCGGGCACTTCGCCCGTGTATCCGCCCGTCGCTTGCACTCCGGTAGGATTGTTGTAGGCGCCTTGAATCTGTGATAGATAATGGTCTTCGGGATTGCCCGCTGCTGGAGAAACATGCGCTGGGATGCCCAAAGGGGAAGCACTGTGAGACTCGAACTTTGGCATACGTACAGAGCTTTGAGGAGAAACAGACTGTTGCTGCTGTGGTATTCGCTGCAGCGGTATTCGCTGCTCGACCGGGCTAATGATCGTGTCGAGCGTGACAACTTGCTGCTCGACCAAGCGCAACACCGGCATACTGATTTGCTCCATATGCTTTGCCAAGTGAACGGTAAGTTTCTTCCAGCTATTGCACACGTTGCCACAAAATTTGCAGGCTTCCTCGCGAGGTAGCTTTTTGGTATCGTGGCGACACTCTTCTACAAGCGCCCAGACTTTGTCGACTTCCGCTTGCGCGGGATCGAGAGAGCCTGGAACTACTGCTTTCCAATCCTCAATGATTTCCAATTGTGATCTCCCCGCTTTAGCCCTACCGGTGGCTTTGACGGGAGCTCTTGACGATTTGGTTTTTGGCTCAGGCTTTTTGTGCTCTCGAACGAGATGCTGCACAAAGTTGTCCTTGCGATAGCATGTATGCGAGCAGTCAGGCATGTTGCATGTCCACCATTCAAGTTGTCGATGTCTTTCATTCTCATGCCTCACCCAATCAGCTTTGCGTTTGAAAGATTTGGGTTCTGCGCAATTGGGGAAAGTACAGGTGAACGGTTGAACGTCTTCGTGCACATGCTTTGTCCAGTCAGATGGTTTCTGGAACTTCCTCACTTTGAAGCATAGCGGACACTCAAACTCTCGGGGAAGGCTCTTCACCGGCGGAAGGGGTACACCAGGAGGTAACTGTGCAGAAGTGACGATCCCTTCCCCAGAGGGAGACGAGTCGTTGTCCGAAGCACCCGCGTCAGTAATTTGGTGGCTCGTGTAGGACGACTCTGGAGCCTTGGCACTCGCTTTGGACGGTAGAACTGAGGCTTCCCCACCCAGAGCGAAACAATGCCTCCCTGATGTGCAATTCGCATCGCTTACTGCCTTGAGATGTTTGACTTTGAATTCGAGCAGTTTCTTGTACCGTCGCACCTGTTCTCGTCCAATTCGATCGACGAGGTATTCCACGAGACGAGGATTTAGGTGATGAACATTGCTCCTGAACCCCTCGAAAGTAGGGTTGATATCGTCCGCCCGAATTTCAAAATCCATCACGACGCCTTTATCATCCATCGTCTCATCTTCCACTTCTCCCTCATCCACCTCTTCGTCTCCGTTGTCACCAGGCGGACCGAACGGTTTCGCATGGGGTAACTCGTTTGGCGGAGACGCAAGGGTTGGCATAGGGGGTCCACCGTGCTGAAGAATCAAATCCATAAGCCCTGGGTGTGCAGACTCGCTCGATTTTGTATCGCCGAGCTCACTGCGGCTTCTCGTTCGCTTGATTGCATTTACAGCTTGCGTCCACGGTCCATGTGGGGTGGCAGCAGCAGTGGCGCCGATGGATCCACTGCCTCCAATGGCAGCAAACTGACCGGCCATAGCCGCGACTGCGCTTCCAGTGTTGATAGGTTGTTTGGTCTTTTTGTGGAGCTTGGACGGAGCAGAACCGCTATCGTCCCTCGATGCTTCCGGAACATCAGGGTTGGAGCTCCGCAGTGTTCCTGGAACCGTTTTCCTTCTTAGATTACTGTTGGTACGTTTCGGCAGCAGCTTCGTTGCTGCCTGCCCGAGGAAACTTCCTCGCCGTTCGCTCTTGTCTTTACTCTTGTCCTTCTCTCTACCGAAAGACAATCTCTTGAGAATCCCACGGTCGCGAGCGACCTGACCAATATCGGTATCACTGAGTCTACGAGTGCCCCAAGTCGCTGCACGTGACGCTGTTTCGATGTTGTCGGCCCGTTGATTGAAGCGCATGATGGCAGCGTTAGCAGTGGCTGGTTGCGCCGTGGACCCGTCCACAGCTGGGTCATATGGTGGATCCTGCCAGGGACGGGAGCGGTAGGGTTCCGCGGCGGAAGGCGGCTCATTGACGGTAGAGAATGTGACATCCTCATCAATGGATGCGGGAGGAGATTCTGGTAAGTCATCGTCCGTATCAACAGATCCGTCTTCCTCCTCGCCGCTTTCTTCGTCCAGAAGCACACCAGGGCCTGGTATCCCTGAGTAATTGTAGCTAGCTCCCGCTGCGCCAAGGACGGGAATATTTGCACGAGGAGCAGCTTGGTCACCCATACTTCTAGCTCTTCTCCGCTCACCTGATGCTTTAAAGGCGCGGGATCCCGCGCGCTGAGGCTGTTCCGCTGTCGCTTCACTGCCTGCTTCGCTATACACCAACCAATCCTCCACCTCAGCGTTTTTTTCATTGAGATGTCGTAGATCTTCTTGCTCCTGCAAAGTCGGAATATGGTCCTCGTTCAGTTGACTTCTCATGTCTGGACTGACGCCTTTGCGACCCACAGCCCTACCGGCAAATAGAGGGCCAGTACCGGTCTGCAATGTGCTCGCCGCGACCCCTGAATGTTCAAGATCCTGATCACGCTGCTCGTGTTCTATTTCGTCTTCTGATAAATCTTCACCATAAGGTGCAAGTAGTGCCGACGAAAGGCTGCCTCGGGTCCTTTTACTAGAACTACGTCCCAGACGTGGTACTCTAGCTGGAGAGTCACCTCTGCTGTAACTCTCAACCCTTACGATTGGACTTGCGGCACGCCCGATGTGGGAGACCGGCTCCACCTCAAGACTGGCATTGCTAGGGCTGCCCGTCAAAGCCGGCGTATGCTGTGACCCTGCTTCGCGCAGTTCCATCCTTGTGGGTGTCGTCGCAGTGTCGTGTCGAAGTGATGGATCGTTTACACCTCCGCTGATTGGAGCTGGACCCATATCGAGATGCCTGTATGGTTCGCGTCCGACGGGTGGACTAGGGCTGTTCGTGAGCATTGGACTCAATAGCGATGAAGACTTGTCGGCCGCGCCAAGAGACGATTGATCTTTGTGATTGACACACCGGGGTGATGGAGCTTCAGAGACAGAAGAATCGCGCGAGGAATATAATCCATGAGACTTGCTAGAGTAATGCAAGTCCTCCTCGGGCTGTATTGTTGGTATAAGGCCAAAGTCGGCGTCCAGAAAGAAGTCGTCGTCAAAACTGGGGGTCGCAATCTCGCTCAACTCGCTATAGCCTGCGTCCGTGTAAAACGCTGTTGGGCTCAGGAAGTCGGAGGCCGTCGTAGGAGAAAATGAGGCGCTTTGATGCTGCGAATGCTCAGGGTATGGGGTATGGCCGATGGTGGTTCCCCGAGGGCTGATGTTTGGTTCATGGATGGGGACGTCTCGACGAAGATATGAAGCGGCGCCGGTAAGGGATGTATCCTTCGGGCAGGATGAGTTGCTCGTGGTTTGGACGGCGACTCCGGAGCCGGTGTGGTTTGTTTGTTTCGTGGTTTGGGCTTCGAGTACGACTGAAGTAGCGATCCGACTCGACAGTTGGAGCAGCTGCTCTTCATGCGGTGACGAGGCCAAGAAAGGATCATCGAGTGACTGCTCTCTGAAACCAGTCAAGAGGTGGTGGTGACCATCAACGGATGTGGGAGAGGAGACTGTAGACATCTTCGGACGTTGAAATACTTATGCTATGAGCCAGGACGAACTCGACGGCTTGACCGACGCGACAACGTTAAGGGATTTGATTTTGACGCCCAGACGTAGAAGATATCACCGGTATGCGTGTGGGGTCTACCGAGAGTATCGCGGGAGGTAGTTTCGCACTTGAGGAATCGCCGAACCAAGGTTCGTGGCTCAGTACACGGACGTGAGATGCAGAAGGTTGAAGCTACCTAGGCTAGATCGAAAATAGTGTCAGACGTATGCAAAGTGAGGTAAGGGAAGGTGTAACGTAAGTGAGCAGGGCAAGGCAAGGCCCTCGACCGTAACCCCCACCAAGAGCTGACTTGCTCGGTTGGCCCCGTCGCGTACCGGGGACGAGCGAGTGCAGGGAGAAGGACGGAACCTTAACGCACTGGAAAAGCACGACTATCACTTGTCGTCCAGTACCCGAATAGCGTCCATCATCAAAACATTATTTCGAAACGGTGACGAGGATTCAGTCAGTACAGAACCTAGGCAACTGAGATATTTCAAGCCCCGTGGCTTAACTAGGTAGTCGAACGAAGAAAACGGTGCTGTGCCCTCGACATTCGGCAGATCATTTCATCATCCTCTCGTATTAATATTGATATGGTATCGTTGTACTGTAGGCGTTCTCTGCGGGCTGACCGGTAGGCGCTCTTCCCTCACTCTAGAGAAGGAAATCAGATCTGGTAGTCAAAAGTATCTTAGATCATTAATGATGTCGCATCCAGGAGGACGGGCAGCTTTCCAGATTGCGCCTTGTGCTGCGGCACAGCCTTTCGCTCGCTGACTTGCCTAACTACCGATTTGCGGTCGACCCGGTCAGTACCATACGAGTGAGTTTAAGTTTCATATCTATCAGCAATTACTCTCAGTGGTAACGGCCCGGGATCCGCAAGCACGTAAGGTAGGTAACATGACCATGTTGAGATCTGCCAGGTACTGGCACTGGTGTTGGGTAAGGTAAGGTAGGGGTGGTTGCATGATGGAGGAGATACCGCGTGCTGACTCATTCAGCCTTACTCTCGGAGAGGCCGTAAGCTGACAGAGTAATAATCCGTCGGCATCTTGGAAAGTCACTCAAGGTCGGTGATAAGCGGTCTTGGACAGGCATCACGCTCTATGGTAGATCCCCACCTGTAGATGCCAATCAATTGCATCATGATGCATCGGACTGATATCCGAATGCGTCAAGCAGATCAGATAGGGATGAATGCTGTATGTATATATATCCGAAGGCCCTTTCAACAACAGGGTCGCATGACTCTTCATGCAATGCTGCGCAGAGGAGGAAGAACGTCAGTATAGAAATAGCAGTCACCGCTGCTCAACCATTCCGAATCACCTCGAGACCCAAAATTCCCCAAAAGCACGCAAAGTCACACCAGGACCGAGGTGATGCACCAGCGCGCTGACCAACTCGTACCCGAACACAACGCTGAATTGCTGCAAACGCACGAAACCACACATGAGGCAGAAACAAAAAACCAGAAAATCTGTCCAGAAGGGGCTGTCAAATCGCCCAACTGCCTCTCCGGGCCCGGTCTCCCCACGCATCAAGGTCAGGAACCGCAGCCATTTGAGGCTTCTGTCGTGCCCATTCTCGCACGTATAATCTGAGTGCTCTCCATCGGGCACACTGGCCGTCTGACACGCCGTCTTGCGTGACCCCTTTACCTTCAGGCGTTCCAATAAATCCTTTGGTGTTCGCCAGCTTGTCGTCGCGCCGGAGCTCCTCGACTGAGATACGGGTGATCTTACAGAGTTCATCATCGAACTTGCGTGCCAAAGCAGGATATCCGAGGGAGAGGTAGTTGTACACCTGTGTGACGAGGGCGTCGGTGCACTCGCGCTGGATTTCTTGCTCGGCCATAAGCATATCGTCTATGCATGCCATGTTTGACCCTGGATGGGAATTCAATGGTGATTCAGGTAGGTGTTGGCTGTAATGCATGATGACATCTGGTTCCGCAAACGGGTACTCGTGCTCTGCAGGTGTGATCAAACCCGGGCGTCCCGGCCTTGGAGGAGCCAGCCCAGCGTTGTCAGAGATGGCGCAAACACCCATCCACAGGCCTTTACCGGAGCTGTGCCGACTGTTGCCAGCACCTGGCGTCCATAGACCACTTCTCTGCCGAGGGGTGGAAACCCCTGAACCTCGATAATGACCTGGGTATTGATCTACCTCAAAGCGGGTGTGCCGAGGAGATTCACACCAAGGGAGTTTGATATCATTACCCAACATTGGCGGACTGGCAGCACTCCTCATGCGGTCGAGTCCATCAGCAGCATGACCTGCTTGCTTCGTCAGTTGCGGGAGTCGTTGAAAAGGTCCCGTTGCCGAAATAGGTCTGATAAACTCAGTATTCTCCATCGAGCTCTGCTCATGCGCCTGCCATGCAGGCTTCTCCGGACGTGTCTGCAACTCCTTGGTCCGCCAATCTATCTCAGCGACTGATTGTTTTTTCATGGTCTGGATGTTTCCCCTTTCGTGAGGAAGTAAAGCTATGTCAATATCGTCATCCGTCTCGTCCGACGAGTCAGACTCCTTGTCGATGGCAAAGTGATCCACATGCTCGTGTTGTTTCTCATTGGGATATGCTGCCATTGCTTGATCCCTAAGCTGCTTCTCAGCCGCCATTGCCGCTAGACCCAGCAAATACCCCGAGAAACGTTCATCACAGCTCTCTCTTACCCGGCTGGCCTGTTTATGGAGTTCTGTGTCATGCGAAGCTGTCGAAGGCGATGTCGACAGAGATGGACAATCAGACCCTTCTGACGCTTCACTGTCAGGTTGGGACTCAATTGGTGCTAGATCTGGGACCCTGAAGGAGTGTTTCCTGGCAGAGTTGCGGCTGAGGTGGGCCGAGGAAAACCGCGACTCTGGCGGTTCTAGTACTCGGTCCGCATTTGAGAAAGGTGCATTGACTGAAGCTCGTGTCAGAGCGCCTGGTCTGGGCACGTTAAAGAGTGGCAGCGGAAGACCTTTGCGTTCGACAACGATCTCAGTCTTCTCCGTTGGCAACAATGCCAGCCCAACATCTCCTGCCTTCCTTGAACGCTTAGTCGTCTCTATTAATTGCGGACTAAACTTTTTCCTCCTGCTGCTGGTTGTTGTGGTCTCTACAGGCTGCGGTAACCGGCGAACCGGTGACGGATCAGGAATTTTTGAAGGGTCGGGAGCCTGCAGACATTCGAACACGGCTTCTTTCCGATTGCATTGGCTAGTCGTCTGGACCGGCACAGGGCTGAAGCGCTTGTCACCCGAGACGTTGTTCCCTGCAGGATCTACATATGCCGTTGGTCCCTTGTTGCTCCTCGAAATAACTCCCCAGGCCTCAGGTGCGTTCCTTCGCCTGCTCTTTGTGCTTGTCTCGACGGGTTGCGGCAAGAAGCGTCGAGGTGGATGTGGAGGTGACATGTTTGGTGCGTTAAGTCGTGGAAGTACTTGAGTGGACATGGAACGCTTGGCGATTCAAACAGTCACAGCCGGTATGTCTTCACCTCGACGCTCAGCAGCAGATAACTCGCCCATCAAACCGTATCAGAAACCAGACAACGATCGAATTGAGTTCGGATATATCACTACCCTAGTAGACGGACCGTACGGAAGTCGAAATGCGGGGGAGTAGGGTTATCGGAGGAATCCGGAAGAGCTCCGATGGTCCGTTAAATCTCCAAGAAATGCCCGAACTCTTGCGCAGTCGATCTGTATCTTATTCTTGGCGTATCCAGTTGATAGCGGCAACTAGGCTTGAGGTGTATCGGAGGTGGTCAAGGAAAATCACCGACTAAGGCGGGGCGAGGAGGCATGAGCTTGGTAGACCATGTGAAGCTCGAACAGGAGACGTCTATTGAAGCTGTGGGCCTGCCTCCGTCTCATGCACTGCAACCACCCGTCGGGCTGACTGCCAGGTGTCCTGATTCCGGAGAACGTTGCGTTCGATGGGTTCTGCGTAGAAGAGTGACTCAATGCTGTCCGTTCCATTAGAATAAAATCATCAGCCTGGTATTTGATGTTCAATGTCCACATCCGTTGATTGTAGACATACACCTGAACCGTCTTTGTGAGCGAGAAAAGAGCCCGAGATGTATAAATATATAGTGAGCCTCTATCAATCTATCACCAGCCAGACTGCTATTTCTTTGTATGCTGCCAAGAGCCGTGTGCCCCCGATGTCTTGAAGCGCTATCGAACCGTTGAAGAAAGCGGCAATGATCTATACTTATTCCAAGCAATTAGAAAATGCGATTATCTCCATTCTTCGAAGCCTGCATTTGAGCGGATCAAGGCAGCTGTGTCGGGAAGACACTTGTTGGGGAGACACTGACGTACTGCGATACAGTATGTAACGATTGTACTTTCTAGGCGTGCTATAAAAAGGACGATCGGGTTTGCGAAGTGACAAGAGCGAAGCAACAAGAGCTATGCCGTCAGTCAATCAAGGATGGTCTCCTCTCCTATATGGAATTACTCGTGTGACAAAGTACGACAAAGAAAGCCGTGGGGCACGCCAAGTCAAAGATCACGACTGCCCCCCACATACAGTAGATACAGTCCTGTACAGAAGACTAAACCCACACCCGATACAGCTATTCTTAGAATGTTGACTTCAAGGGGCACATAGCAAGAATTTGTAGAAAATAAACAGTAAAATCTGTCTAAATTTTCTTCTCTTTAATCATCATTTACAAAATTGATCTCACTGCCTTTCTCAACATCATCATCATCATCATCAACACTAT
>JAABUU010004243.1_pt1 | contig 17124 bp, 28 predicted proteins | sample 5559301 | NCBI WGS metagenome assembly JAABUU01 (sample SAMN10711884, study PRJNA513360) | rock metagenome | isolation source: Antarctica rocks | place: Antarctica: Victoria Land, Richard Nunatak white | reverse complement strand
ATGTACAGGTATGCACTGTCCTTGAAGCTAGCCACCAGGTTCACCATGAAGCAGCTGTTGCACTCTGCCTGAATCTCTTTCTCTCGCTTCACATGTGCCTGGATGTGTCAACTGAGGCATGTGCTGTCATGTGCTGTGACAGGTATTCTTCCTGTTTACGTGAAGAAGGGTCTGACATATGGCTCAGAGGCAGATGCACAGACGAATGGACATGCTGGTGAGACATACAGACAGGCAGACAGACAGGCAGGCACATAAACTGACCCTAACGCATTTCGGTCTACTGTCATCATGTACCTGTGCAGAGACTATGCCAAACAAGCAGAAAGGGCATTGACACCAAAGAGTCTTGACACAGGGTGACTGAAAGCTTTGCGAGCTGGCAGAAGCTTCAAATTGAGTTATGCAAGGCAGCACCTGCAGGCCTGTCTCTAGTACAAGGGCTTTGCTGAGGCACTTGAGGGCGTAGTACTTGGTGTTGTGTTTCACCAGGAACACCTGCCCAAAAGCCCCTGCGCCAAGCGTTGCTATCTTCTTCAGCTCCTTCAGCTGAATGGCCTGCACACACACATCATGTCTTGCAGAGAGCAATCGTAACAATTAGCAACTTTAGGTGTGCTTGCCGTTGTCGCTGGGTATCTATTAGGTATGTCTCAACCTAGTTCTGTTGTGTGCACCAACATCTACTGACGTTGGACACTAAGTTGCACCCAAGGGGTGTGGCGCTAACAGGGCAAGTGCCACAGACGCACTGGCGAGCACAGAAAGCCCACTCCCTCTTACCCGATTGCAGACAAGCAGCCACCATAAGCCTGAAAGTAGACACAACAGACGGTTGCAACTAGTCTTATGGTGTTCACATGCTCACCATTCCTACTCCTGAGCAACAATCAGACGCCATGGCACAAAGATGCCTATCATAGACCAACAGCTGCACAAGATGCACACAATCAGAAAGTCTTTGCTGCAGGGCATTTGCACTGGCATGTGCAAACATCAATTTCCTGACAGCAGCCACTTCTTTTGTGGAATTCCATGATTAGTTTGAGCAGTCACCTGCTTGACTCCTGCAGTCGCTTCAGTAGGGCCATACAATGCAGCATTCTGCCCCATCAGCATCTGCAGCGGCCCCAGAAGCATGTTGAAATCCTCCCTTGCCAACATGAGCACAGAGGCATCAGTCAGTGCTGCCACTGTGGCTGCTCTAGGCTCCCCTCTCAGCAAAGCCAGCTCCCCAAAGTACATAGTAGGGCCTAGTCGCATCACCTCCTGCAGCAGCAGTATGTGGTGAGATGCCTTGCAGCCAGGGTCCTGCTGAAATTCAGCTGCAGGGTGATTGCCAAGAGCAGAGCTGTAGCTGAACTGAAGCGGGCAGGAGAGCTGATTGCAAAGCTGCAAAAAGCAGCTATGTTCACTCATGTTTGTGTGGTTAGGTTACAATGGTTTCTATCAATCAACTTGATTGATCAATGTACAAGTTCTGTCTTTGAGACTCAAGTTCTTATGCTAGCAAGTGGTGAGCAGGTGAGGGGCAGCGGGTGAGGTAGCAATAAGATACAAGAGAGGGAATCAGAAGCAGGAGGAATGGCTAGAATTTGCATTAGGCAGTCAGAGTATGCGCACAGGATGCTCTCTGGGGAAGTGACTGTGCGTTTGACCCCAACCAACTCAAATGCTGTCAGCAGGCGACATGTGAAGAAGAGGAGCAGTAGTTAGTCCAGCACATGGTTTGCGAAGAGGAGGGGACGCAGGCTCACTGTTTGATTGCAGAAGACCGAGTTATGTCTGAGGAATAGGTCAGGTGCAAAGTCAGCAGAGGGCTTTTAGGAGCCAAGAGGGCCTTTAGGAGCAAAGAGGATGCCCTATACATTGACATGCACATGCAATGCATAGGAAGGGACTTCACCAGACACAGGATGAAGCATTTGACTGTTTACCAGCTCTCTCTGTCACAGCTCTTTTGAAAAAGGGGACATGGCATAAAACCACAAACACAGATGCAGATGTGCCATGAAGCATGAAAGGTGCAGTGCAAGTACCTGGCCAGATGCAACATGTGCAGATGAAACCTGATGCCCGAGCTGCAGTGCATGTACCTGACCAGATGCAACAGATGGGTGATGAAGCGTGAGCTGCATTGCACATACCTGGTAAGATGTCACAGATGCATGATGATGCATGAGGTGCAGTACGACTTTTTGGCCAAATGCAACAGATGCGTGATGAAGCACAAGCTGCAGTGGAATACTCGGTCAAATGCAACAGATACGTAACAAAGCATGAGGTGCAGTGCAGGTACCTGGCCGGAGTCCCCTAGGACAGTGCAGGTGCCAGACTCCACGATGTAGAAGGCTTCCCCTGGCTCCCCCTTGCGCACTATGCTCTCTCCAGCATTGAAGATGCGCGGCTTCAGCGCGGTGCACAGGTCAGACCTCTGAGCTGCATTCAGGGACGCTAGCAGGGGCACCTGCACCATTCCCACCACATCGGTCACTGGTCTCACAAGAGCTGCAGCACCAGTGCATACCACTGAATGCAGTTTGTTCATAGCTCAAGGAAAGAGGCTTCACTGCAATGGCATCATGCACTCTGTTGCAGATCATGCAAGGACAGCTTGTCATGAGTAACTCCTGTCATGGCCCAATGAACCCTTGCACTATGTATTTTGCTGTGTTGGTGCAAGCTATGATGTGAGGTGCAGCACCTTGCGCAAGGCTTCAAACCTCCAAAGGCGCCGGATGTCAGTTAAGCGGCCCAGGTGGGTCTGGAAGTCATCTCGGTGACATGTCAACACCAGACTGTCGCTCAAGGCCCGCACATTTGCTGCTCTCACGTCCTGCGATAAGAGCACAACAGTCCGTGTTCACTACACAGCGTGTTGCAGTGGCTGTGAAACAAGCACCATGTCTGAAATCAAACCATCATCTAATGACAGGGACTTTGTCGAGTGGAGCTCAGTCATGCCAAAGAGGCGTCGCCCTGTCTGGATGATCATATAGCTTTGCAATACATACACCTCTCTTGCACTTCTGCACCATACAGCAGTTCGTCTGTGTCATTTTCTTCATTCTGCTGTGTCATTGAAACGATCAGAATGGACCCGAATGCTGAGTACCAACGATTCCAGGCCTTGTTTGGTAATCAATTGCTTGTGCAGTTCCATGCCTTCATGTTGAGGCAGCATGTGCAGGTGAGGTACACCTGTCTGAGCAGTGCCAGCTCTCCAAAGCAGGAGCCCTTGCCGACGCGTGCCAGCTCATTCTCATCATCATCATAGATGGTGAAGTTGCCCTCCTCCACCACATAAAACACATCCCCTGTATGTGACTCACTTGTTTGACACATGGTATGGACAAACGGACGGACGGACAGACAGACAGACAGACAGACAGACAGACAGACAGACAGACCGACCCAGAGACAGACAGGCAGGCAGGCAGGAGACAGATGAACGGATGGACAGACAGACAAACAGGCAGGCAGGCAAGCAGACAGGCAGACAGGCAGGAGACAGATGAACGGATGGACAGACAGACAAACAGGCAGGCAGGCAAGCAGACAGGCAGACAGATTAAAAGGACTACAATTGAATGATGGCTGATACAGGCCAACATGGCTTTCAGCAGACATTGCTGTAATTGATAAGCAGCTTATTTGCTTGTGCGTGTGCCAGTGTGCATGATATGCTTCTGTGCCAATACATACTGTGATTTTGCATAAGTCACAAGGAGAAGCGGCAGCCTCCAGAGCATAACACTCAAAGCAGGTCACCTGGCTCTCCCTTCTTGAAAACAATCTGGCCTGCTTGCAAGGTGTGGTACTTCATGCACTGCGCCAGGTCAAACAGCTGGCTGTTGCTCAGGCTGAACAGGATAGCCACTTTACGTAAGGCCTCAAAGCGCCACACATCCTGGATAGGCCCCAGCAGACTGTCAAAGGACTTGCGAGCCAAGGTGTAGCACACCACAGCAGTCTTTGCTGTCACACTTGCTGCCCTGCACACACAAACTCTTCTTTCCTTGCATTGATCCTTCTACGTATGAGCACAACACCAGTGTGTGACGAGCCAGCAATACACTCTTGTGTGGTATATGTGCAAATGCTGCTAAGCATCCTGGACATTGGGCTCAGCATGAGGGCTGATGAGGGTCCGACAAGGCTGACAACAGCATACATTGCTGATTGTGTTGTAGCTTCTGCATGTGCTGCACAGTGACCTATTTCCTGCACTGAATGTGCATAACACCAGCTGTCCACATTACTGTCACGGTGCACTGCTAGTACAGCTTGTCCAAGTCCTGTAAGCACCAAGCTACAGATCACAACTGGTCAGCAACAAGTCCATGCCAGAAACCAGTACACTGTACATCCCAACCCAGCGGGAGTCAGATCGGCTTCAAAGCTCAGCTGTGAGTGCCTGCTATACACATCAAGGCTTGCGGCAGACTTGCAATACTGTGAGGAATCCAGCGCAAAGCCGCTCGCCTGACTTCGTCCTTTAGCAGCGCCCTCTCTCCAAAGAACTGACCAGCATTGAGGGTGAAGACCGCAGCCGGCTTGGTGGGGTCTGTGGTCTTGGTGCATGTGACTGAGCCCTCCTTGATGATGTAGAAGCGGCTGCCGGTGTCACCTTGCATGTACACATTCTGGCCTGCTGCCAGCTCCACCACCTCCATGGCCTCTGCTATGATCTCCTTGTGTTCCTGCCCATCAAACCAGATCTTGACTCACTGTACGGGCATCAAGCTGTATGTTTAACAGAGCTCCTCATGATACTCATGTTGCTACTGCAGGTTATTGACGGGAGGCAAAATGCAGTTGCCTGGTGCAGAAGCCGCAATGTTGCTTGCAGAACTGGTGTCATGGACAAGTTGCCAGGTAAGCGTACATGCGCCAGAGCATGCCCAGACAGCAAGCTGTGGAGAGTTGAATGGACATGCCTCCATTTATGCTGTGGTCATTTGTTGACATCTTCAGCAACGGTGGTTGTTGCTGAGGGCATTTGAGCTGGCCAAGTTCTGTAATGCTGCATCGCTGGACGCACCAGAAAGCAAACAACATAGGTATTGCAGGATCAGTGGCACCATGACAATTGCATGCAGAGGGTGTCGTGCACACTTGCACAGATGCAGGACACAATATACCTGGGACAGCACAGCAAGCATGGGCACTTGGCTGACAGCCCTGCGCTTGTCTTCAGTCATTTGGCGCTGGTGCCGCTGCTTCAGGGTGACATACACTGCCCGGTCCATCACCCACAGCTGACATGCTGTCACTGCTCTCACTGTGGCTGCCCTTGGGGCAGAATACAGCAGAGCCAGCTCTCCAAAGGAGCTGCAGTCATGTGAAACAGCCCTTGAGGCACTTGCTGTCCAGATGCAAGACTGTGCAGGCACAGAAATAATTCTGCTTGATACTTGCTGCTGCATGCTGAGCAGCAAAAACCATAACTCAGAAGCTTACTTCTGAGTCAGAGCAGACACACAACCCAGCAGAAGACTTTTGGGTGGCTGCTTTGTGGATTCAAGCAAAGAAACAGGACGCCACAATCTGCTACCTATGTGCAGGCTGTCGAGCAGCCATCCCAAGCTGGTGATGAATTGAGCATAAACTTGCTGTACCTGCCAGATTCATACGTCAAGACTTGTCGTGCTTCCTTTCCCCACTCAGGCTTCTGTAACAGCACCTCACAGGTTCCCATGCCCAAGACATAAAACGTCTTGGCGTCAGTGTTGCCTTGTCTGATGATAGTGTTGCCGGCTGCAACTTCCAGTGAGGTCATGCTGTCAAAGATGGCTTGCTTGGTGGCCTTCAGCATGTGCTCAAACAGCAGGTTATTCTGTGTCGCACTGTCTGCATGTCAGCGAGAGGTGTGATCACATGTTGATGCAATCTTGTCATACTGTACCTGAGCCATACAATGTACCTGAGAACCCCCCAAGTAGGAGGCTTGATGCACTATATATGACAGGACAGCATTCTGTAATGTTACTGCTGGGCATGAGCTGATATGATATAGTCATAACATCACGCATTCATGCGTGCCTGGCTATTGCTGTGATATAACCAGGCACGCATGAACATAAGGCAATCTGGCTACATCACTACTGTTAATGCTGCTTTGGTGGTGGAGCCCTTCTATAGCACTGTGTGCTGAACATGATCCCATGTCATACTGCTGCTCATGTGATAATTTGACCAGAACCGCTGCATCTGAAGCAAATGTGGCAGTGCAGCAGAGATGCACAGCGTGCACTACAGTCAATGAAGCCTGCATGCCATTGCAGGCTTTCCTGAAGAGGCATAATTGAGATGCATAATAGCAACAGTCAATATGAGTTCACCTAGAAGGTCAGTCACAGCTGGTGATTTAATGGCCTTTACAATTTCCACATTTGCATTTGCAGATGCTCCCTCTGCAGCAATGGCCATACGCTGCCTCCCAGCCTTGGGTCCTGACATGTCTATCTTGACTTGGTCCAGAGTTGCTATGTCACGCCCAGATGGCTGCACGAGGCATCGCAGACTATGAGTCTTTGTAGAGGCCAGCAGAAATGGGTTTGTGGCATCAAAACAGTGCTTTGCATGATTTTCTAGACAGGACCAGACTACGTATGCCGCGTGCTGTGAACGTTCCCTGCACACACCTCTGATTTTGCTACAGTCACGCCATGTTGGTGGGAAGGCTTCCGGGACAGTTCTTCCGAGTCACTGTCAGAGCTGTCGCTTGCGCTGTCTACGCTTTTGCTACCGCACACGCCCATCAGTGCTGAGAGATGGCTTCAACCCCGTCAAGTCAAAGCTTTCGTCGCTAATCTGACGCAGGTCGACCAGAAGTCAAATCGGTGGTGTGTTGCGCTCAGCAGCAGACCAGCGTTTCAGCATGCGCACTCGATTCACATCGCGCGGGAGCGCACTTGCCTTGCTTTATGATCGTCAGAGGAGCAGCTCCTCTGGAGCTACTTCATGCAACGCTTCGCATCCCATTAGCCTTTAAAGTAACTTGCTTTCAAGCGTTACATGTTTCTTTATGGGGCAAGTCAGGCTGGTCTGACTTTGTGAAACAGGTTCCACTGATCAGCACCAGCTGCAGATGAGACACTCAGTGTCCTCCAGATTACAGTGGCAGTTGTTTAGCAGCAGGACATTACTCTGATATACAACAGCCTACCTCAATACCCAGTACAGCCACAACAGGTGGCTTGCAAGCTATCACCGCTAAGATGCATGCACTCAATACTAAGGCCTGCTGGCATACTACATCAAAATCCACACATGTTGTGCAAACCCCAAGCCATGTCTACAAGCGGCTGTGGGGGTTGCCAGAGTGGTTGGTACCGCACACAGTGCAGTCCTGGTGGGTCAGCTGGCGCCCTCCATGGTCAGTGGACCTGCAGAAACATCACACCAGCAGTCAGCAAGGCTCTGTTTGCACAGCAGACCTGAGCATATGGTCATGCTTGACCAGCGCTGCAGCACCCACTGGTACAAGCTTGCCATGTATGGTAAGTGATGGCAGCCAACAGCCTTACATATATGCCGTGTTTCAAGCGAACAGGATGACAGCTTTTGCGCAGCAGAGCATGCACAGCATGAAGTGGACCCTGTTGAGTGCAGACATGAGGAGCCAAGCATCAGAAGCACACTCACACAGGTACAGACAGACACACACACACACATGTTTATGCAGGCTTGCCAGCAATCTTACTTGATGTGCATCATGGGATGGGGGTTCTTGCTGGTGTGAGTCTTGCTGCCACAGCTGGGGCAGGCAGCAATGGGCACACCATGCTCCCTGCTGGACATGTTGCGCCCCACAGGAATGTCCAGCGAGGGGTTGGCATCGAAGAAGCCGAAGGGCTTGAGGAAGAAGCCGACATGCTCGGCTGGCATGACTGGCCAGTCCTCAATGCGGGGAATGTGTGTCACCCCAAAGGAGTGCCAGATCACACAGTCAGCCTCCACCAGGTTCCTGTCCTGCCATACACAATAGCACTGTCAGCAATAGGCTAAGAGAAAAACAGGGGGGAAAACAGAAAAAGCCTGCGCCTTTTGGCAAACATGACTGGGAGCCTTCTGAGGCATCAGCCTGGTGTAGTGATGCGCTAGGGCTACTAGTGTATGCCTTGTGGAATGCCCAAGCTTGTGCAGCCTAGCAGGATGACGGACGCAACTCAAAGTGCTGCAGAAATAGATCATGCTTTGGGCATGCCTTGAAAGCTGCACATCATTGCTGCCGCAAGCATCATCTGTAGCTATTTGAGAGCAGGCTCCTCCATACAACATCGACTGATACAGATGGAAAGCAGCAGAATGCTGGAAGCACTTGTGACAGTCATATGCGAACCAACCTTGGCTATGCCATCCTTTCACTGGTGACTGCAAGCTTGTGGCACCTGAAAAGCTTTATAACGCACTTTGACAATGCTGCTCTGCATGCAATAGCTTAGGCAGCAGGTGAACAAGCGTTAACAAACCTGCTGGGTCCACTCCACAATGCCACGGCTGTACTCGCCAGGGCCCTGCAGGGGGAACATTCCAGCAGGCCAGCGCTCCTCTTCGCTGTGGGGTGTGACCCACAGGTGCTTGGCTGCAAAGATACCCCTGCGGCCATGGCTGCTGGAGGGGTGGGCGTACATGGGTGGGGTGGCTGCTGGCATCAGCTTGTACGCCACAGGAGCCCCTGAACATGCACTGACACTACTAAGAATGCAGGTACTGATACGTTCAATGATTGTTTAAGCAATGTTGGAAGCTGCCAGTTCACGCCACAGGAGCCCCTGAATACGCGCTGACATTATTAAGAATGCAGGTAATGGTGTATTCAGCAATGCTTAGCAACTTTTCAAGCTGCTAGTTCATGCGGTGAGCTTGTATGACTGACATCGAGGCCAGTAGGCAGACACCTTGCAAGCTATCTACAGGTCAGCTTCTGCAGGCAGGTGCAGCTGGTTCAGCAGTATGCTTGAGGTCTTATCTGCTGTTGTCATAGCATGCATCAACCAAACAGGTTTTGCCTGATTCCTTGCTATGCACGAATTGCAAGGCTGGAGGGCATTGCATGCCATCAAGTGAGTGGGTGCAACCTGTAGAGCAGGGCAGAATGTCACTTTGCTCACGCCCCAAATACATTACTTGACAGATTGAGCGTATGTGCTGTAAACAGACCTGTGAGCCTGTTGCGCACGCTCTCGTTCTTGATCTTCCAAATGCGTGAGGTCTCTGCGTTGACGTTGCGGATGGCTGCCAGCTCATGCGTCAGCTCTGTCTCCTTGGCGCAGAAGCCAATGGCATGAGGGTTCTCTGGACCCAAGGGCTCTGGCTCACAGTTCACCTGCAGCCACGCTGACAAACAGCTGTGGCTTTGGTTCGACATGTTCCTTGCTAATGGCAATTCAACACTGATCGTCCTGGGGTCAGCACAAATGCTACTATAAGCTACTTGCTGATGGCAATCAATCTCTGGCAATGAGATCAGTGGCTGGGGTTTGATGCAGCTGATGTGTGCATTCAACATCTTGACTGCTGGCTGGCAGGCAACACATTACCAGCTAAAGAGCACAAGGAGATAGGAGAGAGCTCATATGCCTGTTGTCAATGCTTGTCAGTGTGCAGCCTGCTTGCTTCAATGGCAGCTTGAAGCTGCCCCTGATCTTTCCCCTTGTGGGTCTGCTGGTCAACATGCAGCACACGCAGGCAGAGCTGCAAGCCCTCGGTCGGCAGGAATGTACAGGCACATTGCCAACTTTGATCATTGGCCTATATGTTTGGAGACTGAAAGGCAGCAGAAAGTAGATCCAGCCCAGGACCCTGAAGCTTGGGCAGGGACCAGATGCTGACCTCAGTCACTGTGAGAGCTGCGCCGCCATCAGGGTCATCCACCGCCATGTCCAGGCGCACACAGAAGTAGTGCTGGTGCAGCTGGGCATTCAGGTGGGGGGCGATGAGGGTGCCATGGGTGGGGTCCATGCCCTCCCCCTCACTCATCACACTGGTACTCAGGCAGCCGGTCAACTTTACCTCATACTGAATGCTGCCATCCTGCATGCAACATTGCATTGTATATGCTTCACACACACACACACACACACACAGCAAAAAGTCTCAGCTGGTGTCTGGTTCTGAGCATTCATCAGCAAGCTGCTCTCCCCTGGCCACACATGCAGTCAACATGATAAAAGAAACAGCGTAGGTTGCAACACAAAACCTCAGATGCATTTCAGGGGAAGCTTGCTGCTGTGCACATTTGCAAGGGGTTCAGCAATGGCACCAGGACAGCATGCATACCAGAAATCAGCACAAGCGTTGGTACATGAACAGGGATGAGGCCACACCTGATAGAAATACCAGTAGAAGCCGTACTCATAGTTGGCAATGGTGGAGATGAAGGACAGGACCAGGCGGCGGCTGCGCCTGACTTCACTGTGCCCAGTGCGGTACTCTGTGTGCTTCCACAGAGTGCCGTAATCCTCCTCATGCATGCACACCGCCTTCTTGATTATCATAGGCTCCCCTGCATTGTGCATCACACACAACTGCTCATGCTTGCACCACTTACAACAACATGTAGTGAAGCCACGGCGAGCAACAAATAGCTGGCAAAGAAGCAAGAAAACACATTTCACCAAAGAAATGGGCACAGGATGCTGTCATGCATTTCATCTGCACAACTGCGTGTACCTAACCTTGGAGGAAGACGCGTCTGATGAATGAATCTTCAGCTGCTTGTGCTGCATCGGTCATAGGCGCTAAGCATGCATGCATGCATTTGACCACTTTCTGCTGTGCAGGCAGGCAACATGCTAAGCTTGACAGTCGGATGTTTTGTCAGATTGTTTCAGGCTTAGGCACACACCCTTGGCATTGTTGACCATGCCATCAAAGTACTTGATGTGACCCAGGCAGTCACAGCCCAGCTCCAAGGAGTTGGCGGTGGCGCCCAGGCCATAGTCCATGACATCAAAGGCGCACTTGTGCTGGAAGGGGTGGCGTGGGTCTCCATATGGCACAATGATCTCTACCATGGACCCTCTGTGCATGATAGGTCTCACACGGCCGCCATCCTCATACCTGCAGGTTGTATAGCCCATGTCATGTTCTGATTGTGTGTCAAGGGTGATAGTACATAGGACATGGCAGATAGCTGGCATTCTACCGCATTGCATTGAGCCAGAACAGCAGTGATTTCCAAGTCTGGCTGCTAAAGCAAGCGCAGTTCACATGTGCTGCCTGATACATCACGCAGAATCAGCCAGTGAAAGGAAAAGCTTCCAGTCAATGCTGTCTGAAATGTTGCTGGAAGTTCCAAGGCACTGTTGTGCAGGGATGGGCGTGCTCATGCTGCAAACAAGTTGTGTTGCAAATGGGCTGTAGGTATTCTGCTGCAGAGGGACGGTGCAGAGACTGACCCCACTGTATGCAACACCAAGCCCTCCCTATAGTTGAAGCTAACACGCATGCTCCACTTCTGCCATGACACCATGTTCCCGTCCACAGTGAATGAGGGGCCCTCAGGCTGCACCACGTTCAGAGGCTTCAGCCCTGTCCTCCAGCCTCTCTCCTGCACAACAACTCACTGGCTGAGTCAACCATTGACAGCAAGCATGAATCAGATACTTAGCATCGACAAGGAGCATCAACAAGGAGCATCAACAAGGAGCATCAACAAGGAGCATCAACAAGGAGCATCAACGAGGAGCATCAACGAGGAGCATCAACAAGTAGCATCAACAAGTAGCATCAACAAGTAGCATCAACAAGTAGCAAAACAAGTAATGTCAACAGCCAGGTCAGCTATGGCTCCTGCACCAGATATTGTGTGATCAGCTTCAGAGCAGATCTGTACTACAGCTGCCACAACTGTCAATCAGGCTTGATGAAGGGCTAGTGCTGCAGCATACCTGATCCACCAACTTGGTATGGAAGTTGCTGTTTAGTGTGGGAATGATGGGATTAGCCTTATGGTGCCACCACTGCAGCACTCGCTTGGTCTGCAGCTCGACAACAACTACTACGTCCAGCGGGTGGGCGTAGAAGTTGTCATCAGGCGAGGCACGCACATAAACAAAGCACTGGATGTAGCGGCCGGGCTCCTTCATGCCCATCTCACTGGCATCCTTAGCTGTGCAAGCAAACAAGCAAGCAGGGGTCAGCTCTGTGAATGTGTACAAAGCTGAAGGTAGCATAGCTTCAATACTGGTGATTCTGTAACAGCAGTGGCAGTGACGGCGCCAGTATGATTTGTGAGTCAGCACTCAATCAGCCTGTCAAGGGCCTCAAATGGCTTTAAGCTTGTTATGTAGAAACATGTAGTGCTCTTTGATGTGCTTTTGGTCATGACCTGGGTGTGCTACATGCATGCACTGCTGTGCAGACTGCTGAGCACAAGCTGGGCAAATGCCGTGAAGCAAGGTGCTTACTGTCCCTATATCTGCCTCCATAGTACCAGGGATCGCAGGCAACTGAGGCAAGGTCTGTGATGTCATAGCGATCACGCAAGAGCTGCTGAAAGCCCTTGTCACCCTTGCAGATGTCCTCTGCTTCCAAACAGTCGTCGAGTGTGACCATGGGTTGAATCCCATCTGTCTGCAAATGTCAGACAAGACAGCGTTGCCAGCACATCTGTCATTGTCAACTCAGGCCAGCATGTGCGACACTGGAGACTGGAAAGGTAAAGAAGAGGACATTGCTGGAGTAAACAACAAAGCCTTGACTCTGACCTGGTCCCAGCTGATCACTGCTGGAGGCTCAACTTGCAAGTCAACCATGGCCTCAACCACACTGTCCCCAGTGGGCAGCTGTATGATTGCAGTTGACAGACGTTGAGGCGCCTCAATCTGCATCTTGGAGGCCTCATATTGCAGCAGATCAGCCTTTGTTGGTTCCTGCACTTGAAGACAAGTTTCATGCGCCTGTTGACTTTTTGCTGCTCTGGATGGGAGCTGCTCAGAAGGTCTGTCACCTCTAGGGCGAGCGCATTGAATCGTAATCCTTGGATGCCAAGCTTTGCTGCGTAAGCTTTGCAAGCGTCCGATGTAGCGTTGACTTCTTCAGCTGTGAGGGGATCAAGCGGGTGATCGCAGTGTCCAACAGCTGACACAGCACTGGGAAGTTTGGTAGCAGGGTTCAGCAGCTGCAGCAGCTGGCTGACCATGCGACTAGGGCCTTGCTTGGGTTCGACATCATCATTTCCGGAGCCAATAGGCAGCATTCCCTGGCGACAAGCTCGTTTGACGGGAACAGCACACGCAGTGCAATGTGTCCAAGACAATTGTTGAAGGCAAGATGATCCTGCTGGAGCCCCAGACGCGCTCTAAGGAGTTACTCGAGCACTTCAAGCGAAGATCAAAGCAGGACCATGAAGTTGCAGGACGACTGAGGCTTTTGGGACCTTTGAATACGATGGGTACAAGTCATCGCTCCACCAAGGAATCTGAACACCATTTACTAATGGAACCATGCCAACGCTATGGCATGGACATCCGGCCAGCACGCTTCCATACCAAGTCTTGAAGATGTTACAATCACCATTGACATCGCCACCATTGCAGGCACCCAGTAACCCAAGCTGGTCAAAAAACATGCTCAATCCGACCGCATGCTTCACTGGAGTTCATATCCAAAAGCATTGCTACAGTCAACTCACTTGTATAACAATAATACTGGCAAGTTCCCAATGCTGCCATGCTATGATAGATTAGTTCGAGACAGGCTTACACTAAAGGTGCCAAGGGCTCAGGGCAGCCAGCAATTTGACCTTAACTCATGTTACAATGGCTTAAAGTAAATGAGCGCAATTGTGGGCCTGCCAGCAAGGCTTAGCTAGTGCTCGCTCTTGAGCTTGTTGGTACCTCTGCCATCATGCGCTCGTACCACTCGCTAATATCAGTCTTGTGCAAGAGATCATGGAAGGTGTCAGTGCCTGTGACACTCTTCACAACACCAAAGACAGCAAGGTCAGCCAGGTTTGGCTGGTTGCCTCCCAAGAAGTCGCGGCCATCCAGGGCTTTCACCCATTGATCCCCACAGAGGTAAAGCTCCTCACGCAGATTCCCTTGAATGCCATACTTCTTTTTCAGCTTGTTTGAGATGCCCCACATCATCACTGCTCCTGCAACCCTTGCAGACTCAGCTTCAAACCAGCTGAACTTTCCCGTGGCTGAGATGTAGTCAAAGGTCTGAAATGCTTCCCTTGCAGTGCCGTAAATGTTGACTGTAATGACTTTGACCAGTCTCTGGTCCACCCACTGTCTCCAGTAGGCTTCCTCCTCCCGGTGACTGGTTGTTGGACTGTTGTCAGGGATTTGGGATCCAGACTCTGGCTCTGTTTCGGTTGGACTGCTGTCCTTCTTGGACCAAGGCAGCCACGAGCTGCTGCCACTGCTAGTGCCAGGTGGACTTGGCTGATGGGATTGCAATGGTTGCTGGCTCGCTTCAGTCTCTGCTGCTAGGCGTGAGATGATGAGGGAGCTATCCTGCACCACATCCCCATCTAGCACAGCTACAGGGACCTTTTTGTGTTCGCTCCATTTCAGCTCCTTCTTATAGAGGGGACTGACTTCAACTGTTCTGTATGGAATCTGCATGCCAAAACAGCAAACTCAAGGTCACATGTGCTACACTGTGCAGGGCAGAAACAAGCTGATTGGCCGCAGTGCAGACATAGAAGCCATCAGAGCAGTGGCTGTTTCCCTAAGTCAAATGCACAGACTTCACCTTGCTGTAATCCAGAAAGGCCTTGACTTTGCAGCAGAAAGGACATACTTCATACTGGTATAAGATGACCTCCTTAGGCAAGCCTTTCAAGTTTGCCGGTCGGACATAGACATCTACAGGTGCAACAGAGACAGCCTCTACAGTGGGTGTGACCTGAAGCAACAGTTGCTTTGGTGGTCAGTGCAATTTGAGATAAACCACATATCAAAGCTGTGACCACCAATAACACAAATTGACAGCTGAAGTGCTTGACGTACTGTGACATTAGCTTCTGCGAGAGCTGCTGGGTTGTTGACGTAACAGGCATAAGCAGCAAGTCCGCCAAACAAGGCATACGTGGCGGGAGTAGCTAAAGATCGCTCTGAGGAATTGTATAAAGCAGTTAGCCTGCATAGCAGCGACAGGTGATCAACACACTGAACGCTGGAAAGCCAACTTGTTGCTTTGGGGCTGATGATACCTGACTGACTCTGGAAAGCCTTTGGAATGACGAAGACCTTTGTCGCAGCTGGCAAGAGCGATTTCGACGAGCTTTACTCCTCGCAATAGCCTTTGTCGAACAGACATCAAGCACAGTCGCGTGAGCACGGCTGACTTCCTGGCAAATATTTGCCACCGATCGCTTTTTGCAGCCACAAATCTAAGGCGTCGATTGCCAGGGTCGGACTTTCTTCAAAGCCTTCCTTTTAAAGGAATCCTTTATGCTGTCAGTCCACCGTCAGCCTCGAAAGCAGGAGTTGCCACGACCCCAATTTTGTTTCCAACGTCCCTCTCTGCTTTTGACCGCGCTTATTGCACAACAACAAGCCAGGATGTTTCAGGGTGGGTGCTGTGGCTTGCAGATCTCCGCAGTCGTGTAAGAGTGTGGCTCAATCATACGTGCAGTGATTACAGGGGCTTGCGAGGTCTCGAGGTGCCTGCGAGGAACTGTCTGCAGATGTTGTCTTTGGTTGGATGCGCTGTCTTGAAGCTGCACCCTCTGTCGCCAGCTATCCGGTGGAAGCCGAGGAAGACAGATGCTTGTTGTAAGCTGAAGCACAATGAGTGCAGAGCTGACTTGGAAGCAAGTGTCAGTATGTAAGCCTACTGTGCGAGTCAATTGACCCCAGACTGCAGCATCTGTACCATTGGCTGCGGTTGCTACTTCCCTTCTCTGCTGTGCTAGGCTAAGACGCTGAAGCAAAACTGATGCCTGTTGCAACTCCTTGGTTCCAGAACATAATTCACTTGCATATGTAATATTTGGTGTATGACCAGCTGAGCAGCAGACCAAGCTGTGTTTCCCTCTCCAAAAGCCTTGTGAAATGCAAAGCAGAGGCATCAAAGCATGTCCAGAGCAGTCCTGCACTTCTGCAGAGGCGAACGTGCCCACTGGAAGCAAGACAATATCGGTACATGGGCTATGCCAAGTTGTGAATGCGTGAAGTTATGGTTAAGATGCGTTGAGTTGCAGCGTGGCGTGGAGTCCCAGCACCAACCTGAGATGATTAGGAGGTATATGACTGTCAGATTGAGGTGCAACATGGCAATAGCAATGTTTTTCAAATGAGCGGTACAACAACACCTGATAGCATACACAATGAGATACAAGCAACAAGGCAGCATGACCATGTGCGAAGTCATTATGAGTGCTGTCTATTACTCCAGCAGATGCCCAAAGGTGGACATTGCGCTCGAGCTGTTCAACACAGCTCTTGAAGGGCTTTAGACTGTACTGCCATTGTTACAGTTTCCTGTCATGACGGACTATTTTGCCTGACAGTTTCCTCAGTGTCTAAGTGTGCAAGGCAGTGTGTAAGATCAGCACTATGGCAATGGGCTGCCTTGGCACATCAGCGACTGATGGTATTTACACAGCAGCATCTGATTGCAGCATGCAGCCTTTACAGGTATGCAATTGCTGCTCAACACCACTCACGTGCATCAAGGCAAAATGCAGCAGCAAAGGCCTAATCTGGTATTGTGTACAAGAAATTGCCTGAAGCATGACATGTCTATTGTGATGCCTGAGATGATCACTTATTATGCTGTGATGAATACACAAATAGTGTGCCCGGCTATCATTGCTGACATGTGATGTACAGGCAGGCTTCAAGCCATGCTGGTTTTGCAATATGCTTCGGCTTGAGCTTCAGATACCCAGAATTTTTGCGTATATGTTACACATTGTATAATCCCCTATTGAATCTGCAGCAGTCCAGAGCAGATCATTGTGAGTGGTGTGAGCACAACAATCCATTGTTTGCTACAACGACATGTAGCTCAAATGCGAGTACACTGAGCTAAGGGAACTGGATCTGTCACAGCTTGAAGTATGCAGAGCTCAGCATGAAAGAACACCTGATAGTCAAGGCTGAAGATTGCAATCAGCATGAAAGGGTGAGCACTGCAACAAGGCTTACATTGGCA
>JAABUU010004242.1_pt1 | contig 17124 bp, 16 predicted proteins | sample 5559301 | NCBI WGS metagenome assembly JAABUU01 (sample SAMN10711884, study PRJNA513360) | rock metagenome | isolation source: Antarctica rocks | place: Antarctica: Victoria Land, Richard Nunatak white | reverse complement strand
CAGGCCTGAGCGGTGGTCAGCTGCTGGCGTTGGCGGCCGAGGCCGTCGATCTCCAGTTCCATCACGTCGCCCACCTTGAGGTAGGGGAAACGGCCCGACGGGGCGACTCCTTGTGGGGTGCCGGTGTTGATGACGTCGCCAGGGCTCAGCACCATGAACTGCGAGAGGTGCTGGATCAGGAAGGCCACCGTGAAGATCATGTCGGAGGTGTTCGAGTTCTGGCGCGGCTCGCCGTTGACCCTTGAGCGCAGGCCCAGCTTCTGTGGCTCAGCGACCTCGTCCACGGCCAGCCAGGGGCCGAGCGGCTGGAAGTCCTCGCAACATTTGCCCTTGGACCACTGGCCACCGGCGAGCGTGGTCTGAAACTCCCGCTCTGAGACGTCGTTGGATACGGCGTACCCCGCGATGCACGCCAGTGACTGCTCCTCCGACTGCAGGTAACGGGCTTCGGCGCCGATGACGACGGCCAGCTCGACCTCCCAGTCTGTCCGCTCTGCCCTCAACGGGACCCGTACGTCGTCATAGGCGCCACGCAGGGTGTTCGGATGCTTGAGGAAGACGATCGGGATTGTCGGCGGCTCGTCGCCCGACTCGGCCGCGTGCGCCGCGTAATTCTGACCGATGCAGATGATCGCGGTGGGGCGCGCGACCGGAGCGCTGATGCAGCCCGGTCACGTCCAGGGTCGGTAGGGTCGCGTCCGCCACTGAGGCGCGGAGGTCGTCCAGGCCGCCCCGTGAGAAGAACTCGGGGTGGTAGTCATCGGTGACGACGCGGGCGTCGAGGAATACCTCGCCATCGAGGGTGACGACGGGGACCTCGCTTCCTCGCCTGCCGACTCTCATCAGCTTCATCTCGGGCCTTTTGTTCGTGGGGTGACGGTCAGTGCGTGTGGGGCCGCTCCCGCGGGCATTCGGGGTTCAGCTCGACCCCGAATCCTGGAGTCTCGGGCAGCTTCATCTTGCCGTTGACCGGCAGCGGCTCGTTCAGCAGCAGCGGGGTGAACATCGGCACGACCTTGTCAGCCTCGGGCGCCATCATGAGAAACTCGGCGAATGGGCTGTTATGTCGGGTGACGACGAAGTGGTACGAATACACGCTCGAGCCATGAGGAACGAGCAGCGCGCCGTGCGCGTCGGCCAGTGCTGAGATCTTCAGCAGCTCGGTGATGCCGCCGCACCATCCGACGTCCGGCTGGATGATGTCGGCGCACTCCATCTCCAGGAGCATGCGGAAGCCGTGCCGGGTGGACTCGTGCTCGCCGGTGGTGACGAGCATGCCCGGTGGGACGGCCCGTTTGAGGTCGCGGTAGCCCCAATAGTCGTCGGGGATGAGGCACTCCTCGATCCACTTCAGCCCATGCTCGTGGCTGCGGAGCGCGAGGCGCGTCGCGTAGTCCAGGTCCAGCGACATCCAGCAGTCCCACATCAGCCAGAAATCGTCGCCCACCCGGGAGCGCATCTCGGCCAGCTCGGCGATGTTGGCCCTCATGCCCTCTTCGCCCTCTGCCGGGCCGTGGTGCAGTGGCATCTTGCCGCCGAGGAAGCCGAGCCGTTGTGCGTGGTCCGGCCGGGCCCCGGTGGCGTAGAACTGCAGCTCGTCCCGGACCGGCCCGCCGAGGAGCTGGTAGACCGGCTCCTGCCGGATCTTGCCAAGCAGGTCGTAGAGGGCGAGGTCAACGGCGCTGATGGCGTTCAGGACGATCCCCTTGCGGCCGTAGAAAAGCGTGGAGAGGTACATCTGGTCCCAGATGCGCTCGACATCGGACACCTGGGCGCCTTCCAGGAATCGGGCCAGGTGCTTCTCGACGATCCACGCGCCGATCTCCCCGGCGGTGGTGACGCCGAAGCCGACCGTGCCGTCGGTCGCCTCAACCTCGACGACGAGCGTGCCGAGGACGTTGATGCCAAAGCTTTGGCGGCTGTCCGCGTAGCCCGGGTACTTCGACATCGGGGTGGCGATGTGGTCGTCGATCCAGTGATACCCCTCCTGGTCGTGATAGTCGGCGCCACCCTTGGCAGCCACGGTGTACGCACGCACCTGGGCGATCTTGGGCACACCCATCAGTTGCCGCCATCCATGGTCCTGGGAGCGCCGCCGGGGAAGACGAGGATCTTGCTCGCCGTGCTCTGGCCCTTGGCCAGCTCGGTGAAGCTCGCCTCGGCGCCCGCGAAGCCAACGCGCCCGTCGATCAGCCGGTGCAGCGGCGCATCCGTCGTCCCGACCCACGTGGCGGTCTCGGCGAAGTGCTTGCGGGAGTAGCAGAAGCTGCCGATCAGGGTGCGTTCCTCGGTGCTGATCGCATAGGCGGCCAGCTCGAGCGACGGCACGGCCATCCCGACGAGCACCACCCTGGCCCCGAATGCCGATGCCTTCAGGGCGTCGGCGAGCGTGGGTGTCGCGCCCACGGCGTCGATGACCAGACTTGCCTTGGCGCCGAGCTCTTCGACGATGGACTGTTCGAGCGGTTTGGCGGAGGGGTCGATGACGACGGCGCCCAGCTCGGCGCACAGTGTACGACGGGTCGGGTTGGGGTCCGAGACGGCAACCCGTGTCGCGCCGAGCCGCTGGGCCGCGAGGAACGCGGCCTGGCCGATGGGTCCGCCACCGATGATCAGGACGGTATCCTCGCTGGAGCACCCGCCACGGGAGGCGGCGTGATAGCCGACTGCCAGCGGCTCGACGAGCGCACCCAGCTCGGGGTCGAGGCCCTCGGCAAGGGCGATCACGTTGCTACGTCGTACCAGCAGGTACTCCGCGAACGCCGACGTCAGGTCGGCGGCCACCCCGATGACCTTGCGGTGGGGGCAGCTCTGCTCGTTGCCGGAGCGGCATACGTCGCAGTCGTCGCACGAGAGGACCGGGTTCACCGTCACGCAGGTGCCCTCCGTCAGGTCGGTCACATTGCCTCCCACGCCGGCAACGTGGCCCACGGTCTCGTGGCCCATGACCTGGCCGGCCTTTCGCCGCCCGTTCGCGCCCGAAAAACCGTGGAAGTCCGAGCCGCAGATGCCGGTGGCCGCGATCTTCACCAGGACGTCGTCGGGGCCAGGCTCCGGGGTCGAGACCTCTTCCACCTTCAGGACCCACGGGGCCTGCATGACTAGTGCCTTCATGTCAGTTGTTCCTTCCGAAGTGGTTCGACGGTCTTTGACGCGCAGGGTGCAGGGAAGTGCCGGGAGGCGGTGAAGGGTGTGGCAGTCGTGATGCGCTCAGCTGGTCTTGATGCCGGCCTTGGGAGCGAGCACGGTAATGACACTTGAGTCGTCGTCACTAGCGAGCCCCTGGGCTTGGCCGAGCAAGTAGAGCTGCTCAGCGGCAGCTGCCACCGGAGTTGAGACGCCGACCCCGCGCGCGGCTGTCGTCACGATGCCCATGTCCTTGACGAAGATGTCGAGACGACTTCGGACCTCTGCGCCACTCTCGTCATACGCCTGAAGCATGCGCGGGCCACGATCACCCAGCATGAACGAAGCGGCGGCTCCCGAGCCAAGGGTGTCGAGCGCAGCCGCCGGGTCCAGGCCCAGAGCTCTCGCCAGTGCCAGGGCCTCTGCTGCCGCGGCGATATGGACCCCACAAAGGAGCTGGTTCACCGTCTTCATGCACTGACCGTCTCCGGGGCGTGAGCCGACTCGTTTCACCGTCGAGGCCATCGCCTCCAAGACCGGCAGAGCCTTCGCGTATGCCGTGTCGTCCGCGCCGACGGTGACCAGCAGGTCACCTTGGCCGGCACGCACCGGCCCGCCTGAGACCGGGGCGTCAACCGGGAGAATCCCCTGCTCGGAAAGCTGACCGGCGATTTCTCGGACCACGTCGATCCCGACGGTGGAGGTGAGCAGAATGACGGAGCCCGCGGCCAGGACCGGAACCACGCCATCGGTGCCCCAGAGAACTTCGGCGAGCTGGACGCGGTTGCGAACGGCGAGCAGGACGATGTCGGAACCGGTGGCTGCCTCCTGCGCGGTACTGCATGCCGTTGAGAAGTCCCCGGCGGCAGCGCAGCGGCCGGGGTCGATGTCATAGCTTCGGATCGCGAACGAGCTCGCGAGTTGGCGAGCCATCGGCAGGCCCATGGCACCGAGTCCGAGGACGGCGATCGTGGGGGTCATGGGTATCTCCTTCGAGGGGTCTGTTCAGTCTCAGCGTGAGAGTTTTTCAACGACGTCAGCAAGCGAGCTCGGGCCGCCGACGTTGCCGGCGAAGACGATGTAGGGGATGCCTCGCGCGGGGCCGTCCATGGGCTCCCACAGTGAGACGATCCCGGGCAGCATGGGCCCACGAACCACGGCTCGCTCGATCTCCAGGCCCCGACTGGCCACATCCGAGGAGGTGATCCCTCCCTTGGCCACGACGAATCGTGGCGCGTAGCCGGCCAGGATCCGTTGCACCACCTCCACCACTGACGTGGAGACCCGGCGCGAGAGGCCGAGGGAGCCGGCTGCGTCAGCCCCCGTGACGAGGCTGCGGCTCGTGCGGACCACGACGTTTCCGCGAGCCAGTGCCGCGATGGCCCGCTCGGCCACCTCGGCCAAATACGCCTCGGGCTTGTCACCCAGAATGGTGGAGACGTCGATCTCGAGCTCGACCGGGGACGTCCGCTCGACAAAGGTCTCGAGCTGTTTCGTGGTCATGGCCACGTGCGACCCGACCACGATCAAGCCACCGACAGCATCCTCGGCCAGGCCGCCACGCCGGATCGCGGAGATGTCCTCCGCCTCCAGAGGCCGGTGGGGCTCCTGGCCGATGAGGGCGCGGACGAAGGGGGGTCCGACTCGATATAGCAGTCGTGACCCAGCGCCCTCGGCCTCGTTGATGGCGAGTGCGAGCAGACGTAGGTCATTCTCCTCGACGATGTCAACCACTGCAGGCTGTGCCTTCGACAGGCCACACAGCGCCGCAACGGTCTCAGCGCGGCTGGAGCGAAGTGTCGCAAGGTCGATGCTGGCGACATCGGCTGCCCGAACCTGTCCCGCGGTCTTCTCCTGCACCCAGTCGCGCAGGTCCGACGATCGATACCCGAAGGTGGCGTCCTTGGCGAACTCGGTCTGGCCCGCGGGTGTGTAGCCGTCGGCGTCTGATCCTGCATAGTGCACGGACCTCACCGTGATCCGCCCGGCATCGCCGAATGCGGGGACGATGATGACCCCATCAACGGGATTTCCACTGTGGGAGAGGATCTCCTCCGCGAGGACGTTCGTCTCCAGGGGGAAGTGCCCACGCAGTGTGGAGTCGGACCGGGACACGAAGTCGACCTTGACGCCCACCTTCTCGGCAGCTGCGAAGGCGCTCCTGGCGACCTGACGGTTGCACTCCTCGGCATCCTCGGGGGCCAGGCTGCGGGAGTTCGTCATGACATAGACGGCGGGCCTGCCCTGACGGAAGGCCCACTCCAACGAGGTCGGCGACCAGTTCATCAGGACTGGAAGCTCGGCGACCGACTGGGTACCGGTGGGGTCGTCGTCCAGGACGACCAGGATGCGATCTGAATTCGCAGCCAGGGCCGCGACGACGTGTGCTGGCACCTGCGGACCCTTCGGCACACCCTGCAGCAACGTGTCGAGTGAGATGGCCACGACAACTCCTTGTGATCACCGGATTGTGCTCTCCACCCTAGTGAGGCAGAGAGGTTGGGTAACGTAGAGAGGGGGGCCCGGAGGCAGGTAACGCAGCGTTTGAGACTGGCCGAAGTTAGTCCGAAGACAACCGCGCCGGTAGAGGTTTGAGGGGGAGCTGACGGAAGTGGGGCGCTCGTGCGAGGACGACCGCCTCACTTCCGTGCGGCTCTATGATGTGCTGTTCTGTTCTGTGTCTGGGGTGTGGCCTTTCAACTGGTGCGCACTCAGTGCGCGTCCGCCTTGTCGAGGTGACCTGCCTCGATCTCGTTCGCTTTCGTGAAGAACGCCGTGAGACCGAAGAAGATCGCGGCGAGGACGGCGCCGACGGCCAGCGAGTTCAGACCCGCGTTGCCGCCTACGTGCTGGTTGAAGAAGGTCCGCATGTTGGGTGCGAGGAAGCCGCCGAGGTTGCCCAGGGAGTTGATCAGGCCGATGCCCGCGGCTGCGGCGAACCCGGTCATGTACTCGGTGGGCAGGACCCAGAAGATCGGCGACATTGCGACGAACCCGACCGCGGCTAGTGACAGGCCCGCGATGGCGATCACGGGGGTGCCGCTCATGGCCCCGGAAAGCCAGATACCGAACGCGGTGAGGAGCATGAGGCCGCAGCCGATCACCCGGTGCTGACGGGTCCGGTCGGCCAGGGCGGGGAAGAAGGCGACCGCAGCCAGTGCGAAGACCCATGGAATGGCCGTGACCAGGGCGGCCCCGAACCCGAGCGACTGTCCGGTGATGGCCACGACCTGGGTCGGCAGGAAGAACACGAAACCGTAGACGGCGATCTGGATGCAGAAGTAGATCAGCGCGAAATACCAGACGCGGAAGTTCGCCAGCGCTGTCCAGACGCTGCGCGGACCATGGCCGGTGGCCTTGGCCGTGTCCTCGGCATTGAGGGTTTCGCACAGAGCCTTGCGCTGGGCCGGGTCCATCCAGTCGGCCTGCTCGGGGCGGTCGGTGAGGTAGAAGTACGCCCAGACGCCGACGACGACGGCCAGCACCCCCTCCACGAGGAACATCCACTGGGTGCCGTGAAGTCCGGCGAAGCCGTCGAGCTGAAGAAGGCCTCCGGAAAGCGGGTTGCCGATGATGCCGGCGAGGGCGATACCCATGTAGAAAATTCCGCGGGCTCGGTTGAGGTGACGTGCCGGCACCCAGTACGTGAGGAAAAGGATTACGCCCGGGAACAACCCGGCCTCGGTGACGCCGAGCAGGACGCGCAGGATGTAGTAGCTTGTCGGCCCGTTGATGAACATGAAACAAGCCGAGACGATGCCCCAGCTGACCATGATCCGGGCAAGCCACCAGGAGGCGCCGACCTTGTGCATCATGATGTTGCTGGGGATCTCGAAGATTGCGTAGCCGGCGAAGAACAGACCCGCTCCCAACGCGTACGCCGAGGCGCCGATCCCGTTGTTGGTCGCGAATTCTTTCTGGGCGAAGGACACGTTGGTGCGGTCCAGGAACGCGATGACGTACATGAGGAGCAGGAACGGGAGGAGCCGTCGGAACACGTGCTTGGTAGCGAGCTCGGAGAGCTCAAAGCGGGCAGACTTGCCGCTGACGGTAGTAGACATCGTTGTCTCCTGGTGAATGTGTCGAGATAGAACCGGGGCGAGCTCTTAGTGCATGTACCCATGTACCTCTTGGTGCCTGTGCCGCTTAGTGCATGTGCTTGCCTCCGTCGACCTGGATGGTCGCGCCGTTGATGTAGCCCGCCCCGTCGGAGAGGAGGAATGCGACGGTGGCCGCGATCTCCTCGGGCTGGCCGACGCGGCCGAGCGGGATGGTTGAGGACATGGACGCCTTGCGCTCGTCGGATAGCTTGCCGCCCATGATCTTGGTGTCGATGGGCCCGGGCGCCAAGACGTTGACGGTGATGCCGAAGGGGCCCAGCTCCCGCGCGCCACCACGGCACATGCCGATGACGGCAGCCTTGGCGGTCGCATAGACGCCCTTGGAGAACGTCCCACCGCCATCGAACGCCGTGATCGAGGAGGTGTTGACGATGCGGCCGACGCCCAGGGGGATCATCCGCTCGGCGGCGGCCTTGAGCATGAGGAAGGATCCGGTGACGTTGACTGCCATCACCCGCTCGAACTCCTCGAGCTCGACTTCGTGCAGCGCGACCGGGCAGGCGATCCCGGCGAGGTTGACCAGGCCAACGACCGGCGGCAGCTTCTCGTCGATCGCTGCGAACGCAGCCGCGACAGAGTCCTTGGACGAGATGTCTGTGGGGATGGCGAGGACGTTCTCGTGCCCAGCGTCCTTGAGCTCGTTTTCGACCGTGGCGAGGCCGTCTGCGTCGTTGTCGATGAGGGCGACGTGCCAGCCGCCTTCGGACAGGGTTCGGGCGACGGTCCGTCCGATACCCGCAGTGCCGCCCGCGCCGGTAACGACTGCCGTCTTCTCTGCGGGGATGGGAATGGCGCTCATGACTGCTCCTTGCTCGAGGTGAGTGATGCGATGCGGCTCTGGCCGCTGGTGAGGACTTCGGTGACGACCCGAGCCAACGCACGGGTGTCGTGGGCGAACCGCCCGAGGAAGAGCCCGTCGACGGCGGGCACGAGGTTTTGGTAGGTGCCCGGCCCGGCACTGCCGCCATACAGGAGGCGGGACCGGCCGGCATACGCGTCGAGTCGCGCTCGGAGGTGTTTGCAGACGCCGGCGACATGCTCCGCAGGGGCAGGCGCGTTGGCGCCGATCGCCCACGCCGGCTCGTACGCGACGACCACCTCGTGCCCGGCGGCGACGTCGAGCAGCGTCTGGAGCTGCTCGAGACAGGCCTGCGCGGCGTCACGCGGGGCACCGCGCTCGGGCTCGCCGACGCAGTACAGCGGCACCAGGCCCGCCCCGACGACTTGCGCGGCCTTCGCTCGGACCGTGGCCTCGTCATCACCGAAGAGACGTCGCCGCTCGGCATGACCAATCGCGACGTACCGACAACCGAGTTCGGCGAGGACCGCGACCGAGACCTCACCGGTCTGGGCGCCGTCCGCCGAGGCCGCAACATCCTGAGCGCCCCACCGGATGCCGGTGCCGGCGAGAATCTTCGCCGTCGACTCCAGCAGCGGGAAGGTGGGCAGGACGGCGAGCTCGATGTTGGCGCCAGGCTCCAGGCGTGCCCCGACGTCGGCCACGTCAGCGACCCACGTACGGGTCGGGGCGACGCCGAGGTACATCTTGAGGTTGACGGCGATCAGCGGCGGCAGCTCGGTCATTTGGCTATCTCCTGGTCGTCAGTCGAGCGCCCCGGCGAGGATGCCCCGGATGTACTCGCGGTTGCGCGCACACACCCCGAGACCGTCGCTGCCGTAGTGCTCGCAGAGGAAGGCGCCCTGGTAGCCCAGGTCGAGGGCCTGCCGGATCGCCGACCGGTAGTTGATCAAGCCGTGGTCCATCGGTACCGGGAACGTCATGACGGTGCCGGTCGCCGGGTCCTCGTCGCGAAGGTAGTTCTTGACGTGCCAGTAGTTGGCGTGCGGCAGGACCTTGTCGAGCATGGACTGGACGGGCTCCATGGGACGGTGCAGGCGGATGAAGTTGCCGAGGTCCGGGTTGAGCCCGCACGCCTCGTGGTTGACCTCTTCCAGGAATGCGACCGCGCTGTCGCAGGTGCCGATGTAGGTGTCCTCGTACATCTCGAGGGTGATCTCCTGGCCGTTCTGTTTCGCGTGCTCGGCCAGCTCACGGATGAGGGACGCGGCCTTTGCCCGGACCTGAGCGTCGTCGGGGTCCTTGTAGCCGTCGACGAGCCAGAACCACAGCGCCTTCTGCTGCGCCGGGGTGAGGTCCTGGAAGAAGCCGAAGCTGACCATCTTCACGTCGAGCTCGGCGGCGACGTCGAGGAGACGGTGGCTGTAGGCGAGGTACTCCTCGCCGTGCTCGGCGTCAAGGACGCTGCGGCGTGAGGTGGAGATCGCCGGAATTGTAACGCCGGCGTCGGCCAGCACCTCCCTGAACTCCTTGAGGCGAGCGGCCTGGAGGTCGGCGACGCGCACCCACGTGTCGGTGGGGTCGATCTCGGTGAAGCCCAGGTTCTTCACCTGGCGCAGGTGCTTGGCCCACTCCTCGGTCGAGGCGTCGTGGATCGGGCCGCCCTGAGAGTCTTTGTTCCCCAGAGCCAGCATCGCGCAGGCGATCGGCCAGGTCTCGGCTGTGTATGTCATGAGCACATCCTTCGTTGTAGTTTCATTTGGGTTCGGCGGGCGCCGCTCAACCTCCTCAGTCCGTTGCCAGGTGTCGGGCCGCCGTCGGCAGGGGTCACGAACGGTTGCCCTGGGCGGGGGGCTGCCGCAGGAGTCACATAGGCGCAGGGCCCAGCTCACGAAGCAGCTGTCCCAACCGGGCGTACGCCGTGTTGCGGTAGGCGATGAGCGCGGTCTGGTCCCCCGCTTCGGTCACGAATCCGCCACCCTGCTTGACCCCGAACTTGCCAGCGTCCACCAGGTCGTTCAGCATCGCCGGGGCCTTGAGCCGCTCGCCGTAGTGCTGTTCAAGAGTGCCGAAGCAGGCGCGGTAGACGTCCAAGCCGGCCATGTCGGCGATGGCGAAGGGGCCAAAGAAGGCCAGTCGGTACCCGAATGTCGTGCGGACGACGATGTCGACAGCTTCCGCGGTGGCCACACCCTCCTCGACCAGGTTGATGGCCTCCTTGAGCAGGACATACTGCAGGCGGTTCAAGACGAAGCCGGCCTTGTCGTTGACCCGTGCCGTGAGCTTGCCGGTGCGGGCGACCAGCGCCTCGACGGGAGGGATCACCGACTCGTCTGTGCCGGCGTGGGCGATGAGCTCGACGCCCGGGATGAACGGGGCCGGATTGGAGAAGTGCACTCCAAGGAACCGGGACCCATCCGAGAGGTTGGCAGCGAGGTCGGCGATGGGGAGCGTCGAGGTGTTGGAGGCGATGACTGCGTCCGGCCTGGCCGCCGCCTCGATCCGCCGGAGCACCTCAGACTTGATGGCCGGTACCTCCGGAACGGCCTCTTCGATGAGATCGACGTCGCGGACCGCGTCTTCCAGGCTCGTCGCCCAGCTGAGGTGCGTGGCCACACGGTCCGCAAATCCGACATCGACGAGCTTGCGCTCCTCGAAGTCTCGCGCCTCAGCCAGCAGGCGTTCATGGTTGCGTTGGGTCGAATCCACATCGGCATCGGTGATGACCACGCCGATGCCGGCTCCGGCGAGAACCTGGGCAATACCTCCCCCCATGTATCCGGCTCCGACAAGGGCCACCGTCGAGATGTCAGTCTTCACAGTCTCTACCTTCTTCGTTGGTTAATATTTCTGTGCTCGTCGGCTTCTTCGGTGATACGTCAGGATTCGTAGGCACTGAGTGCCTCGACCTTCGCGTTGGACGCCGAAGAGGAATCGAACTCGTAACCGAGCCATTCCTTGGCCAGACGCCGGGCCAGCTCGATGCCGATGACCCGTTGGCCCATGCAGAGCACCTGGGCATCGTTGCTCAGCACAGATCGCTCGACCGAGTAACCCTCGTGAGCTGTGACGGCGCGAACCCCCTTGACCTTATTCGCGCTGATGGCCACTCCCAACCCGGTGCCGCAGATGAGGATCGCCCGGTCGGCACGTCCGTCCGCGACCCTGCGAGCAGCCTCGACGGCGACATGCGGGTATGCCGTGTGCTCATCACCCGTGACGCCGACATCCGTGACTGTGCTCACTCTTGGATCCGCCTCAAGGTCAGCCTTGATCCGCTCCTTGTACTCAAATCCCGCTTCGTCGCATCCGACGACCATTCGCCATGTCTTACTCATCAATGCTCCTTCACTGCAGCTCGACTGGTGGATTCACGATGGTGAGACGTGTGGGCGAAGAACGGCCACGATCTTCGCGAAGGAGACAGCACCCGGATCGGGCGTGCCGATGCTTTTCTCGGCGTGCGTGCGCGACCGGCCACGTTTCGCAGCAAGGTCTGCCGTTTCGCGGGCCGCCTCATCGGCAGCTGCCACTGCCTGCGCCCAAGCGCCTCCGAGACCCTCTCCCTTCGCAGCGACCAAGGTGTCCCTGAAGGGAATCGCCGCGTCGACCATGGTCTTATCGCCGACCTCGGCCCCTCCGAGTGAGATGATCGCATCGATGGCCTCGGTGGTCGCCCGGACTGCGACGTCCTGGCCGGGAACTGACTGGTCGTCCAGGAGGCGGGCTGCGGTTCCGATGGCCATACCCCAGAGCGCACCGGACGTACCGCCGGCACGCTCGGCCCACGCGTCCGCGGCGCGAACCAGGAGAGTCCGTGCCCCGGCCCCGGCCGAGGCCTGGGCCGACTCGTCGGCAGCCCGGGCGCCGCGCACCATGCCAATGCCATGGTCGCCGTCACCGGCCACGGCGTCGAGGCCACCCAGGTAGGACTCGTTGTCCACAAGCATCCGGTGCACGTCGGCCAGCGCACCCGCGAACCGTCCGGCCAGGGCCCGGGACGCTGCGCTGCTCTCGGGGATACCGGCGATCTCGTCGTCCTGTTTCTTGTTCGACACACGCTTCCGTTCGACCATCGCCCCCTTGCGGAAGGCCGGGGTATCGCAGGGGGCAGTCCACAGTCGCTCAAGTTCCTCGTCGAGCCACACCACGGTCAGGGATAGGCCGGCCATGTCAAGGCTGGTGCACTGCTCGCCGACCTCCGGATCGACGATGGTGTAGCCCTCGTGCTCAAGTAGCTCGGCGACCCTGCGGTAGGCGACGAACAGCTCCTCGTACTTCACGGTGCCCAGACCGTTGAGCAGGACCGTGATGCGTCGTCCATGGTCCTGCGGCTTCTCGAACAGCACCTTGTCCACGAGCAGCCGGGCGATCTCATCCGCGGTGGGCAGATCGACCTCGGCGATTCCCGGCTCACCATGAATACCGAGCCCGACGCTCATCTTGCCGGCGGGGACGGTGAAGAGCGGGTGGTCCGCGCCGGGGAGCGTGCAACCGGAGAACGCGATACCCATCGTGCGGGTGTGATCGTTCGCCCGTTGAGCCACGCGTTCGACGTCATCCAGGCTCATGCCCTCCTCCGCGGCAGCGGCGGCTACCTTGAACACCGCAAGGTCGCCGGCGACACCTCGGCGCTGGTCACTCTCGGCCGCGGGGGCGGACGCGAGGTCATCCGTCACCGCGACGATGCGCACGTCAACCCCTTCGGTACGCAGGCGGTCGGCGGCGCGGCCGAAGTTGAGGACGTCACCGGTGTAGTTTCCGAAGCTGAGGAGTATGCCGCCGCCACGGGACGCAGCCTTGAGCACGGAATACACCTGGGAGGCGGAGGGCGAGGCGAAGATGTTGCCGCAGGCAGCGCCGTGTGCGAGGCCGGGGCCAACCCAGCCGGCAAAGGCGGGGTAGTGACCAGTGCCTCCGCCGATCACCACGGCGACCTGACCCGCGTCGGTCTCAGTGGCCCGTGCGACACCGCCGTGGACTTTGCGGATGTAGCGACCGTGCGCGGCTACCAAGCCGTCGAGCGCTTGATCAGCGAAGTCCGCCGCGTCGTTCACGAGGTGGGTCATCACACCCCTCCTGGAGTCATAGGAAGACCCCTTGCGTTGATCGCACGGTGCGTCCATGTGTCATTCGAGCGCCGTTCCACGCGTCTCCTTGAACACGAGCACGGCCACGGTCGAGAGGACAGCCGCGATGATCACCCAGAACGAGGCTGCAGCCGGCGTCCCGGTCGCCGCGATGAACGCTGTTGCGATCAGTGGGGCGAAACCACCGAACACAGCGGAGGACGAGTTGTAGGCCGAACTAAGCCCAGCGACCCGGATACGTGTCGGGTACAGCTCCACGAGAAACGCCGGCATGCAGCCGAGAAAGATCGCGACAGCAGCGGCTAGGGTGCTCTGGATCAGGACGACGGCCAGGAAGCTGTCAGTATGGAGCACGAGTTGGATGAGGGGGTATGTCAACACGAGCACCGCCAGGCAGCTGGCCAGCATAACGGGCTTGCGGCCGATCCTGTCTGACACGGCACCGGACGAGATGGCAACAACGATGACGACCACGCTGGCGATTGCGTTGGCCAAAAGAGCCTGCCCCGACCCCATGAGCTCACCGTTGACCTTCACATACTTCTGGGCGAACGATGGGAAATAAGCAGTGAAAGTGTAGACGGCCGCGGATTGCATCCCGACCAGAAAGAACGTGAGAATCAGCTTGCGGGTGAGCTCGCCCTTGGACAACGCGACCAGTCCGCCGGAGTCTGTATCGAGCTCGGCGTCCTGAACCTTCTCCTCGACGAACACGGGCGTCTCTTCGGCCTTGGCCCGGAAGGGCAGCGCCACAAGGGCAATGAGTCCGCCGAAGGCGAAGGGGATCCGCCATCCCCAGTCCGACATGAAAGCGGAACCGAAGGTCGACGTCAGTGCGGCGATCATGAAGGACCCGGTGACGGTCCCGACGAAAATCATGGCGATGTGGACGCTACCGAACAGCCCGCGACGATCCTTGGATGCCCACTCCACCAGGAAGGACGCCGCGCCGCCCCATTCGCCACCGGCCGCGAACCCCTGCACTAGGCGGGCGAGCACCAGCAGGATGGGTGCACCGACCCCGATGGCACTGTAGTCCGGGATGATCGCCATAGCTCCTGTCGAGAACCCCATCAGCGCGATTGAGAGGATCAGGGCCGGTTTGCGCCCGCGCCGGTCTCCGAAGAGGCCGATGACAAACCCGCCGACGGGCCGGGCCACGAAGCCGACGCCAAAAGTGGCGAAGGTGAACAGCAGCGGCCCAGCCCCTCCGGCGTCGCCCGCCGGGGTGAAGAAGTGAGCCGCGATCGTGGTGGCCAGCAGGCCGTACACCACAAAGTCGAACCACTCGACGATGTTTCCAAAGGATGCAGCGACGACGGCACGGCGCATCTGCGCGGCGGTCGGACCATGGCCGGCGATGACCGACGGTTGATGCGTCATGGGTTTTCTCCGTTGTGAAATTTGGTTGACGTAGAACCACTACGGCATGAGGTAGCCGCCATTGACTTCGATGACTTGGCCGGTGATGTATCCGCTCTCTTCCTCGCTGGCGAGAAAGAGCGCCGTGCCCGCACACTCTTCGGCGGTGCCGAGCCGGCCCATGGGAATGGCGCTGGCGAGCTGGCGCAGAAGTTCCGGGCTGGTCTGACCGTGATGGAAGGGCGTGTCGATGACGCCGGGCGCGATGGCGTTCACGCGGATGCCTTCGGACGCCAGCTCCTTGGCGAGAGCTCTGGTGTAGGTCGAGACGTACGCCTTTGTCGAGGCATAGAGACCCGCGCCAGCGCTGGCTCCTGTGCGTGCCGCCTGCGATGTCAGGTTGATGATGCATCCGGTTCCGTTCGACCGGAACGAGGCGATCATGTGCCGATTGAGAGTCATCATCGACCGGGCATTCAGGTCGAAGACGGCGTCGACAAGTTTGTCGTCCGCCTCGGCGAGAGTGGTGCGCTTCACGAACCCGCCCACAGAGTTCACGACCACGTCGACGTGGCCGAAGGCCGCGAGGACCGCGTCGGCGAGGGCATCGACCTCACGGGTGCTCGACATGTCTGCGTGGAAGGTCTCCGCAGCTCCAACCTTGCTGATCGTCTCGGCGACCGCGTCAGCCTCCTTCCGGCCAGAGCGATAGTGAACGCCGACCCGGGCCCCGCGGCTTCCGAAGGCGAGGGCGATTGCTCGTCCGATCCCTGAACTGGCTCCGGTGACGAGGACGGTCTTGTCCGCGAGATCCTTCATTTTGATCCCATCATGGGTGTTTCGGGTGTGAAGACGCACTGGCTGGCGCTTTACGAATGTGACAAACGTAACCTAACATTTGTGACATTGGCTAGAGGTTTTGGGATTCTCCCACAGCATGCGAGTTTTTGGCGTCACAAACGTCACATGCAGGACGTCCATGGGCTAACATCGTGGTGACCTAGATCAGGCGGGTGCCGACGCCCCCTCAACGGCTGGACGCCAACACCTCGCCGCTTCGCCCGATTGACGGGAGACTTGTGGACAGTAGGACGGTTGGATCCGAGAATCACTCTGTCCGGCTCAATACTTCGGCTGTCGACCGGCAGTCACTCATCCGCGACCGGGTCCACAGCGAGGGTTCCGTGACGGTGGACCAGATGGTCAGCGTCCTAGGGGTCAGCCGGATGACCGTGCACCGCGACCTCGACGTGCTGGAAGCCCATGCGGTGCTGCGCAAGGTGCGCGGGGGCGCGACCGCCCTGCGCTCCAGCCTTTTCGAGAGTGACTACCCCTTCCGTCTGACGGCAGCTGTGGCAGCGAAAGAAGCGATTGGACGCGCTGCGGCAAAGTTCGTCGAAGACGGCCAAGCAGTGATCTGTGACGAGTCGACGACAACAATGGCTGCGCTGCGCGCGGTCGAAGATTGCGAGGCGATCACAGTCATCACCAACTGCTTCCCGATGATGCAGTACGTCAATGAGTCTACGAAGCACCGACTCATCGGCCTGGGGGGTGACTACGTCACGCGATACCAGGCCTTCCTTGGCATCGTCTGCGAGCAGGCGATCAGCAATGTCTACGCGGACATCCTCCTCGCGTCATGCTCGGCAGTGCGCGGGAGCAGCACCTACCATCAGGACCAGCAGATCGTGGCCGTCAAACGGGCGATGATCAGAACAGCGCCGAGGAGACTGCTTCTGCTTGACAGCAGCAAGGTAGGCGTGGGCGCCCTGTACCACTTGGGCGAAATCGGCGACTTCACGCACCTGATCACCGATGATGGGACGCCCAAGGCACTCCTCGACCAAGCTCGAGAGGGCGGTCTCGAGGTAGTGGTCGCTCCTGTCCTTCAGTGCTCGCCACCGGCACGGGACTGAGCGCCTCATCGCGGACGGAGCACGATGCACCGTCGACTCCACAGGTCCTTCGGGATGCCGAACCTAGTGGTGTGTCTCCAAAGTACATAGCCGCTTTGACTCACCGAAGTAGTGGTCGATGGAATCAAGCTATCGCAGTCGCGGGCGTTGGATGGGGTGTATTCCATCTTGTACATCGACGGGTTGCGGGTGCGGATCAAGGACAACGGTGTAGTCACCACCAAGGTTGCCTACCTGGCCATCGGCGTGGACGTCGACGGGCGCAAACAAAGCAACGGTGGTGACGGCAGCGCCTGGGAGTGACCCGCGTTTGATCTATGAGCAGTCCTGAACTCTGCGCGAGGCTGGGACCACGCTCGATCTTTAGACAGCGGTAACACTCCAGCCGAAACAGTCCGGCCTGCCGTAACCAACCCGCGCATATGAGAATGACGACGCGTCGATAACGGCACGCGCCACCACCAGCACAACGTCCGGGTCAACAGAAGCTGGAGTCCACGACGACGGTCATGGGCGCCGCTTCACCATGTCCCCTTGACGGACATCGCTACATATGAGTTCATAGCCGTCAACATCACCAAAACCCGCTCCCACCAGCGGGAACACGGGTCTGCCCCCGGTTTGCTTGACTCCTTGCCTGTGAGGATTCGTCCCTCGCTGGAAGGATGTTCGCCATGCCGAAAGCGTTCCCTGCCGAGTTTCGCCGT
>JAABUU010004238.1_pt1 | contig 17129 bp, 16 predicted proteins | sample 5559301 | NCBI WGS metagenome assembly JAABUU01 (sample SAMN10711884, study PRJNA513360) | rock metagenome | isolation source: Antarctica rocks | place: Antarctica: Victoria Land, Richard Nunatak white | reverse complement strand
AGTCCGACCATGGTCTTGGCCGGGATCGCCGCCGGCCGGGGTCGGCCTCGGCGGGCTCTTCGCAGGGCTCGCCGCGTGGAAGTCCGGCGCTCCTCGAGACGCGGCCGATCCGGCCGCTCCCGCAGCCACGGAGGACACCGCCGGTGAGGGCGGCGGCGCTCCCGCAGCCACGGAGGATGCCGCCACGGAGGCTTCGGCGGGGGACGCCGCCACGGAGCATGCAGCCGGGGACGCCGCAACGGAGGCTTCGGCCGGGGACGCCGCCACGGAGCATGCGGCCGGGGACGCCGCAGCCATGGAGGCTTCGGCTGGGGACGCCGCCGGGGAGGGCGCCGCGGCCTCTGTCCCGGGCTCGATGCTCGACTGGTTGGCGGTGGCCGTTACCGCAGTGGAGAAGGCGCTGGGGGAACCCGCGTGGCGCCATGGTGATGACGGGCTCGGGGCGGCGATGGCCTGTATCGGTCGGCTGCGGTGTGCCCTTGACCGGGTTGAGGTCGCGGTGGCCGGAGAGGTCGTGCAGCGGGGGTCCGCGAACGCGAACGGGTGCTCCGCGATCGACTGGCTCGTCGCGGCCGCCGGCTCGTCGGCGCCGAGACCTGAGGTCCACCATGTGGCGTCGGTGCTGCGGGTGGCGCAGGGATGCTCGGGCAAGACCCCGGGGGGCGTGTCGTTCGCGCAGGCGTTCCGTTCCGGGGCGATGCCGCTGGCGAAGGCCGATCAGGTGGCCGGTTTCGTGTCCGACGTCGCAGCGGTGGCCGAGCCCGACACCCTTGGCCGCTGATGTGGCCGCGCTGGTCGCCGCAGCCTCGGACGACCACCGCGGCCGGGGCCTGAGCGGGCGGGAGCTGGCTCGGGCGATCCGGTTCGCGGCGCAGCTGACCAAGCCGGTGAGGGACCTCGAACGCGACGAGCAGCGGCGCCGGCTGGGCCGGGCCCTGCACAAGAGCGCGGGCCCGGCCGGGATGAGCAGCTACCGGGTCCTGCTCGACGCGGAGGGCGCCGCGGTGCTCGATGCGGCGCTGGCGGGGCTGTCGGCACCGGTCAAGGGGCCCGACGGGGAGCTGGACCCCCGCCCGGCGGCGACCAGACGAGCCGACGCGCTGCTCGAGGTGGTCCGCCGCGGCGTCTCCTGCCCGGGCGAGCAGCCGAGGACCGACAAGGCGCAGGTCATCGTCACCATCTCGCTGGCTCACCTGCAGCAGGCGTGCCGCGGCGCCGGGCTGACGCTCACCGGGGAGCTGCTCTCCCCTGCCGTGCTGCGCCGGATGGCGTGTGACGCCCGGATCATCCCGATGGTCCTCGGCAGCCGGGGGGAGGTCCTCGACCTCGGCACCGGTGAACGGCTCTTCAGCCCCGCCCAGCGCAAGGCGCTCTGGCAGCGCGATCACCACTGCACCTTCCCCGGCTGCACCATCGCGGCCCAGTGGACCGACGCCCACCACGTCCACTGGTGGAGCCGCGGCGGGCCGACCGACCTGTCCAACGCCGCCCTGCTCTGCGGACGACACCACACCCTGGTCCACCAACGCGATCTCACCGCAACCGTCACCGACACCGGCGTCACCTGGCACCTCTAACTGCCCCGCGCCACACCCCGTCGACACCGGCGGGGCAGGTCGTGACGCCCGAACCGACCCGTGAAGGGAGCCGAGGCTGCCGAGGCAGCCGTGGCCCGTCCGTTGGTAGTTGCGGGGTGGAAACCTCGGGCAACCTGCCGGAGCCCGCGTACCAGGTGGGTCGCGGACTACCACTCAACAGCCGCCGTAGCCCTCAATCTGTTGTCCGCGCTCGCCTGTTGTCCGCGCTCGGCTCGTCGTACGGACAGCATCAGTGCTGCTCGTGCTGCTCGTGCTGCGGCTGCGACCACGGTCATCGTGCCCGGGGACGCCAGGCGGTGGTCCGGGAGGCGGCAGCCAGGGCCTGCGCGACGTGCTCGGCCTGGTCCACCTCAACGAGTCCCGCGGTAACCCGCACGTGGTCCCCGTCGCTCGGCCCGAGCGTGAAGGCCTTGCCCGGCGCGACGCCGATGCCCTCCCGGGCAAGGCGCACCATGGCCGCGGCCTCGTCATGGACGGGCACCCAGATGTTGAGCCCGTCCGTTCCTGGGGCGAGGACGTCACACCGGGCCAGGGCGTCGACGAGCGCGGCCCGGCGTCGGCCGTACTCGTCCCGCGCTCGGATCACCGAGCCAACCGCGTCCCGGTCGGTGAGCAGGCTGTGCAGGATCCGTTGCAGCAGACGGCTGCTCCAGCCTTGGCCGACGTGGCGGCGCGACTCCACCGCGGCCATGACGTCGGCCGGTCCGCTCATGGCGGCGAGCCGCAAGTCGGGCCCGTGTGACTTCGAGAAGCTGCGCACATGCACCGTCTGGTCCGGAATCCAGCGGCCGAGACTGAGCGGCGGGGTCACGGCGATGCCGCCGGCCGAGTCGTCCTCGACCACCAGGGTGTGGGTGCCGGAGAGCAGCTCTGCGAGCTCCTCTGCTCGCGCCGGTGTCATCGTCACACCCGCCGGGTTGTGCGCTCGCGGCTGGAGGAAGACGGCAGCCACCGAGCTCGCGGGGACGTGCCGCAGCCCGTGGGCGGAAAGCCCCTCGTGGTCCATCCTGACCGGCACGATGACCACGCCCACCGACTCGAGGAGGTCGACGAGCGGAGGAAAGGTGGGATTCTCGACCACGACCCGGTCCCCGAACCGCAGGGCAGTGTGTGCCACGAGGTCGAGACCGTCCATCGCCCCGTCGACGACGGCCAGATCCGTTGCGGCACAGGGCCAGTCCTTGAGGATGACCTGCACCAGCTCGGGCAGGACGGGTTCGTCCAGATAGCTCCCGGGTGTCCCTGCCGTCGTCAGGTGCTCCAGGGCTGCCCGGAGGCTGGGCAGGAGTCGGGCGTCGGGCACTCCCGTCGAGAGATCGAGCCGCATCTCGGCCTGGCGCTCGAGCGCCGCCCGGTATCGGCTCGAGTCGGGCAGTGTCGTGTCGGTCACCGTGGTGCCCCGCCGCCCGTCCGTGCGCACCGAGCCGGACCGGGCCAACAGCGCCCAGCCTGCGCTCACCGTCGTCGGCGAGAGGGCGAGCTCGGCTGCCACGGTGCGGATCGGCGGCAGCTTGGTCCCGGGGACGAGGACACCGTCGCGGATCGCCGTGGCGACAGCCTGCGAGAGGCCCCGGGCGGTCGGCTCGGAGAGCCGTTGCTCGAGCTGCGACAGGAGCCTCTTCATGGTCGCGGCGGGGGTCGTCGACGGCTCCATGGTTTGTAACATAGCAATAGAGGGATTGTCACGGCTGCCATGCCCTTCTAGCATGGGCGGCATGGCGACACGAATATCCCACTGGGTCAACGGAAGGTCGACACCGGGCACGTCGGGGCGCACGTCGCCCGTGCACAACCCGGCCACCGGAGAGCTGACCGGCGAGGTCGAGCTTGCGAGCACCGAGGAGCTCGACGCTGTCGTGGCCTCGGCGCTCGTTGCCCAGCTCGACTGGCGGCACGCATCGCTCTCGCGGCGCGCCGCGGTCCTCTTCGCCTTTCGCGAGCTGCTCCACAACCGCACCAAGGACCTCGCGCAGATCATCACCTCCGAGCACGGCAAGGTCCTCTCGGACGCGGCCGGCGAGATCGCCCGCGGTCTCGAGAACGTCGAGTTCGCAACGGGGGTCCCCAACCTTCTCAAGGGCGGCTTCTCCGAGCAGGCCGGGACCGGCGTCGACGTCTACAGCATCCGTCAGCCGCTCGGTGTCGTCGCCGGCATCACGCCCTTCAACTTCCCAGCGATGGTCCCTCTCTGGATGTGTGCCAACGCCATCGCCTGCGGCAACGCCTTCATCCTCAAGCCGAGCGAGAAGGATCCGTCTGCAGGGCTGTTTCTCGCCCAGCTGTGGAAGGAAGCCGGTCTGCCCGACGGCGTCTTCTCGGTGGTCCAGGGCGACAAGGTGGCCGTCGACGCGATCCTCGCGCACCCCCACATCCAGGCCGTGAGCTTCGTGGGTTCCACGCCGATCGCCAAGTACATCTACGAGACCGGTACTGCAGCGGGGAAACGGGTCCAAGCCCTCGGGGGAGCCAAGAACCACGCCCTGGTCCTGCCCGACGCGGACGTCGACATGGCTGCGGACGCCGTCGTCAGCGCGGCATACGGAGCTGCGGGCGAGCGCTGCATGGCGCTCGCGGTCGCCGTCGCCGTCGGCGCCGTCGCGGACCCGCTCGTCGACGCGATCTCAGCGCGGCTGCCCAAGCTCACCATCGGTGACGGCAGTGACCCGGACACCGACATGGGACCGCTCATCACCGCCGAGCACCGCGACAAGGTCCGGGGCTACATCGACGAGGGCGAGCGGGCGGGCGCGACGCTCGTCGTGGACGGCCGCGAGGGCGACCTGCCGGCGCAGGGCTTCTTCCTCGGCACCACGCTGCTCGACCACGTCACCCCCGACATGAGCGTCTACCGCGACGAGATCTTCGGCCCGGTCCTGTCGGTTGTCCGGGTGGACACCTATGAGGAGGGTCTCGCCCTCATCAACAGCAACACCTATGCCAACGGGGTGGCGATCTTCACCCGTGACGGAGGGGCGGCCCGTCAGTTCCAGTTCGACGTCGCGGTAGGCATGGTCGGCATCAACGTGCCGATCCCCGTGCCCGTGTCCTACTACTCGTTCGGCGGCTGGAAGTCCTCGCTCTTCGGTGACACCCACATGTATGGGCCCGAGGGGATCAGCTTCTACACCCGGGGCAAGGTCGTCACCGCCCGCTGGCCCGACCCGGCCACCTCGAGCGTCGACCTCGGCTTCCCCCAGACCCGCTGATGACCCGCGGACGAGGGTGACCATCCGGTCGCCATCGGCGTCCCACCCGACAGGAGCACTCGTGACCCAGCTCGCCGCCACCGCCACGCCCGCGATCTCGGGAGTCCCGAGCGACCAGGAGACGGTGCGGCGCAACGACCGCACGCATGTCTTCCACTCCTGGTCGGCTCAGGCGGTCATCGACCCCCTCCCGATTGCCCGCGCCGAGGGGTCGCGGTTCTGGGACTTCGACGGCAAGGGCTACCTCGACTTCTCGTCCCAGCTCGTCAACGTCAACATCGGCTACCAGCACCCCAAGCTCGTCGCGGCGATCCAGGAGCAGGCCGGCCGACTCCTGACGATCGCGCCGACGTTCGCCAACGACGCCCGTTCGGAGGCAGCCCGCCTCCTCGCCGAGCTCGCGCCGGGCGACTTGAACATGGTCTTCTTCACCAACGGTGGGGCCGAAGCCAACGAGAACGCCATCCGGATGGCGAGGCTGCACACCGGCCGGAACAAGATCCTCGCCGCCTACCGCAGCTACCATGGCGCGACGGCGGGTTCCATTGCCCTGACGGGGGATCCGCGGCGCTGGCCGTCAGAGCCCGGTATGCCGGGTGTCGTCAGGCACTGGGGTCCCTACGCCTACCGCTCGGCCTTCCACTCCGACAGCGAGGAGCAGGAGGGTGAGCGGGCGCTGCAGCACCTGCGGGACACGATCATGGTCGAGGGCGCCAGCACGGTCGCGGCGATCATCCTCGAGACGGTCGTCGGCACGAACGGCGTGCTCGTGCCGCCGGACGGCTACCTGGCCGGAGTGCGGCAGATCTGCGACGAGCACGGCATCCTGCTCATCGTCGACGAGGTCATGTCCGGCTTCGGCCGGTGCGGCGAGTGGTTCGCCGTCGACCACTGGGACGTCACCCCCGACCTGATCACCTTCGCCAAGGGGGTCAACTCCGGCTACGTCCCGCTCGGTGGGGTCATCCTCTCCGACCGGGTCGCCGAGACCTTCCAGGACCGCGCCTACCCCGGCGGCCTGACCTACTCGGGGCACCCGCTCGGGTGTGCCTCGGCGGTGGCCTCGATCGGCATCTTCCGCGAGGAGGCCATCCTCGAGCATGCCCGGGCCCTCGGCACGGACGTCATCGGGCCCGAGCTGCGGGCCCTCGCCGAGCGGCACCCGTCGGTGGGCGAGGTGCGGGGGCTGGGGGTGTTCTGGGCCCTCGAGCTGGTGCGTGACCGGCATACGCGCGAGCCGTTGGTGCCCTTCAACGCGACGGGCGCCGACGCGGCGCCCATGGCGGACTTCGCGGCCGCCTGCAAGGCCGAGGGACTGTGGCCGTTCATCCACTTCAACCGCACCCACGTCGTCCCTCCGTGCACGACCTCGGCGGACGAGATCCGGGAGGGCGTCGCGATCCTCGACCACGCGCTGGAGGTGGCGGACCGCTACTACACCGGTTCGTGACCGCAGCGGCCCCGCTTCGTCATAGGGTTTCGGGATGAGCACCGACCAGCCACCGAGCCACCCGCTCCAGCGGATTGCCGTCGTCGTCAACCCGACGAAGTTCGATGACCTCGAGGCCGTCCGGGACGGGATCGCCAAGGCCTGCGCGGAGGCGGGCTGGGCGGAGCCCCTGTGGCTCGAGACGACGGAGGCCGACCCGGGCGTCGGCCAGGCCCGGGAGGCGGTCGATGCCGGCGTCGACGTGGTGTGCCCGCTGGGCGGCGACGGCACGGTCCGCTCGGTCGCCACCTCGCTCGTGGGCACCGACACCCCGCTGGGCCTGCTTCCCGGCGGCACGGGCAACCTCCTGGCCCGCAACCTCGAGCTGCCCATCGAGCGGATCGCCGATGCCCTGACCGTGGTCCTCACCGGACACGACCGCAGGATCGACGTGGGGCTGGTGCGGATGCTGCCGCACTCCGAGTCGGCCGACGCGGTCAAGGGTGACGACTCGGCCGACGACCCCCGGCGCGAAGGCGAGGAGGTCTTCCTCGTCATGACCGGCATCGGGATGGACGCCGAGGTGATGGCCAAGACGAACGAGAAGGTCAAGGGGGTTCTGGGCTGGCCGGCATACGTCCTCTCCGGGGTGGGCCGGCTGTGGAGCCGCGGCTTCCGGATCCAGTTCTCAGCGCAAGGTGGGGATCCGCGGGCACGACCCCCGCGGGCCCGGCACGCGCGCAGCGTCCTCGTCGGCAACTGCGGCAGCCTGCAGGGCAACTTCCGGATCATGCCCGACGCCCAGCACGATGACGGCCTCCTGGATGCCGTCATCATGTCGCCCAAGGGCGTCTTCGGCTGGGCCGGCGTCGCCGCAGACTTCACGAGCCATCACCGGCGCGGGCACCGGCGGATCATCCGGCTGACCGGCACGTCGCTCGCGGTGCTGACCGAGCATGCGGTGGAGGCCCAGATCGACGGCGACCCGATGGGCGAGCAGTACGGGCTGACGACGCGGATCCTGCCGGGTGCTCTCCTCGTGCGGGTGCGGTGACCCGTGCCGTTCCTGCTGCGCTACGAGGAGGACCCGTCCCGGCCACTGGTGCTACTGGCCCTGCGCGACCTGGCCCTGCGGACCGTCGCCCCGGCCGTGGTCCTCTGGGCGGTCATCGTCGGTATCGGGAAGCTCATCGGCGGCCCCTTCGGCGGGCTGACCGCCGAGAACACGGTCAACCGCGAGCTGCAGAGCGACCGGTCACCGTTGTGGAACACCCTCACCATGGTGTGGTCCCGGGTCGGCAACACGGAGATCATCATCGGTGTCTGCGTGCTCATGGTCGGGCTGATCTGGTGGCTGACGAGGCAGTGGTGGGTGGCGGTCCTCCCAGCCATCGCCATAGCGGTCCAGGCAACGGTGTTCGTCCTGGCCACGGCCGTGACGGGGCGAGCACGTCCTGACGTCACGCACCTCGACCCCGCACCCCCGACCTCCTCCTACCCCAGCGGGCACGTCGGCGCGGCGACCGCGCTCTACTTCACCCTTGCCGCGGTGGCCCAGCGCATCCCGAACGCGGTGCTGCGCCGGGTCGTGACCGTCGTCTGTCTCGTTATTCCCTTCCTCGTGGCTTATGCCCGGCTGTACCGGGGGATGCACCATCTCAGCGACGTCATCGTCGGCTTCCTCAACGGGCTCGCCTCCGCGCTCCTCGCGTGGGGTTACCTTCGTCGCAGCGACCAGAGAGACGCCCGCGCGGAGCGCTCAGTGGCTCAACCGTCGTAGCCGGGCCTCATCCGACCCTGAACCGACGCGCCGAGGGCCGCCCGGGCGGAGCGCTCGGCGGCGCGCCGTTTCGCCCGCCCGGTCACAGCCTGGGACGCCTGGCGCGCGCGCCGCAGTAGACGGCATACGCGGCGAACCCGAGCGAGACCGCGGTGAGGAGCACCTGGCCGTACGGTGCTCCCAGCAGGGTGCGCAGCGCTCCGTCAAGGCCGGTGGCCTCGCCCGGTGCACTGTGCACCGCCGCGAGCACGAGGAGGGCCCCGACGAGGACGAGCGCCGCCCCCTTGGCGACGTAGCCGACCATCCCCACCTTCTCCATCAGGGGTCCGGGGTGGCCCTGGAGGTCCTGAAGAAAGGTCCGCCGCCATCCCTTGGCCACGAAGTACACACCGACGCCGACGACGCCGAGACCGAGAAGCGCGACGAGCACGCGTCCGGCCGGCTGGCCCATGAGCGAAGTGGTGAAGTCGACGCTCTGCTGGGTGCTGGACGAGCTGCCCGAGCCCCGGGCCCAGTTCAGGGAGCTGAACGAGAGGAAGAGGTAGACGATGCCCCGGGCCGCGGCCTTTGACCCTGTCCCTCACCTCACCCTTGGCGAGGACGGCTTCCGTGGCCTGCCACACGGCCAGGGCGAGGAAGCCCACGACCGCCACCCACAAGAGCACCATGGCCCAGCGCCGTCGAGGCCAGCGTCTGAAGGGCGCCCGACTGGTCGGCCGACCCGCCTGCGCCACCCAACGCCAGCTGGAGACCCATCCACGCGATGACGAGGTGTAGGAGCCCGTTGACCGCGAACCCGATCTGCGCTGTCACGAGGAGCGCCGGGCTGTCCCCGGCCTGCCGCGCCGCTGCGCGGACGTCGTTGGTGTCCATCAGCGCATCCTTGCGCAGTCAGGCAGCCCGTGGAGGCGGAACGATGCCGTTCCCGTCCCCCGTGCGCGGCCGGTGTTTGCGGGCGGCATGGAGTCATGGGGCAGGATGGGCGCGTGCCCACCGAGCCTGCGCCCGTCGAGGTCGTCGAACCGCCCATCCCCGACCGGGTGCGGCGGCCGGCCGACGCGCTTCGCCTCGTCGTCGTGCTCGCGGTGCTGGTCGGGGCGATTACGCTGGCGGACGTCGCGGTCGGCACGACGGGCGCCTTGGAGAAGGACCTCACGGTCGCCACCGACGGCCTGCCTCGGCTGCTCCTGCAGCTGCTCGGCTGGCTCGGCGGCATCGGCATCGTCGTGCTGCCCCTCGCCGTCGGCGCCGACCTGGTCGTGCGCGCGCGCCCGTGGCAGCTGGCGCAGTCGCTGCTCGCTGCCGGGGTCGGAGCCCTCGTCGTCCTCGGCCTACAGACGCTGATCCTGGGCGGCCACCTCGGGGCGGTGCTCGGTGTGCTGACGAGGCCGCTGGCCGCGGGGCGCACCGCACCGCTGGATCCGGTCATCGTCTCCCTGGTGGCGCTGCTCACCGTCGCGGACATCCTCGGCCGCAAGTGGATCTCGCCCCTGGCCATCGTCGTTCTCGGCTCCGCTGCGGTCACGACCTTCCTGTCGGGCGCGAGCACCGGCCTGGCCATCACCTGCTCGCTCCTGCTCGGGTGGCTCGTGGGCCTCGCCTTCCGCTTCGGGTTCGGCGCTGCCTCGACCCGTCCCCCCGGCACCGAGATTGCCCGGGCTCTGGTCGCCAGCGGGGTCCCGCTGACCCGGCTGGAGCTCATCGACCCCGACGACGCCGGCGACCGTCGCTACCACGGGACCACCGACACCCACCCCGTCGACGTGCAGGTCATGGACCGCGACACCTTCGGGCTGGCGTCGGGTCGGCGGCTCCTGCGGCTGCTGCGGCTGCGGAGCGCGTCGACTCGGACGCCGGCGCTCACCCTCCGAGCAGAGCTCGAGCACCGCACCCTGATGGGGCTGGTCCTCGCCCAGGCCAAGATCCCGGCCCCCCGGCCGGTCGCCGTCTGCGAGGTGGGCCCGTTCTCGGCCGTCATGGCCTACGTCAACCCGACGGGCAGCTCGGTGGCCGACATCGGGACGGACCTCACCGAGGAGCAGCTCGCCAGCATCTGGTCGATGTCCGCCACCCTGCAACGGCGGCGGGTGGCCCACCGTGGGCTCGCGCCGGACGTCGTCATGATCGTGCCGGACGGACGGGCCGGACTACGGCGCGTGGGTGGCGGTGACGTCGCCGCCGACGACCTCTCCCTGCGGATCGACACCGCCCAGCTGCTCACCTCCGTGGCACTGGCGGTGGGACCACAGCGGGCCGTGGCAAGTGCCGTGCGAGAGCTCGGGGCGGACGAGGTGGCGCGCGCGGTGCCGCTCCTGCAGCCGATCGCCCTGACCCGATCGACCCGGACCGCGCTCAAGGAGCACCCGCAGCTTCTCGGTGCCCTGCGTGAGCGCATCCTCGAGCTGCGGCCGACCGCGGAGCAGGCCCGGCCGGTCGAGCCGGTCGAGCTGCGGCGGGTGACCCTGCGCGGTCTGGTCACGGTCGTCGGAGGTGGCGTCGCGGCATACCTCCTGCTGACCCAGCTCGCCCAGGTGAACTTCTCCCAGGTCGTCGGCAGTGCGAAGTGGGGCTGGGTGATCGCGACCGTGGGGTGCTCGGCCCTGACGTTCGCCGGCGCCTCCATCGCCCTCGGCGGGTCGGTCAGCGCGCCCCTCCGGTTCGTCCGGACCTACATGACGCAGCTAGCCGTCGCCTTCAGCGGCCTCGTCGCGCCGGCCGCCATCGGCAACATCGCCCTGAACACGCGCTATCTGCAGAAGACGGGCCTGCAGCCGGCCGTGGCGGGGGCGAGCGTGGGGGTGGCCCAGCTGGCCCAGTTCTGTTCGTACTTCGTGCTGCTCGTCATCTCGGGTGTGCTCGCGGGGACCGGACCACGAGCCTCCTTCACGCCTCCACCGGTCCTGGTGGCCGCGATCCCGATCGTCATCGTCATCGTCCTCGGGGTGCTCGCCGTGCCGCAGGTCCGCAGGCTCATCACGGTCCGGGTCCTGCCCCAGGTCAAGACCGTCGTGCCGCAGGTGCTCAGCGTGCTGCAGCACCCTGCCAAGCTCGCCCAGCTGCTCGGCGGCGCACTCCTGCTCGACTTGTCCTTCGTGGCCGCCATGGTCTGTGCCACCAGGGCGTTCAGTGCCGAGGCGCCCATCGCGGCGATCGCCGTCGTCTACTTCGCCGGAGCGATCATCGGGTCCGCCGTGCCGACGCCCGGGGGGCTCGGCGGGATCGAGGCGGCCATGTCGGCGGGTCTCATCGCCATCGGCCTCGACGGGGGCACGGCCGTCTCCTCGGTGCTGCTCTACCGGCTGGCGACCTACTGGCTGCCCATCCCGTTCGGGTGGTTCTCCCTCAACCGGCTACAGAAGGCCCAGGCGATCTGAGCCGCGGCGGGCGCTGCGACAGCCTGCCGGCGACGTGGCTGTCAACCCTGGGCCGGGCCGTCGACGTTGACGGTTGCGGTGCCCGAGCCGCAGCGCACGACGACCGCCCGGGAAGGGGGCGTCGCCGTGGTCCGACTCCCGGTGCACCATCCCGGGTGTCGGGTCGGCGGGGTCGAGCCCGTCGGCGGCGACCCGGATGCCCGGGCGGGCGGCGTCGTGTCACGGTCGGCTGCGGGCGTCGTCATGTCCCCATCCAACGGAGCGGATGGGCCCGTGGCCAGTCCGCACCGGGCGCCTCCCCGCGCCTGCGCACGTGCGGCGCTGTCCTTCCCGGAGGGCTCAGAGGGTGCGGGTCACCTTGGACAAGCCGCGCGGGTGGTCGGGGTCGTGGCCACGGGAGACGGCCATGACGCGGGCCAGCTGCTGGAGGGGAAGGATCTGGACGATCGGCGCTACCCGTTCGTCCATGCCCGGTGGGAGCGGGATGTGCAGCGTCGCACCGGTGGCGGAGGTGGGGCCGAGGACGCACAGGTCGGCGCCGCGCTCGACGAGCCGGTCGACGACCGGCCGCAGGGCATCGCCGCCGCGGCCCTCGGGCAGGATGACGACGACGGGCCGGTCCTCGTCGACCATCGCGAGCGGCCCGTGGAGCAGGTCGGCGCCGGAGAAGGCGTGCGCGGCGAGGTAGCACGTCTCCATGAGCTTGAGGGCGCCCTCTCGTGCCGTCGGGTAGGCGTAGCCCCGGGAGGTCGTCACGAGCTTGTCCACGAACCGGTAGCGCGAGGCGACCTCGGCGACCTGCGACAGGTCGAGCGCCCTGCTCGCCAGCTGCGGCACCTCGCGGGCGGCGTCGGGGCCGACCCCGCGCCAGGCCTCCACGAGCAGGAAGAGGGTGAGCAGTGACGCCGTGTAGGTCTTCGTCGCGGCCACCGAGCGCTCCGCCCCTGCGCGCAGGTCAAGGGCCAGGTCGCACGCCTGGTTGAGCGGGGAGCCGGGGACGTTGGTCACGGCCAGTGTGAGCGCTCCGGCCGCCCGCGCCCGGGTGGTCGACTCGGCCAGGTCGGGGGAGCCGCCGGACTGGCTCACGGCGATCCACAGGACCCCCTCGAGCCGGGGGGACTCGTTGTATGCCGTGTAGGTCGACGTCGAGACGAGGCCGGCCGGGAGGTGCAGCGTGGTCTCGATGAGGTACTTCGCGTAGAGCGCAGCGTGGTCGCTCGTGCCGCGCGCGACAAGGAGGACGAAGCGCGGATCGGCACGGCGGATCGCGGCGGCCACCGCCACGACGTCGCGGACCGACTCGTCGAGGATCCGCTGGAGCACGGCCGGCTGCTCGGCGATCTCGGCGGCCATGAGCGCACCAGGTTCAGACAGCTCGGCGGTGGGATGAGTTGCGGTCACGCGGGTGTCCTTCCTCTGGCAGCGAGTCTCGGGGCGTTCTCGGTGGCCCCTTGCATCTTCGTCCCGTGGTGAGCGGACCGAGGGGCGCCGCTCGGCGGCCGAGTCAGGATCCTTCCACAGTCGGCCACCCCTTAGTGGCGACCGCTGGTGGCGGCGTCCGGCGCGACAGCCCGGCTCACCGAGGAGCGAACCGCGTCAGGAGGACGGGCTCGGCGTCGCCCCACCGGGTGCGGCCCCCGTGCTCGGGACCGGCTGGGTCTTGCCCGCCGGAGTCTGGCCCGGCGCCAGGAGCAGCTGGTAGTCCTGCCTGACGAGGGGCGCGCTCGACAGGTCGCCGGCCGGTGGAGAAGGGACACTGACGGGACTGCCGTCGTCGAGGACGAAGAGGACCTGCTCGACGCCCTCGACGGAGGTGGCGGTCATGACGACCTGTCCGATGGCGACGGGCAGCTTGACGGGGCTGGGGTCCTGGCTCGCCGTCCTGAGCTGGATGACCGCAGTCCCGTTCTTGACCGCCCGCAGGCTCAGGCCGGCCCCGGGTCCGAGGTCGGTCAGCAGCCCACGGGCCCGCTCACGCTCGGAGGGCCCGACGGCCAGCCGGTTGAGCAGTGACTGCACGAGGGGCACCAGCGTGGCTCGGCCGAGCGGGACCGGGAGGGCGACGAGGTGCTGCCCCGAGTCGACGAGGTAGATCGTGCCGGTGGCGCCGGTGGTGCCGGAGGTCTCCGGAACCGTCGCGGCGCCCGGCGTCGACGTGGTCGTCGGCGAGACGAGCAAGCCGTACGGGACGTCCTGGTCCGGGACGCGTTGTGCGGGGCCGCCGTCCGGCATACCACAGCCCGTGGCGAGCACCATCACCGCGGCCGCGAGGACCGCGCCTCGGCGCCACCTCCGTCTCCCCGGGAGGGTCACCACGGTGCCTCCTTCTTCGTCGCCTCGTACTCCGCTCGGTGCGACCCCACGCCGGCGGGCAGCTCCACCCTGAACCGGGCGCCACCCCCCGGAGCGTCCTCGCACCAGACCCGGCCACCGTGGCCCTGGACCGTCTCGGCGACGATGCTTAGTCCCAGTCCGCTGCCGGGCAGGGAGCCGCGCGAGCCGCCCCGTACGAAGCGCTCGAAGATCCGCTCACGCTCGGCGTGGGGCACTCCGGGGCCGTGGTCGTCGACGTCGATCCGGACGTGGTCGCGCACCCGACGGACCCGCACCGCGGCCACCCCGCGGCCGTGGCGGTCGGCATTGTCCAGAAGGTTGACCACGCTGCGGCTGAGCTGCTGCTTGTCGACGTCGATGCCGAGGTCGGCGCCGTCAATGTCGAGCAGGTCTGGGGAGCGGTGGCTCTGCGTCAGCGTCACCCGGACCAGCTCCCCCGCGTCGACGCGGGTGAGCACCTGGCCGCGGACGCCGGCGTCGAGCCGGCCCAGTTCGAGCAGGTCCTCCAGCGTGCGCTGGAAGCGGTCGAGCTCGGTGGAGACGAGGTCGACCGCGCGTCGCGTCCGCTCGGGCAGGTCGTCGCGCCGGCGCTGGATGATCTGCACGCTGGCGACGAGGGTTGTCAGCGGGGAGCGCAGCTCGTGACCGAGGTCCGCGGCGAACCGGGCGTCGCGCTGGATCCGTTCCTCGAGCGCCTCCACCATGCTGTTGAAGGACCCGACGATGGTCGCGAGGTCCGGGTCGTCCGTCGGTGGCAGCCGCGTGTGGAGCCCCCCGGCCCCGATCCGGGCGGCCGCAGCGGCGACGTCGTCGAGCGGAGTCATGAGCCGGCGGGAGGCCAGCCGTCCGAGCGCGGCCCCTGCGCTCGTGCTGAGGACGGCGAAGGCGCCGAGGACGATGGAGAGCGTCGAAAGGGTCGAGGTCAGCTCCCCCGTCACGGCCACCTCGTAGAACTGCGCATCGACGGCGGCCAGCGGGACGCCGATGACGATCGCCGGCGCGCCCTTGGTCCGGGTCCAGACGTAGGACACCCTGCCCTGCTCGACACCGGTCATCACCGGCCGGGGAATGGTCTGTGGCCCCTGGGTCAGGGAGGTGCTGTACCACCGGCCGCCGAGCCGGACGACGAGCTCCGAGTCGGACGGGGCGTTGACCGAGCCGAGCACCTCGGGAACGTTCACTCCCTGGGTGAGGAGGCCGTCGGCGACGTAGGGGCATCGGCGAACGCCTGACGCAGAGCCGTCTGCTGACGCCGCTCGATGAGGTAGTGCCGAGCGGCCAGGTAGGTGCCGATCGCGAGCAGCGCCGAGACGAGAAGGGCTCCGAGGGCGAAGAACGCTGTGACGGTGCCCCGCAGGCCCAACCGCTCCCACGGCCCTCTCACGTGATGTCCAGCCGATAGCCCTGGCCCCGCACGGTGACGACGAGACTCGGTGTGGCCGCGCTCGACTCGACCTTGGTGCGCAGCCGCCGGACGTGGACGTCGACGATGCGTTCGTCCCCGAAGAAGCCGCGGTCCCAGACCCGCTCGAGGAGGCCGCGCCGGCTGAGGACGCGGCCCGGTGGTGACGCGAGCTCGCAGAGGAGGCGGTACTCGGTGACCGTGAGGTGGACCTCGTTCCGGCCACGCCGGACGACGCCGGCGTTGAAGTCCAGGACGAGGGGACCCTGTCGGGGGTCGAGCACCAAGGTCCCGGGGTCGGCGTGGGACGGGGTCACCGGGACCGCCGCCCGTCGGCGCATCGCCCTCAGCCGCGCGCCGACCTCCTTGACCCGGAAGGGTTTGGTGACGTAGTCGTCGGCCCCCGCCTCGAGGGCGGTGATGATGTCGCTGGTGTCGGTCCGAGCGCTGAGGACGATGATCGGCGCCTGGCTGAACGGGCGGACCTCGCGGATGAACGCCAAGCCGTCCATCCCGCCCAGCATCAGGTCCACGAGCATGAGGTCAGGCGGCGTGCGGCCGACGAGGACGAGGGCTGACTCGGCCGACGAGGCCTCGAGGACGTCGTAGTCCTCGTCCTCCATCGCCAGGCACAGCGCTGTCCTGATGCCGTCATCGTCCTCGAGGACCAAGAGCTTCAGTGCCACCCGGCCATCCTGCCCCAGTCCCGGGCGCCCGACGGCTTGCGGTGCCGGCTCGTGCGGCGGGGAGCTGGCGCTCGTCATCCAACCGCAAACAAACGGCAGTCCCGTCTCAACATCGACCCGGCAGGGTGAGGAGACCAACAGCAGGGATCCGGCCCCGAGAGCCGGATCGGCCCGTGGAGAGGAGCAGCTGATGACGGCACCGACCGTGCTGGGCACGCAGGAGCGCACTGTGCGCGTCGCCCTCGAGGACCGCCACCTGGTGCGGGGCCTCAGCGACCTGCGCTGGCGACTCCCGAGGCTCCTCGCGGGCGGCACCGACACGCTCGTCATCGACCTGTCGGGTCTCGGTCGGCTCTCTTCCGGGAGCATCGCCACACTGCTCTGGGTCAAGCGCACCTGCGCCGCACGGCGGATCCGGGTCGTCCTCGGTAGTCCGAGTCCTCGGGCCCTGGAGCAGCTCACCAGCACCGGACTGACCAACGTCCTCGAGATCGAGAGCCGACTGCCATGACGACGATTCTCGCCCCTCACCTCCAGCACCCGGAACCACGGCAGGTCAGCGCCGCGGGGTTCAGCGTCGTCCTCCACGAGGGGACGGGGCGCGCAGCCCGGGCCGTCCCCGGCCACGAGCGCCTCGGCGTGATCGTCGCCGACGCCGGCGTTGCGTCGCCGATGGCCACGGACCTCCCGGGGGCGTTTCCCTCGTCATCGACGTCCGTGTGGTGCCATGCCGAGGGGTCGATCCGGGTGCGGGCCACCTGGGCGCCCCCGACCCTGCTCATCAGCGGGGGCCGGACCGTGATGGTGCCCGAGACGCCCGGCAGCACGGGTATCGCACGGCTGTCCCGCGGGGACCGGCTCCTCGTCCTCTCGTCGGCCGCCTTCGAGGCCGCTCCGGGCGCGATGGTCCGGCTGCTCCACGAGGGCCCGGAACGGCTGCTCTCGGCCGACCCGGCGGATCTCCTGGACGAGCTCTTCCGCGTGGCACCCGGAGGCGGCGGCGCGGTCGTCACCCGGATGGAGGACTGACTCATGAGGACCTTCGCCAGCAGGGCCTTCCTCGACGAGATCCGGGCTCAGCTGGCGGTGGCGCAGCACGATCTGCGGCGAGCCAGGGGCGAGCACGACGACGTCGGCGTGAGCGTGGCCGCGGGTCGGCTCTGGGACCTCGAGGAGCTGGCCGGGCGCAACGAAGTGCTGCCGCTGCAGCGGCGCTGGGTGAGCGCTTCCTAGCACCTGGACCGGGACGAACAACGGGAGCGAACCTGCTCCCGCTCCGACGGCGAGCGTGATCGGTCCATTCAGTCCCGTCATTCGTCC
>JAABUU010004236.1_pt1 | contig 17142 bp, 15 predicted proteins | sample 5559301 | NCBI WGS metagenome assembly JAABUU01 (sample SAMN10711884, study PRJNA513360) | rock metagenome | isolation source: Antarctica rocks | place: Antarctica: Victoria Land, Richard Nunatak white | reverse complement strand
ACACACCTCATGGGTCGTTGATCGGGAAACACCCCGACGGGGGGTGTCTGGTGGGACAGTGCGGCAATTCCCGCTGCACAGGGTGGTTATGCAGTCGACCTCGAGCGCCTCCTCAGTTTCTTGTGCCGATGCTGATCGCACACATCGGGGTGCTGCCTCGTCGCGGTCGGTCCTATCGCAACCCCTCCCATTTGCTACGCCCCTGAGTCCGTGGCCCACCACAGCGAGAAGAGTTCGCCGCGGGCCGGGTTCACGACGCCTCAGTACTGCCCCGGGTGGTGCTCGATCGCACGGCGGATGCGTCGTGCTGTTCGTTGGGCGTCGGCGTCGACGCCGTTGATGATGGAGGAGTTCAACCGGGTCTGCCAGGGCAGTCCCATCCAGTGCAGTCCGGCAGTTGGTGACGCCCCGTGATGGTGAATCGGTGCGCCATCGCTGTCGGTGGCGCCGGGCACCTCGATCCAGGATGTGTCGGGGGAGTAGCCGGTGCACCACAGCACCGACGAGACGGCCACCCGGCTTCCACCGGCCAGGTTGACGTGGTGCCCTTCGGCGGCGACGACACGGTGCGCCAGGAGACGAACGCGTCCGCCCCGCACCAACCCGCGCAACTGCCGACCGACGATGGCGTCACCGCGCCGACGGGTGTACCGCGCGACCCGGGAGGTGCTGGGTGAGTTCAGCGTGCCGGTCAGCAGCATCCACCAGTACAGGCTGACACCCAGAATGTTTTCGGGCAGAAACCATGGGGGACCGGGGCTGGCCACGGTGACTTGATGGGTGGCGGCCAGCTCGACGGCGAGCTGTGCTGCGGAGTTGCCACCCCCGACGACAAGGACTGGGCCACGCGGGAGGTCGGCTGGGCTGCGGTAGTCATAGGAGTGCAGCTGGGTCACCGTCGGGTCGAGGTTTCCGGCGGCCTCGGGAATGTTCGGGCGGTGAAAGGGCCCCGTGGCGAGCACGACATGGTGAGCGCGGATCACACCCCCCGAGGTCCACGCGTCGAACCCGCCTGGGCTTGCGGTCAGCCGCTGCACCCGGACACCTGTTTCGACGGGTAGGTCGAAGTGGTGGGCGTAGGTCTGCAGGTAGGTACCCATCTCGGTGCGGGAGGGGTTGCGGTGCGGCCCGTGGGGGAAGCGCAGTCCCGGCAGGCCGCTGAAGTGTCGCGGGGTGAACAGGGTGAGGCTGTCCCACCGCTCGGTCCAGCTGTGTCCGATGCTGTGCGCGTCGATGACCAGCACCCGGACGTTCTGCTCGCGGGTGAGGTGGTAGGCGGTGCCGAGACCGGCCTGACCGGCACCGACCACCAAGACGTCCACCTCCCGAGGCTGGACACCGCCACCGTCGGGGTCAGACATCACCGACACCCGCTGGGTGGTGCTGGCGGGCGCGCAGCAGGGGAGACAGTGTCGTCAGGTCGCCCAGCACCCAGATTCCGAGCAGGGCGCCGAAGAACCAACCGTCGCCGAGGATGCTCACCCGAAGGAGGCGATGAGCGATGCTGACATCTACCCCCGCACCGAGGACGGGATCTCCATCGTCGCAGTCCGCACAGACAGCCCGCGGTCGCGGGCCTGGACCTCGATCAGCCCGCCCCCCGACCTCCGGGTCGGTGAATGTCACCCGCGCCAGCGTCCGGTAGCCCGTCCGCCGACGCCGGCCAACAGGACCCGACCAGGCGCAACGAGCTGTGCGGCCGTCATGCCATCTCCCACTGGCGGACCGGTGGAAAGGACCGGCACGGGAACCTGAGCGGGCAGCCTCTGCGGGGCATGACAACCTCCGAGTTCGACAGCGTATGTAGAAGGAACCCAGTCATCACAGCCAATCCTTCCAGCAGTCACGACCAGCACCACCGCCGACTCACCCCACCGCCGCACCCACCACCGAACCAGCGGAAGTGGAGCGGCACGGTCAGAAACGCTGAGCGCTGAGCAGGGTGGTGGTCTACGCGGGCCGGCTTGATCTTCGGGTGCAGCGCCAGTAAATCCGAGTTGACGACCTACCTCGACGGCTTCACTGCGGCTGCTTGAGAACCGGTTTCAGCCCCGTGGGCGCCGCCGGTACCAGTGAATCTCGGGGTCGATCCGCGACAAACATCCGTAGACACTTGGGGAAGTGTCTACGTTCGCGATACGTTGAGAGCAATGACCGTACAGGCATGCGGACAATTGGGAGGGCTGAAATGGCGGCGCAACGAGATACCTACACGAGCCATAATGTGCCGTCGTGCAACACCGGACCGGTGGGGCGTTGAGTGCGAGGCCGGTCGCGGCGGCGGCGATGGTGATGGTGGTGGTGAATCCGGTGAGTCCGATCAACGGTGTGCTGTGGTCGATGGTGATGCCGAGGCCGACGAGTAGTACGGCGATCGCGAGGTCGCCGGCCAGGTAGAACGCGCTGACGACTTGGCCGCGTTCGCCGATGGGAGCGGCGTTGATGACGCTGGTTTGGGCGGCACGGTGGGTCAGGCCCTGACCGGTGCCCGGCGGCGAGGGCGCCCAGAATGAGGATGAGGGGTTGGTGGGTGACCAGGGCGATGGGCAGGGCGGTCAGGGCTTGGTTGTGGGTGCCCAGGATGAGGGCCGCGAAGGTGGGGCCGAGGGCGAAGAACATGGCGGTGGCGATATTGGTGGGGGTGCCACTAGCGTGCCGTCGTTGTCGTGCAGGGTGGGGAGCTCAGGCGTTGCCGGGCGAGTCGCTCGAGGAGTTCGGGCATCGCGGTCTCCGGTGAGGTGTCCAGCTGTGCTCGGCACTCGCCGAGCATGCTCGTGATGATCGTCAGCGGGACACGGTCCCCGAACTCATGGACAGCCGCTCTGCGATGTCAGCGTCGGCGTCGGCGATCTCTGCGGGGGAGTAACTCAACATGACGACCACCCTCCGCTTGTTCTGCAGAATGTGCGAGCACCCCCGTCTCAGTTCAGGCTGGGGGCGGGGGCGGGGGGGCTGTCGCGTTCGGCGGTGGGCTGGTGGGCGAGCCAGGCAAGCGTGAGTAGTGCACCGGCGGCGATGAGGACGCCGGGTCCGTTCAGTCCTGCCCGTGCGGCTTGCTGGGGCCACTGCGTCAGCGCGGAGACGTCGCCGGTGGCCAGGAGAATCAGGGCGATGGGACCAGGTGCGTGAAGCAGCACGGCCGCTTGGTGCCGGTGGCCGGTTAATGCGCCGGTGGCCAGGACGATCATGCCTACGCTTGCGCCGATCCACATCGGGTTGATGCCGAGCGCGAAGTGATCGGCGGAGAAGCCGGTGAGCAGGTTCCAGCCCAGGCCACCGGCGGCGCCGGTGAGGGTGCTGCCTAGTGCGGTGCGGCGACCGACGGTGGGAAGCGCTAGCACCGCGACGGTCACGCCGAACAGCGCTCCGGTGCGCACGGTCTGCCCGAAGATGCGCCACCAGGCCAGGTCGGCGGGGCGGAGCAGCGCGAAGGCGACAACGAGAAGTCCCTGTACGACTAGCGAGACGCGAACGTAGAACGGCAGCGGGCGGGGCTTGGCGCGCCGCGTCAGGGCCAGCAGCGGGCGCAACACGTCGACGCCCAGGCTCATGGCGCCGGAGAGCATCAGCGGCGCCGACCAGGTGAGCGCGGAAACCCAGACGGCGAGGGCTACCACGGCCAGCAGGGCGGTCGGTGCGTGGTCGAACAACGACGGTATGGCCACAATCCCCAGCTGGTGCGGGCCGGCCGCGGACCGTGCCGCGATGCCGACCGCCACGGCTGCGATGGTGAACCCTGAGGTGAACACGAGCGCGGCGTGCAGGCCGCGGCGGGCCGACCGATTGTCGCGGGCGGCGGTGAGGATCTGGAGCTCCGCTTGGGCGTTGACGACGTTGAGAAGCGCGGAGGACACCCAGGTGATGATGAGGCCGGCCCCGGCGCCTGCTGGGCTGAGCAGCGGGGCGGGGACCGCGGTGGTGAGGTGTCCGATCGGCGTGGAGTGAACGGCCCAGGCCACCGCGGCGAGCAGGCCCACCGTCATCACCGCCAGGTTGGCTGTTTGCGCCCGGGCCAGCGCGGCCATCCCACCGAGCCCGACGTAGCCGACGATCACGAGGACGGCGAGGGCCAAGGTCGCCGGCAGCGGCCATTTGGCGACGTGCTGCAGGAAGCCGGCCGCACCGAGCACGTTGGACATCGCAAAGATCGGGAAGGTCAGGCCGATCACCAGACCCGAGAGCACTCGGGCTGCGGTGCCGAAGCGCGCGCCGATCACGCCGCTGCTGGTCAAATAGCCCAGCCGTCGGAATGTGGGAACCAGATAGCCGGTGACCAGGGCCATGAGCACGGTGCCGAACCCGAACCACAGCGCGGAGACCCCCAGCAGGTACCCCGTCTCCATCTCAACGACGAAGATCGAGGAGCACCACAGTGCGCTGACCAGAGTGAAGACCTGCCAGGTCGAAAATTGGCCGCCGTCGAGGAAGTCGCGTGCGTCGTCTAATCGGCGCGCTCGCCGGGCATTGACAACGAGCAGCGTGGTGTAGCCCAAGACAGCCAGTAAAACAACAATCGAGGCAAACGAAAGCATGACGAGCGACCTCTCGGCGAGCGGACAGGACCCCTACGACGCCGCAGGCCGGGTTCGACCGCCAGACGTCAGCCGATGAGGCGACAGGCCGCGCTCGTCACCCGCTGCAGGTCCACATACAGCCGAGCGACCAGCACGATGGTCACGTCGCTCCTCATCACAGGAAATCCGCCAACACGCGAGCAACCATAGCCGCCCAGGCGCAAGCGCCGACCAGCACCGCTGCTGTCCCCATCAGTCCGGTGATGAGCGGTTGCTCGGGGTGTGAGCGGGGGGGCGCTGCGCCGGAAGTCATGCTGTGGACGGGGTGAGCCGCGGCCCCGAACACGTCGAACGCGCCGCTGATGGTCGGTTCTGGCACACACCCCACCCGGAACGACCTGTCATTTTCAGAAGTCGACTGCACCGGGATCGTGCGGAAACGTCGGCGGGTGCAGAGGACTGTTGAGCACCGGGTGGTCAGAAGTCATGTGCACCAAACCACTTCCGGCTTGCTCCGTCGACTCCAAGACGCGAACCGCCAAACAGCGATGACAATGACCGCCAAATTTCAGCGAAGGTCACAGGGAGAATTTTTGGGCTATGCGAGGGTGTCGCCCACGGTGCAGGACCCTGCGCTGCAGCAGGACGCGCTGAGCGCCGCGGGGTGTTGGCGGACGTGGACCGACACCGCGTCCGGGTCGACGACGGAGCGGGCGGCTTTAGGTGAGGTGATGGCGTCGCTGCGCCCTAATGGCACGTTGGTGGTGTGGCGGTTGGACCGGCTGGGTCGGTCGTTGCCGCATCTATCGAGATCATCGGTGAGTTGCAGGGCAGGGGAGTGGGCTTCAAGTCGGTGCAGGAGAACATCGACACCACCACCCCCGGCGGGCGGCTGATCTTTCACGTGTTCAGGGCACAACGGGGTTAACGGCTTGCCGGATGGACAGGCGGGATGCAACCGCAACGCAGCACCGGAGGATCCGGATGTCTGGGTGCCGGTGACTGAGCGTGCGGTGCCGTTGATGTGCAGACCGATCAGGTCGACCCCGAAGTCGACCATCTTCACCCCCGGATACGGGTTCTGGGCGGTGGTGCCTGATCGGGCTCTGGGTTTATCCGCGGCGCGCGAGCACTGCCCACATCGCGGTGAGTGCGGTGAGTACCACTGTGCCGGCTGCCTCGACGATGATCGTAGTCACGTTGAGCGGGGCGCCCAGATACTCCGTGAAGCCGAAGACGCCGCCGGTGAGGCTCGCGAGCAGCGCGGCCAGGGTGCCGGCGGTGAGAAGGGCGCCCCCAGCCGACACACACCCCAGTAGCCGGACGGGTGTCACCAGCAGCGCGATGGCGAGCAGGACGGCTCCGATGGCGTTGAGCAGGAACAGGACCCCGATCGTGGGGATGTCGCGGTACCCGCCGACCCAGAGGTCCAGGTGGATCCCGCCCATCGCCGCGGTCAGGGCTGCCCCGAGGATCCGGGCGGCGATCAGCCCCACGGTCGACGTCGCGCCGCGGGGTGTGCTGGCATCGCGGGGCGCCCGGCTAGTAGCCACCACCGGATCCACTGGTGCTGGTGGGCGCGGCCGGGGTGGTGGTGGCGGGGGAGCCGCCGACGGTGATGTGGGTGTCCATGCCCATCGCCTTGTGTCCGTCGACGGGGCAGAAAATTTCGTAGCTGCCCCCGCGCAGGGTGACGGTCAGGGTCGAGGACTGGCCGACGGCGACCACGCCGGGGATCCGCTGCTCAGCCACGCCGGGGCCGTCGATCTGTAGGGAGTGCACGGTGTGCCCGTCGTTGGCGGCCACGAAGCTGTAGGTGCCCGGGGCGAAGGTCTGCGTGGACAGGGCAAGGTGGAAATCGGTCATCTTCACCATCACCGTGGTGGTGGCGCCGGGTGGGGCCGCCGAGACCTGGCCGCCATTGTTGGCCGGTGCCGACGTCGGGGCGGTGGACGTGGGGCCCGGGGAGCTGCTCGTGCCGCCCCCACACGCGGTCGCCAGCATCGCCACCGCGCCGACCGCCACACCCAGCACACTGAGTCTCTTCATGGCCGCACCTTTTCTGTTGATTCTGGTTGTGTAGCGAGGTACGGAGAACAGCCGCCGAGGGATTGCCCAGCGACGAAATTGACACCGCGGCGACCATGATGGGACTGGGGTGCGGAGGTGATGCGCGGTGGCGGTGCGGTGGCGAGCAATCCCGGCACGACGTTGGCCCGTATGAAGGGATGTGCACCGTATCGGGTTGCCTGTGGAACGTCTGGCCGACGAGGCGCTGCTGGCTGGCCTGGGCACCGGTGATCCTGAGATTGCGCTTGCGTTCGTGCGCCGCTTCCAACGACGGGTGTTCGGGGTGGCCGTGACCGTCCTCGGCGACCCGGCCCTGGCCGAGGACGTGGTGCAGCAGAGTTTCGAACGGGCGTGGCGCCATGCCCAGATGTATGACGCTCGCCGCGGATCGGTGCGGACCTGGCTGGTCACCCTCGCCCACAACCTCGCGATCGACACCCTCCGGGTGCGTCGTCCCCTGCCATTGGACCCTGGTGATCTTCTCGAGCTCGTCGATGACATCAGCGTGGGCCCGGAACAGCAGAGCCTGGCCCGCGAGGACGCCGCCGGGCTGCGTGCGGCGATCGCCTCCCTGCCCCCGGCGCAGGCCCGGGCGCTGGTGATGGCCGGCATCCACGGGATGACCGCCCAGCAGATCGCCGAGTTCGAGGCCATCCCACTGGGCACGGCCAAGACCCGGATCAGGGCAGCCATGGGCAAGCTGCGCGGCACCCTCGCGGAAACCCGAACCCCATCATGAGTGAGCTGAGCTGCGCACAGTTCGGCGCGCTCGCCGACGAGCTGGCCCTCGGGGTGCTGGCCGGACCCGAGCGTGCCCGCGCATTGGCCCACGTAGACCGGTGTGCGCTGTGCGCCGAGCAGGTGCGCCAGCGCGCGGCCGTCACCGACGGCCTGCTCGGACTGGTCCCCGGCCGGGAGCCACCGATCGGCTTCGAGGACCGGATGATGAGCCGGCTCGGGTTTGCTGAACATCGGCGTCGCCCACGGTCGTGGCTGCGCGCTGCCGCGGTCGCGGCGCTCATCGCCACCGTCTTCGCGCTCGGCGGCTTCGCCCTGGGCACCGCCCTCCACTCGAGCACATCCGTGACCGCTGCACAGACCGGGCTGCTGAGCGAACCGCTGACCACCGGTGCCCGCCAGGTCGGGCGCATCTACGCCGCCACGAGCACCCCGTCGTGGGTGTACATGACCATCGACACCGACCGGGGCACCGGCCCGGTGACCTGCCAGCTTCAGCAACGCGGCGGCCACCTCATCACCCTGGGCACCTTCGACCTGAGCAACGGCTACGGCACCTGGGGTGCCCCGTCCCCGGTGGACCCCGCGACGATCGCCTCCGCCCGGGTGAGCGCCCACGACGGCGCCCTCCTCGCCACCGCAACCTTCCCCCCGCACCGGTAACGTGAGCGGCACCGTCGCCGTAGTGAGCAAGCCAGGCCCGACCTGGGCCGTCGAGGAATCCGGTGACGGTGTGAAGCAGACCGCGCCGCCTTTGTCGTGGCCAGTGGATTGGTGGTTGCTCGAAAACTCTCCACATCGCCCACCGCCAGAAGTAGACGTAGGGGTTGTCGAGGTGTTTGACGTGGGCGTAGGACCCCCCGTCTCTCAGGGGGGATGAAGTCGTTGAGCAGGGGGATTTCGCCGGGCGGGACACCGGCTTCGACCCAGCCCCCGAGGTGGCGTGAGTTGTTCTGGTAGGGCGGGTTGCCGAGGACGACGGGTTCGTCGCGCTTGATGGTGTTGGCCTCGCGGCGTGACCGGCCCGGCGATCGGCTCGTACCAGGCGCAGGTTGTGCTGATGTGTTGTTTCCTCTGGCCCGCGTGCTGTGCCTGGAGCTAAGGGATCGTAGCGAAATAACGTAGTTTTGAGGCTCGCGCACCTACGGTTTGTGCTATGAGCCCCGCGCGGAGTCCCTCGTGCGCCGTTTCGACGCCGTCAGGCCGCATCTGACTGAGCGGCAACGCCGGGTCTGGCTCGGTGCTGAGGCCCGCGAACTGGGATCGGGAGGGGTGCGGATCGTGGCCGAGGCGGTGCGGGTCTCCCCGGACACCGTCCGGCGCGGCCGGGACGAGCTCGATGACCCGCAGCCGCTGGAGGTTGCCCGCTCGCGCGGGCCCGGCGGGGGCCGCAAACGGGCCGAGGAACTCGATCCCGGCCTTGCTGACGCGCTGGACCGGCTGGTCGAGCCCGAGTCGCGGGGCGACCCGATGACACCGTTGCGCTGGACCTGCAAGTCGTTGCGGACGCTGGCCGAGCAACTGCGCAGCCAGGGTCATCAGGCGTCGCCGACGCTGGTGGCGCGGTTGCTGCACGAGTCCGGTTACAGCCTGCAAGCCAACGCGAAGACGCTGGAGGGCGCCCAGCATCCCGACCGCGACGCCCAGTTCCGGCGCATCCATGACACCACGGCCGAGTTCCTCTCCGCCGGCGATCCGGTGATCAGCATTGACTGCAAGAAGAAGGAGCTGGTGGGGCAGTTCAAGAACGCCGGGCGGGAGTGGCGCCCGGAAAGTGATCCCGAACAGGTCAACGTGCACGACTTCATGGACAAACAGCTCGGCAAGGCCATCCCCTACGGGGTCTATGACCTCAGAGCCGAAACCGGCTGGGTGAGTGTAGGTATCGACCATGAGACCGCCGCGTTCGCCGTCAACACGCTGCGATCCTGGTGGAACACGGTCGGCAAGAGGGCCTATCCCGAGACCGAAAGGCTGCTGATCACCGCCGACAGCGGCGGCGCCAACGGCAACCGCCGTCGCACCTGGAAGACCGAGCTAGCCGCGCTGGCCGCCGAGACCGGCCTCGCGATCAACGTCGCCCACCTACCGCCGGGCACCAGCAAGTGGAACAGGATCGAGCACCGTCTGTTCTCCCAGATCACCCGGAACTGGCGGGCCACGCCCCTGGACAGCCTCGAGACGGTGATCAACACAATCGGTGCCACCACCACGACAATCGGGCTGACCGTCACCGCCCAACTCGACACCGACGCCTACCCCACCGGCGTCAAGATCAGCGACAAAGAAATGGGCGAACTTCCCCTCACCCGCAGCACCTGGCACTGCGAATGGAACTACACCCTGCACCCACGACACGCCCGACCCGGACTGACTTGATTCACGACGAGCCCTAACACCGTTTGCACCTGCACGTCGAGCAGTGAGCCACACCGAAACGCCACTGGCTGCTCTTCACCGCCGGTGTAGGTCACACAGAGAGGGATCGATTGTTCCTGCGGACCGGGGGCAGTTGGGGGCGTGGGTGCGGTCTGTGGTGGCCGCGGAGCTGACCCGCTGGGCGGGGGCGGACGTCCCGCCCGAGGGCGACGACGACAGCGGTGATCCGGCACTTGGACCAACCGCCCGATCCCCGTTCCGGGGTCGCTGCTTGCGATGAGTAGCCACGCCCGGCGGTTGGTACGCTCTACCTCTGTCACAAATTGTCATTGCTGACATACGCGCACCGCACTGCGCCACCCGGGAGCCACGCCGCCGCTCAGGTAGGAGGTGCGAAGAATTCCAGGGCGATGTTGTCGGGATCGCGGAAGGACACCCCGGAACCGTAGTGGGCATCGACGACGTCACCATGGGTGATGCCCAACTCGTCCAGGCGGGCGGTCCAGAGTTCGAGTTCCGCACGGTCTGCGCAAGCGAAACTGATGTGGTCCAGCCCTGGGCGTCTCTCGTCGAAACGGTCTCCCGGATCTGTTGCGGCGTGCGCGTGGAGACCGAGCAGCATGCCGCTGTTCAACGGAAACACGACATGGTGGAAGTCGCCGCCGTCCTCGTCGAGAACTGGGTCGACATCGAGGAGTCGGCGATACCATTCGCTGCTGGTCGGAAGGTCGGTCACGGTCACGGCGACGTGGGTGATCGCGGGGAAGTGGGGCATTGGTGCGGCTCCTGTTCACTGCGGGGACAGCATGGCGGCCAACTATTGGTGCCGCTGACCTGTGAAATCCCTAAAGGAAGCCGAGGTCAGTGTCGGCGACATCGTTTACTCACTGCCCGACACACTACGGTCGCGCGGACCAGACGCGACAGCGCTGCCACGCCCCTGGCTCAATCTCTGCCCCGGGTGATGCGGTGATGCGGTGAACGCCGGGAACCTGAGCCGCTGATCGTCAACTCGCCGCCTGGGGCCGACGACGTCGCCGGCGCTGGTGCCGCGGTCACCCCGCCAACGCGAGCAGCCTGCGACATCCAGCATCCAGCACCGGCAGAACCCGCACGGTGAGACGGCCACGAGCCTTCATGTCCATCAAACACGGACACCACTCGCAGCCGTTTCATCGCGACCTCTGCCGGTCCATCACCGCTGCCCAGAGCTGGGCGACACCGGCAGGACCGTCGGCCCCCTCAACGACCACTGTTACACCGAGCGGGCCGAGGCGGGCCCCGTCAGGTTCAGGGTTGCTGGGGGTGGCGGGCGCGTCGGGCGCGGGCGGTAGCGGCGGCTGCGCCGGCGGCGGCAAGCGCTCCGCCGATGAGCAGGGCGGTGTTTCGTCCGCGCGACGTGCTCCCTGCACCGGTGGCTGCGCCGCCCACTGGCGTCACGGTGGCCCCGTTGGCCCTGCTGGTGGTGTCGGGGCGGACGGTGAGGGTGGTGGGGTTGTAGACGCCGAAGAATTGGAGGAACGCGAGGGCTTGGGGTTTGTCGCCTTTGGGGTCGGTGGTGAAGGTGAGCAGGGGGATTTGGTTGTTGCCGTGTTGGCCGTAGGCGGTGTAGCGGGTGGTGGGTTGCAGGTGGGTGGCGTCGAGTTCGACCATGTCCAGGCCGTTGACCGCGCGGACGGTGAGCTGGACTTTGCCTGGTCCTTGTACCTGGGCGTCGGCGTTGGCGACTTGTTGGTCCAGGCCCTGGCGGGTCAGGCCTTGGGTGCCGGGTCCGGAGGGCACAGCGTTCGCGACGTAGACCAGCGCTTGGCCTTCTTGGCCGACGTGCAGGGTGTCGATGACGGTGCGGGTGGCGGTGTCGATGACATCGACGGTGTCGGAGTGCTCATTGACGACGTAGATGCGGGTGTTGTCGGGGCTGGGCCAGATGCCGTGCGGCTCGGTCCCACTGGATTTGACCGCACCCACCACGGTGGGGGTGCTCGTGCCGTGGCGTTGGTAAATTTTGGTTTCGTTCAGACCACCGACGGTGAGGTAGACGTAGGCACCTTGGGTGGTGGTGATGAAGTTGGGGTGGTTGGTGGCTGGGCCGGTGTCCAGCACGGAGGTGACGGTGCGGGTGGCGGTGTCGATGACGCTGACCTTTCCGGCCGTCTTGTGCGCGACCCATAGCTGCGCACCGTCGGGGCTCAGGCCCATGTCGGAGGAGAACGGGTCGGCCAAGCCGCTGATGGGGGCCGTGACCTGGCGGGTGGCCACATCGATGATGTCGATGGTCGCGGAGCGGATGTGGTTGACGTAGGCGGTTTTCCCGTCGGGGCTGAACAGCACCTTGGACGGGCCGGCGGTGGTGTCGATGTGACCGATGACCCCGCCGTGCAGGGCGTCGACGATGTCGACCTGGGACAGGGCCCGGTCCGCGACCCACACCTGCGTGCCATCGGGGGTGAAAAACCCCTCGTGGGAGGAACGACCGACGTAGGTCTGGGACACGATGGAGTTGTCCGCGGTACGGATCACGGTGACGGTGTTGGTGGTCACGCTGATGACGTCGAGGTACTGCCCGTCGGGAGAGAAGCCCAGACCATGAACGTCGACCGCTTGCAGGTACTGCGGTCCCAGGGTGGCGTCCAGGCGCTGGGAGCCCAGGGGGATGGTCCCCAGGACACGATTGGTGGAGGGGTCGATGACGGACACCGTGTTGGAGGTTTGGTCGGCCGTGTAGACGCGGTCATGGGAGGAGATCGACTGTGCACCGGGCAGGGCCGGGGCCTGCACCACCGAGGACTGCGGGGGTGACTGGGTGGCGGGGGCTGGGGACGCACTGGCCGGCAGAGCCGAGGCCAGCCCGGCCGCGCTCACCGCGAGGGTGCTCGCGACCCCCAGCAGGACGCGACGGTAATGAGGATGAGCGAACACGAACATATGAACTCCTTCGGAGTGGTTGTCGAGGGCTGCGAGTCGGACCCCGCGGGAGGGTGCGTTCAGGTACGTAGGTGGCTGCTGTAGATGGGTCCCTCCTGCATCGGGACCAGGCGCACCGTGCGCACCGTGCTGTAGGGCAGCGCAAGCATGCGTTGCCAGGTCAGGACTGTCCCCACGGCGGGTGCGACGCCGACCTGCTCGCTGCCCCCATCGACACGGTCGATCATCACCCGGTAGGCCTGGGCCGACACGGGAGTGAGCGACACGGTGAGGAATGGGCGGGGCCCAGCGACGAGCAGCGCCGCACCCACCTCGTGACCAGCAGGGTCGGCCACCGCGGCCATCATCGTGTTACTCGCGCGCACTGCACGCGCCCCCGGGTCGGGCACTACCCGCCGGCCCAGCACCACCGAGGTGCCCACCGCGACGATCAGCACCACCGCCGCGGCCGCGAGCAACACCGCACGCGGGTACGCGGCGCGTTGACGCCGACGTTGAGGAGGCGAGGACTGGCTGGGGTCGGGGCGCGTGACGGCGTCAAGGACCCGGGTCTCAAAGCCCGGTGGGGGTTGTGCGGAGGGAGCGAGCAACAAAACGTCCTCGGCGGTCTCGCTCAACCCACGAACGTCGCGGCGGCAGTCCACACAGCTCCGCAGATGTTGCAGTGCGGCAGCGCGTTGCTGGGCTGAGGTCATCCCCAGGACGAAATCGGGGGCTAGCTCCTGCATCTGGGCGCAGGTCAGGGTGTCGTGTTCGTGGTGGTGTTCCCCATCACCAAGGGCCCCTGTGGTGGTCACCGTGGCACCTCCTCGTTGGACAGCTCGCTCCGCAGCCGGCGCAGGGCCGTGCGTAGCCGGGTCTTCGCGGTGCCCAGGGGAATGCCCTCAGCCACGCTGATCTGCGCCGCAGTCGCCCCATACCAGCTGGCCAGGACCAACGGGCGACGCAGCACCTCAGGCAAACCGCGCAGCCCCTCCCGCAACCGGGCCGCATCCGCCGCCCGTTCCGCAGCCTGTTCCGGGCCGTCCTCGCTGGCCCCGGCCACCGACCAACGGGCCAGCTCCGCAGGCTCGACGAGGACCGTGGCCTTCCGGATCCGCCGGGCATCCAACGCCACGTTGCGGGTGATGCCCAACAGCCACGGCGCGACCCGACCACGCCGGACATCGAAACTGCCCGCGTACCGCCACACCCGCACGAACGCCTCCTGCGCGGCGTCCTCCGCGCCCCCGGTGTCCCCGAGCACCGACAACGCCAACCCGTACACCGCACGCTGGTAACGCCGCACCAACACCGCCAGCGCCGCGACGTCCCCACCCGCCACAGCAGCGAGCACCAGCTCATCACTGATCTCCGAGGCGGCACCGATCACCTCACTACTACCACCGAACCAGCGAAAAAGATTGCGACTGCAGGAAACTTTTTTAGGCGGGACTCCGTCGCGCAGCTCGGGGGACGCCCCCCGGCCGCCTTCAGTGCGTCGCGGATGAAACCGCAAGACAGCCCGGTGGACTCGGCCACGCTACGAATGCCAGCCCCCTCCTCGTATTTCCATCCCGGAAGCGGTGGGTGACACCTCGGCTCAGGCGATCGGCCGGGTCGCGACGAGCCTGCCGAGTTCACCTGCCAGTGCGAGGTGCTCGAGCTCGCGGAGGCCGCCGCTGCCCGGGGATCTGCAGTTCCAGGGATACCAGCACCAGGGTGGTGGCCGTCGCCCAGCCACCACCTCCGGGGTGGGTGCATGGGAGGCGCACAGAGACTGGGGGCCATGACGGCAGCCGGTGGTCGGCAGCGGTACAAAGGGCCACTCACCCATTCGGTGAGCTGTGGAGGGGCTACGCGCGACTGGCGCTCAGGACGGTGTTGTGGTGGTCACGGCCGGTGCTTGTTCGGGCTGTCTGGCGGTGGGTTTGCGTAGGAGCAGGAATCCGATGGCGGCGAGGAACACGATGAGGCTGGTCCAGTCGTTGAGGCGCAGGCCGAGGAAGTGGTTGACGTGGTCCACGCGCAGCGCTTCGATCCAGGCCCGTCCTACGGTGTAGGCGGCAACGTACAACGCGAACAGTCGACCATTGCTCAGCGCGAACCGGTGCCCGGCCCACACGAGCAGCACCGCCACCCCAATGTCCCACAGCGACTCATACAGAAACGTTGGTTGATACAGGGCGATGGTGGGGGAGGCGGCCGGGCGGTGGGCCGGGTCGATGCGCAACGCCCAGGGCAGGGTGCTGGGTCCGCCGAACAGTTCCTGGTTGAAGTAGTTGCCCCACCGCCCGATGGCTTGGGCAGCCACCAACGGTGGGGCCAGGGCGTCCGCGAAATCAGCCAACCGGATACCGCGGCGGCGACAACCGATCCACGCCCCCACCGCACCCAGGGCGACTGCCCCCCAGATCCCCAGGCCACCGTCCCAAATGTAGAGCGCCCGGATGGGTTGTTGACCGCGGGTGAAGTAGAACTCGGGGTCGGTGATGACGTGGTAGAGCCGACCCCCAACGATCCCGAAGGGGACCGCCCAGATCGCGATGTCCAGGACGACATCGTCGGCTCCGCCGCGGGCCGACCACCGCTTCTGGGTCCACCAGATGGCCACCATGATCCCGAGGATGATGCACAGCGCGTACGCCCGGATCGGGAACGGCCCCAGCTGCCACACCCCTTGGCTGGGGCTGGGCAGATACGCCAACGTCATTCACTGCTCATTTCCGTGTTGGGGTGCCCGACCTGTGCCAGCACCAGATTCACGGTACGCACGGCACCACCGACCACGGACACCTCCAGCTGTCGCACCGGGCACTTGCGGAACGGCTCAGCACACTCCCGGGTCGGAAAAGCCGGGTGCGGTGTGCGGACGCTTGGTCAGGTGGTCATGAGTCCGTCGGCGGCCTCATGGTCGGTGATCAAGAAACCCCAGACGTCTGGTGGGACAGTGCGGCAATTCTCCGCTGCACAGGGTGGCCAATGCACGGCGCCGCTGCTCCTGTCAGTTGGCGATCGCCGCCCGACCAGCGTCGCTGGTCCACAGATCTCCGTCGTAACTTCCCGGGTGGGTGCCGTGCCGGCGCGCACTACGGGTGAGTCCCTTGGGGTGGTGTAACTCGAGGCTCGGGATCGTCGGTGGCCGTGTCGGTCACTGATGAGAGTGGGCCACCGCGTGAGGCTCTGTGAGAAGCGACCAAGCAACTCATAGAACGGACTCACGCGATGACCCTGAACCAGTCTGCCGTGCTCGAGCTGACCGAGGTGCTACGCGGCGCCGATGGCGGTGACCTGATCCGCCGGCTTGCGCTCACGATGCTGCAAGCGTTGGTCGATGCGGAGGCGACCGCCCGGATCGGTGCCGGCCCGCACGAGCGCACGGATGCGCGCCTCACCCAGCGCAACGGCACGCGCGAGAAGATCGTGTCCACCACGTCGGGGGATCTGACGGTGAAGATCCCCAAGACCCGCACCGGGTCGTTCTTCCCGTCGCTGCTGGCCCCACGCCGGCGGATCGACGTGGCGTTGCACGCGGTGGTGATGGAGGCCTATGTGCATGGGGTGTCCACCCGCAAGGTCGATGACCTGGTCGCCGCTCTGGGGGTGGACGCGGGGATCTCCAAGTCGGAGGTGTCGCGGATCTGCGCCGGTCTGGACGCCGAGGTCGCCGACTGGGGACAACGCCCGCTGGGCCACATCGCGTTCCCGTATGTGTTCGTCGATGCCACGTACTGCAAAGCGAGGATCAACGGGCGGGTGGTGTCCCAGGCCATCGTGATCGCCACCGGGGTGTCCGCCGATGGGCGCCGGGAGGTGCTGGGCTCTGCGGTCGGGGACTCCGAAACCGAGGTGTTCTGGGCGGAGTTCCTGCGGGGTCTGCGCGAGCGGAATCTGCACGGGGTGCAGCTGGTGATCTCTGATCATCACCGGGGGTTGATGAACGCCATCGACGCCACCATGATCGGGGCTGCCTGGCAACGCTGCCGGGTGCATTTCATGCGCAACGTGCTGGCGAAGGTGAGCAAGGGCAACACCGACATGGTCGCCGCCGCGATCCGCACCATCTTCGCCCAACCCACCGGGCCGTTGGTGCGCGAGCAGGTCGAGACCATCGCCGGCATGCTTGAGGCGACCCTGCCGGCGGTGGCCGCGATGCTGCGTGCGGCCCGCGAGGAGATCACCGCGTTCGCTGATTTCCCCGAGCTCCACTGGCGCAAGATCTGGTCCACCAATCCCATCGAGCGACTCAATCGCGAGGTGAAACGCCGCACCGACGTCGTCGGGATCTTCCCCAACGCCGCAGCCCTGCATCGCCTCTCAGCCTGCGTGCTGATCGAAGCCCACGACGAGTGGCAAGTCTCCGACCGCCGCTACCTCTCCGAAGCCTCCATGGCCCTACTCACCCCACCCGCCCCGACCGCACTGCAGCCCCGACCCACCCAGGAGGTACTCGACACGATCACAGCTAAAACGGCATAATCACCAACAACGCAGAGCAACACGCGATTTCAGTTACACCACTCCAGGGGACTTACCC
>JAABUU010004234.1_pt1 | contig 17150 bp, 22 predicted proteins | sample 5559301 | NCBI WGS metagenome assembly JAABUU01 (sample SAMN10711884, study PRJNA513360) | rock metagenome | isolation source: Antarctica rocks | place: Antarctica: Victoria Land, Richard Nunatak white | reverse complement strand
GCAGTTGGGGATGCAGGGAAATGCTGGAATGTACAGCAATGCACATGTTTGGATGCAGACTTTTGACTCCTGCTGTATGACGAAAACGGCGAGGTAAACGGAGCCCATACTTGTTGGATTTGGGGGATGCTCAATGGGGGACAGTCCAATCTGGACACCAGATACTTCCGAGCATGGCGCGACACTGTGCAGCATATAGTCGCAGACATTAGTAACGGGTACTGGGAAGAAGAAGGCAAAGTCCCAGCTGCAATGCTGAGAAACACCAACAAAGCGAAAACTGGACAGCTTTGGCACAAGGGCAAAGCCTATCTATGGAAGATGCCATATATGCGTGGTGGACCTGTTGCTATAGACAACCTCTGGGCCAACCAGACTCTGGGAGCCCCATTCTCGGAGGTTGTGCACACCCTGAATTGAGGAAAATGGTGATTTGCAGACACGACGAGGCCCACAGGATCATTATCAATGCAATCAACAAAGGCAGAAAAGGAAGCTTTCTAATTGTTGCAGACGTAGGCACAGCCGCAACCTTAGGAAACCTGGGTGTTCACCAAAAACGCATACCAAAATAGGTGTTGCCAAACAACATGCTAGCCCTTCATACAACAGACCCTGAGGGGCTGAGGACTAAACTCAGGCCAGACATAATGATGGTCGAATTGCAGGAGCATGAACAATCAATATACCAAAGAGCAGCCGGTAGCACGCCCCATAATTTACTGCCAAGCCTGGGCAGCCCGGTATAATACTTGGCTTCTCATTAAATTGACGCCGAAAGGTGTAGTCTTTTCTTTTCTTTTCTTACTGCCAAGCTCTGTCATTGACCCCCGGCTGGGCCGTGGAAGGCAAAGGAAGATCTGGATAGTGGAAGGTGGCTATTGTGCTGACACAAGATATGCAGAGAAAGTGAAAGAGGAAAGCGAACATAAAAAATTGGTTGACATGCTGAAAATGTATGGATATGATGTATAGCTAAGACCAATGCCATTAGGCTATGCTGGCACAATCTACAACTGCAACCTTTCAATGCTGCAAGATCTTGAACTGCAAAGAACAGTGGCTAAAGGAGTACTGAAACAACTGCATACGCACGCAATCTTGTGCCTACACAACATCATCAAGGAAAGGAGATACCTAGAGAACAACGGCAGATATGCATTGCAAGCTAGAGGAAACAGGAGGAGCAACGGGGCGGGCTAGAACAACCTCAACATCTTTCAATCCCTGGGCAGCCGGGTATAATATTTGGCTTCTCATTAAATTGACGCCAAAAGGTGTAGTCTTTTCTTTTCTTTTCTTCAGAGAGTAGCCCTCCTCGTAGGGTTGAGGCACTTTCAGGCAATTGGAGATCTGATGTGCACCAGTTCACTGACACACATGGCCAACAGATCTTTTATGATGAGTTAGATATTTCCATCATCACTGAGCATGGAAAAGCATGTCGGGTTGAGGACTTTCTTTTTGACCACAGACCATAGCAGCTTGCGTACTGGACTGTTCACACAGTTTATCACTCAGTTTACCAGTGTTCTGACGATTTATCTTTATCAAATGCTATCCAAGCTAGGGCAAAGCTCAGGCCGCTTTGACTGCAGGAATCAAAGCTCAGGCTCAGGCTCGCGCTTGAAGAGCAGCGCTACTACTCACAGGCAAGACTCTCATTCTCATTAAATTGACGATGAAAGGTGGAGTCTTTTCTTTTCTCACAAGCAAGGCCAAATGATAAATATAGGGAGCTTTCATCAAGAATTGGCAACAGAGCAAGGCAAACTTGCATAGTAGAAGGAGGATACACATCTGATACCAAGTAAGAAAAGAGAACTATCACAGAAGACACAAGAACATGCCGTGTATGCTGGAGGGCAATTTGTAAGTTCTGCACACACGATTTGGTTGTCAGTGCTCTGTCTGATACTAAGCAATTGCCTCAAGAACTGCCTATGAGACAGCTCAGCGTTTGCCCCAACTTTAGGATTGACAGCCAAATATAACACCAGAATGCCAAACAGCTTGCATATGGTGGCAGGTAGGTAAATAGAATGCTGTCACGCCATGGCAGCAGCCATCAGGTAAGCAATGCCACTTGCAATATTTGCTATGGCAAAACACAAGCCAGGGTACATGCACTTATTGTGACGCTCTGCAACTATAACTTTATCTTTTCTGTTTGGAAACAAAGAAAAAGGTTCTAAGAATTGTCATTTTATAAATTTTCTGATATTTTTTTGAGCTCAAAGGATATATTTTAATAGTTAACGCTTATTTGTTTTAGGAGTGTATTGGTTTTTTTACAAAGAATTTCTCCGCATTTAGACCTTCGAAGATCACAACCTTTGTTTTGCAGAGAGTGAACGCAGCTGGCCGGTGTATCAACATGTTGCTGGAGTCTTGTGGGCTGGCCAAAATTCAAATGAGGTCATCAGCACACAACAATATTGGTGGCTAAGACACTGCCAAGCTCTACCGGACCTGTTTTAAAACCCTCAATATGCAGTCCAAACAGTACAGGCATCAGGGGACCCCCTTGCTTGCCACTCATAAGGAATTCAAAGATCTGAGAAAGGCCTTCTGATGTGCATACTGTAGCACTGTCTTGTGCGTAGACTTGATGATATTAAACACACTCCCATGGACCCTCAGGGCTTGGCACATTAAAGCACTCGGTGCAGATGCTGTATTGAAAATTCACAATACAACAATACTGCGTGCCACTTTCCCCTGCACTAGGACATGGGATGTCAAGCAACATCTGAAGTTGTACGCCGTTGCTGATTTAGACAATCCACTGCACTTCACTTTCTGTACAGCCAAGCATGTCTTGTTCAAGCATACTGAGGATTTCAGAGCAGTCATGGGACCACATGATAATGTAATAATGCTGCAGCACAGCAGGGAAAGGATGTGGAAGGTGACTCTCAACAGCTGAGAAGTGAGGGCTGCGTGCCTTACTTTGCAAGCTCACAAATGCCACTATGCCAACAATAGAACAAAGTGGTATAGGACAGCAGACATTTGCACCACTGCTCTTATTGTTATATGACCTTATAATGTATATGATAATTAGTGACATGTTTTGAATGGGCTAAATGAGTAATCAAGTGCTCACACTGTTAACATTACTGCTGCACAGCTGCCATTAAAAGTCTGCTTACACCAGTTGCAATCCTGTAGCAGAGAGCATTCTGCTGCATCCCCAATCGCAAACGTCCTTCAGGCCAATGTACCGGCTGGGATTGCACAAGCAATGCTGACATCACCAGGTTCAGACTTCATTCAAATCTGGGTTAGCCTTTTCTCAGCACAGAAGTTGCTGGTGCAGTTGACGTTAGCAAGGAAAGGTCAGTCCCGGGCATATTAGACTGTTGATTTGTGCCAACCCATTTGACATCAGGGTACACCTTCACTCCTTCTCAAAATGCACAGGCTTGGGCCTCCCCCCCTAGCGGCAAGCTTGCCCAGGCAGCAGAGTTTTGGTCTTGTGTTCAGGTTGTTACTGATAGCATGCCGTGTTTGTCGCACTCAACCACAGACAACAGCTGTGATGTCACGAAAATTGACCAACAGAAAGTACCGATGCCTATGTCTCTTGCGTGCCGCACAGCTGCCAATGTGTCTCAAGCCATGTTTGGCTTGCACACTGGTGTCGTCATCGCCGACCAGCAACAAGTGCCACATTCGTTTTGCTCAGCTGCAAGGCCGCAAACAGAAAGGTGTACTGGTTAGCTTGCTATGCCTGTTTGCACCGGCGCATGGCAAATCGCTCCGCTCAGTGTGGCAATCGGAATACCTCAGGCTTCCGATCACAATTACTGTAATGGCGTAATATGGTTGCAATTGCTAATGGTCAGGAGTATTTCGTTGGACCCTCGGTTGTCGCAGCTACACATGTACTCAGCACGGCTGTGTACCCTTTGAGCAGAGTGAAAGCGGCCTCCAGCCTGCCAAACAGCTCTGACGGGATAGCCATGTGATCACACGTAGTTTTTTCTGGTTCACTTTATAAACACAAAAGCTTTTCAGTCCCTATATATCGGCCCGTCCCTCCCGCCCCTCCGCCCCGGCGCTCCCGAAGGAATCTATTTGTGGCGGTATTTGCAATAGCAAAAGTTCTGACCAAAGACCTGCTGACGCGATCCCATTCAACGTGTCAGCCGACGAGCTTGCATTGACTGCACACCATTCAGCTGAGAATGTTAGCAATGCCGCATCTGCAGTGAGCACGACCGCGATGCCGTCCATCAGGGAAGCCTAAGAGCTCTCGAAGGACTGCGATAGGCATCTGACCTGTGTGTCAGAGGTGTTTGGCACATAGCACGTCCTCAAAAGTACCTCGGGGAGTATGCAAGCGTTTGTATGGAGCCTCTTTGTGATCATGGTACGTCTTTAGGCTTTCACGCAAGGTCGTTGGCAGGTGTAATGATTGATGTTCGGAATGCATTGCAGATGGCAGGTCAGCTCCCAGATTCGCAAACTGCTGCAACGGCCGCTGCAAAATCGATGACGCTACACCAACCGACAAAAGATGAGCTGAAGGCAGAGCTGATCGACAGTCTTCATTGCATGTGGGAAGGTTCAGGTAGCTCAAGGAAATTTGACTGCAGCGATATGGCCGCCAGTGATGTCACGCGAGCTCTTGCCAAAGCTGTTGACACTCCAAGTATTTGGCGGTCATGGCTGCCTGAAATGCCTCTCTTACCTGATAAACCCCGAGCACGCGTGCCTAGCCGACTGCTCTCAGACGAGCGCCACTCTCACTGGATTGTGATAACGAGCATAGCTTTACCGACGGAGGCTATACGCAAGTGGAATGACATCCTGGGCTGGAAACTTGTGGTGGTGAGATTTCTTTGCAAGCAGCTGTGATCATATGCGAAAATGCATTACGAGCCAGACAACTCAATTCGCAGGTAGCAGACAGCAAGACACCAGCATCCTGGCAGCTTGATGGCGTTGTGTTCCTTTCTCTTGAAATGCAGCGGGAGATGAATTTGTCCATCCTGCAGCACAATCTTACCGCCTCTTATGCAAGAAAGATGGTTGGATTCTTGTACGCCATCCGTCAGGGTGCACAACTGATTTTTGAGACAGACGATGACAATTTTCCACTGGAAGGTGATTTATCGCACCTTAGTCACCAACCATCTTGACGTCTGTTGTACCTTCCAAAAGCGTCCTCACGAGCAATCAATTACGTGTGTTTGCAGGAGTCGGTCTTGACTGGATTCAACCGGAGTCTTCGCAGGCAAGACTGACACGGACAGTAGGCCCTGCCAACCCCTATGCAATGCTAGGACAACCACAAATTTGGCCCAGGGGTTATCCTCTACGCGAGGTTCTGGACAACAACTTGAATTTTTCGTTCCCAGCAACTGATTCTACTTTGTCAGAGCAGGTGCACATTCCTGTGCAACAGGGGGTTGCTGATTTAGATCCTGATGTGGATGCAATTTGGAGGCTCAAGAATCCTGAAAAAATTGGCCATGTTCGATTTTCTGCAAGTAAACTCCCGCTTGCTTTCAATCAGGGATCCTTATCACCGTATAACTCTCAGAACACTGCTCACTACTTGTCAGCTTTCTGGGCTCTGTTCATACCCGCCAGTGTGAACATGCGCGTTTGCGACATTTGGCGCAGCTATTGGGCGCAACCACTACTTTGGCACATGCAGGCACATGTATCTTTTGCCTCAGCAACAGTTGAGCAGATACGGAACTCACACGACTACATGCGTGATTTTATGGATGAGCTGCAGATGTATCTACAGAGCGATACATTGGTCCATTTGCTTCAAGCCTGGCGTTGCAATCTGTCCTCACTACCAGAGTGCATGCTACAGCTGGCGCAGGAAATGGTACTTCAAGAGATGTTGCCGCCCAAAGACTTTGCTTTGATGCAATCCTGGATACATGATCTTGAAAGCAGCGGATATGTGTTTCCTGTTACTCGTCAGGTGTCGTCAATAAAACCCAATGGTGCCAAGCACTTTTCACACAGTAACTCCTGGCCAGATCTTGAGCTGCAGTTGAGGACAACATCAGCTTTTGAAGACGAACTGCAAAATATTCTGTTAACAAGTCTAACTTTCTTTTGGCCACTGGCACATTTACATTTGGTTATTGTGTTGGACGAGGAAAACCAAGAAGATAGGAAGTTTGCTACTGAGCTTGAGACAAAATACTCAAATACAGGCATGGCCTCTTTTCGGGTTGTGCTGGAGCCACCAGCACCATACTATTCTGGCAAAGCTCGCACTCAGTGGAGCAACTTCTGGGCTGACAACCATACTTCTGCGACCTGGATTGGGTTTCTGGATTCTGATACGCTTTTCACCACAGTTGTGCATTCAAGATCGCTTTGGGAGCATGGCATGCCGGTTGTTTTTGGAGCCACAGGAGCTCCTGCAAATGAAGGTTGGGCCCCAATGCCCAAAGGTACTCAGGCCATCTTGGGGAAACCAGAAGTGTTCAGAGCAATGAACTACTTTCCTGTTATTATCAAAGCAGAACACTTGAAACTTGCCCGCAGGCATATTGCTGAGCTTCATGGAACCACTTTTGACCAAGCTTTTCAGACAGTATTCCCTGTGACTCCTTTTGGGCAATTCAACACTCTAATGAACTATGTCTGGTATTTCCACCATGAAGAATATTCCTTCTATTTTCAGCCAACTGAACCTGGCTGGAAAGGCATCCATGAAGGGCAAGTTGATGATGTGTCCCAGATATTGAGATGGGGTGATCACTTGAGCCCAAAGGTGAAGGTTGCAGTTCACTGGGGTTACTTGGGTGGCAAAAGTAACAATGTGGCTGAGGGCAACAAGCTTATGGCAGAAGGCTACTGTTTTAGTCAAGGATTTGCTCTAGGATCTCGCATCTGCAAGTCATTTGATTCTAGTGTCTTGCAGCAAAGCTTGTTTGTTTTTGAGGAAATTTCTTGGGCCTGGCATTATGGATGCATGAAGGCACAAGTGCTCCACTACAACATTGTCCATTCCCTACAGCATGAGTGGCCAACTGCTGTGTTGGAGTCCTTTGACATGCATCAAGCTCTTTAAATCTCATGTTATTGTGGAGTGAGGTGGTGTTCAATCAGCAACTGCTGCATAAAATTCTGAGACAAGTTTCTTCAGACTTTGTAAGGCAGTGGAGTTCACAGTGGCTTCTCTATGTTCAGTGAGGTATATGCATATGAGACCTTTCTCTCATAGGTGAGTGGGTTATCTTGTCCATGCTAAACAATGTGAAGCAGTGTACTCATTTCCAGAGCAAGATGCCAGCAGTAGATGTCATAAGTTCTCATTCATCAAGAAATCCAGCAGGGCTGCTCCGCAGCTTTGTTAACTGCAAATGTGTTTGTGCCTTCTGCTCATGTTAGAGTCTGCATTGTGGAAAGGTTGCAAAAGTCTGATTATGCACATAGAAAGGGATTGAGTAGGCATTCCCCTTCCTGCATAATTTGTCATTCCTTGCAAACAATTCAATACGCAGCATAGGCAGGCTATCTTTCCTCAGCCACCTTGGTGCTTGGCAGCATTGCTGTACAGTCGACCAAAGCCTCTTTCTTTTGGCGCAATGATGCCAGAATACAAGCAATGGCATATGCGTCAATGAGCAGCCCTTTGATGAGAGAAACAGCCCAGGCACTTGAGGTGTTATCCAGAAGACATGTCCTGGCAGCAATAGCAAAGACAATGCAGGGTGTTGCAAATATATCAGGGTCTGCCTGCAGGGCTAATCAGCCGTTGCCAGAAGGGCATGTAAACATGTACCTCTGGCTACAGACAGCAGCTGGAAGAATTGCTAGGCCTTTGACTGCCAAGATGGCAATAAGCTAGAAGTGCATGTGCCATTGAGAAGCACTCACTATAGTTTGCATCAGATTCTGCCAAAAAAGCTGCAGCCTTTCCTCTTAACTTGTATCAGGGCAATATCCTCCTTCCACAATCTTTATGCTCCTTGGACTTCCATCAGGCGTCACTGGTGTCAAGGCTGTCAGTGTGGATCCAGATTTGTCATCATGTACTGCTGTTGTTCTGCCATTGTCATTTGTACTATCATCATGTCCGGCCTCATCTTGCTCCACGTGTCTGCTGCTCTCCTCTGCAAGAAACCCCTCCCCACCGTAGGGTCCAAAGCCCCTTGCTAGTAAACATCTGTTTGGTAGTACCAATGCTGGAACTATCTTGCTGTGCACGCGTATGTCTTTGAGTCCTTCAATCTTTCCTACATCTGCAATCAGGTAGTGACTACCACACTGCCCTTTAGTAAAAGCTTGGATGATTGTTCTCATGGCTTTATCATGTCTAGCTATATATTGTTTGCTCATGTCTGGGTGCATGCAGCTCCCAAACATGTGGCCCTGAGAGTCATCACCTCTACACAGCGGGCAGCATGTGTCCCTGGCTCTTGGTTGCCCAGGCATGTATGGCACGTGCCTTTGAAAGGCCATGTTCTTATTCCAGATTTGGCCTGTCCTGTATTTGAAGATGTTCCTCTTGTGTGATTCTGGGATTGATGGCATGGTCCACAGCACATTACTGTGTGGCTTGACCCTGAATGGCTGCACCTTTTTACCTTGGCTGAAAGTACAGTGAGTTTTGCTTTGACTGGCCTAGTTTGTGCTTATCATGCAAAGCTTTTCTCAATGAATCATCCAAATCTCTAATGCAAGCTCTGGTTTCTACTGGCCCGTCTGCTGTCTGGACCTGAACGGTTTGTTGCAACCAGTACTTGTCCCTGAATGGTTGTGTGAAGTCATTAGATAGGTCATAGTCAAAGTGTGTCTGCCCATGTAGCATTCATCTGCTGCTTCATTTGCAAGCTTATCAGCCATCTCATTGCCGTGTATGCCTATATGCGATATCACTTTGAGCAGGATTATCTCATCGCCCGCTTGTGCTCGCTGCGTGAGCTCGTGTCCGATCGCTTCAAGCTGGTCTATGGCAGTCGTCGACTGTCGATGACGGTGACCTTAGGTGCATGCCATTTTTCTGCATCGAACACTTCGAGTCTGTTGCTATGCTCTCCGTCACTCCTGGTCTGCAATGTCTCAGGTCGATCAAAAGCGCTACCAGTTCGGCCCTGTTGATGGTGTTGAGCATGCCCTGCTCATATGGATGCACCGTGAGACTCAGGTGTGCATGCTTGTGTTTCCTATATACTCCTGAGCCAGTGACAAGACCTATGCTTGGGATTTCCTTCCTGCTTCCGTCCGTGTATATGATCTCGTTTGGGCGGAATTTGAGTTCACTTTTGTGAAAAATCTTGCTGAACTCTTCACTGGTTGGCTGCTCTTCAGGTGACCATGCTGTGGCTGGAGTATTTATGGCCGTTGAGTAGTGCTTGGGCAGATACAGGCCTGGCGATGAGACTGTCTGCTGTATGGTCATCTTCAGCTGTTTTGGCCTTTGTAGTGGCTTCCCAAGCTGAGATGCACAGGCAAATCCTTTGTTCAACTGGTCTTGTTGCATGTAGTGTTGCAGTCCAGCCTCATTTGCAAAATTTAAGAAATGGGACATTCCGCTTTGAGGTGCACCACTGGTCTTGTTCATTAGCCCAGTGTCTTGGGGTTCTGAATATGAACTTGCTTCTATTCAATTGTTGCAATCGCTTGCACCGTCTGGTGTGATAGCCACCTTGCATAGGAGCTGCCTTCCCACCACGGTAGTACAAAGGCAGTGAGCACCGTTTCTGCAGCTTCCTCTGCACTCAGGATTGCCCATCTCATGGCCTTTTCCATGGCTACAGCCTGGTATTGATTCAGGGTTCACTTGTGATGCACCGGTCCACTTCATGCTGTATGCATCAAAGTTGGCTCCAAACAATGCATCCTCTGCGTACATGCTAAAGTAGCATGTCATGTTTGGATTGAAGTTCAGAGGGGAGGCAAATGTTTCAGTTGTCATGCTAAAACCGTTCCTGAATGCTTGCATGTATCTGTCTGGGGTTGTGCACTGGTGTGCTAGCTTGCTTCTCTTGCTTCCATCAGTTGGTTTATGGTGTATCTGTCCAATAGGCGTGCAATGGCTGTTGGAAAGTCCAGATGACCATAATGTTTGTGTGTTTCAGGTCGGTGCAATTGTGAATGTCTGAAGGTGCTATAGAGGATGCAGAGGTGGTGCATAGCAATTGAACCGCATGACTTGCCAGAGGGGTTGTACACATTGGCCACGGTCTCTCTGACACATTGACCCCTCCGCTCATTGATATGGCATACTTGAACATGGGTTTAATGTCTTGGTCAGGGTTTACTGTGTCACTGGGGTCTATAGTTATAAACCTTGCTAAGCTTGATTCATGCGGAAAGGCAGACACTTCTTTGTCTTGTACAGGCATCTGATAGCCTTGTTTGTCCATGTTTGACTTATCTTCATCTCGTCTGGCGCGATTTTCCCTAGCCAGCTTTATGGGCTTGAATCCTGCTTTCTTGGCCTTGAAGTGTTCCGTCAGCTCTTTTGGTAATTCTGGGCTGGCTCTGATCGGTTCCCATGTGACACATACCACCTCATGGCATGCTGTTCTTCCAGCACATCGCCTCAGAATTGGACATGTGTTTACTCCTATGACCTTATAGCCTTGCTCTAGATACATTGGCAGGTGCCTTTAAAGCATGTATGTGTCAGCCCATTGGGCCATGTATTGCTTTTGCCTGATGCGGTTCCTTTTGTCTGTGATATGACATTCATGTTTGATATGGTCCATTTGATTCTGTCCAGCTTCATCTTGCTCCGCATGTCTGCCACTCCCCTCTGCAAGAAAGCATGTCTGCCACTCCCCTCTGCAAGAAACCCCTCTCCACCGTAGGGTCCAAGCCCCTTGCTTGTTAACATCTGTCTGCGGGTACGAATGCTGAAATGTCTTGCTGTGTACGCCTATATCTTTGAGTCTTTCAATCTTTCCTACATCTGCAATCAGGTAGTGACTACCACACTGCTCTTTAGTGAAAGCTTGGATGACTGTTCTCATGGCTTTATCATGTCGAGCTATATATTGTTTGCTCATGTCTGGGTGCATGCAGCTCCCAAAGATGTGGCCCTGAGAGTCATCGCCTCTGCAGAGCCGGCAGCGTGTGTCCATGGCTATTGGTTGCCCAGGCATGTACGGCACATGCCTCTGAAAGGCCATGTCCTTATTCCAGATTTGGCCTGTCCTATATCTGAAGATGTTCCTCTTGTGTGATTCTGGAACAGATGGCATAGTCCACAGCGCATCACTGTGTGGCTTGACCCTGAATGGCTGCACCTTGTCCCATAGCTGAAAGTCTAGTGAGTTTTGGTTTGACTGGCCTGGTCATGCAGAGCTTTTCTCCAAGAGTCATCCAGATCTCTTATGCAAGCTCTGGTTTCTGCCGGCCTGTCTGCTCTCTGGACTTGGATGGTTTGTTGCAACCAGTACTTGTCCTTGAATGGTTGTAGATAGGTCATAGTCAAAGTGTCTGCCCAGGCAGCATTCATCTGCTGCTTCATTTGCAAGCTTATCATGATATCTCACTACTGGAGACTGAGGATTCCCCCCAAGGGGGTTTTGCGGGTTAAAGCAGTAGGGAACCACTAGCGAAGAGTCATGCATGCGCTGGTGACTGGTTATCTTTTTTTTTGCCTGGCTTGCCTTGACTGAATGGTATGCGGCTGTTGGAGTGCAAGTGCCCTTCTTTGGACTGCACCTGGCTTCACTCTGATGTAAGTCTGCTTTTGGCTGTCACATCACGCCCGGTACTAGGAAGGTCACAGGTCTACCATCATGCGCTGTTGTAGGGATTGCCAATCACCCCCAAAACCCCAATCACCCCCAAAACCCCCTAGGATAACCAGGGGCATTTGCTGTTTGAGGCGCTGAGAGGCTGCTCAAGGTTGGGTGCTGCACTGACCTCAATGCTTGCCCTGTGAAGCTATGCTGCCAATATGACATGGCCCTATGAGGCAGCACATGCCCTGTGATGCCTGATCATACTAGGAGTGCCATTACCAAGCTAAAGCTACTGATATTCTGCTACCCACTTGCTGAACACAGACTTGACTGCAGCCAATCTGAGTACTCTCCAACAGCAACTTGCAGTTCTGGCAATGCTTCTGGGTCCTGTTAGCTTGAGAATGGATATGCTGACAAGATGTGATGCGCCATGAAACCAGAAAGTTAGTGTGCAGCTGACAGCAGCACTCAAGGGTCAACTGCACTGGTAGCCTGTTGAGCCACACACACATGCTGCAGATCTTGTTGCTGCTTGAGCAAGCAACATACGGCTGTACAAGCGCTTTAATCCAGGCCAGATATGCACACTGCATCCTAGCAGATGCTGGTGACAGCAGCAGCGCAACAGCTTGCGTATCCACGGTGCAGCACCTGAGTGATCACCAACGCTACAGCTTGAGTCAAAAGTTTAGGTCCGAGGCTTGAGGTATCCAGGTTTGCGACAGTCCTTTGAGCGGACCGCTGATTCGATGCCCCGGTGCGATCAGTCTTGCTAGCCGGACGTTAAATGGCTTAGTGGTTAGAGCACCCGCCTGTCCGGCGGAGGTCGTGGGTTCAATCCCAGACCTTCGTCTGTTCACAAGCCGTTTTCGGCTTCCTCAGTTTCTGAGGCCATTAATGGGCTGGAAGGCCAACATTGACGTACGATCCACCCTGCTTATGTTACATAGGCACCGCGCCTTTTGACGGGAAGTACCTAGGTACAGGTTCGTCCTGGAAGAAACATCAGTATGGGCTTAATCGCCTCGGGTTATGTTCAAGCCGTACGGCGCGTCCCCGTTATCACGCCTAGCGGCGTAGGATTTTCTTTCTTTTCTTTTAGTGTCTCGATCAGGTCCGCGACGCTGCAGATTTGTAGAGGACGTGCATGCATGTAGATGCCTCGATCGGGTCCGCATTGCTGCAGATTTGCAGAGGATATGCATGCCTAAAGACGATTGAACGAGGGTTAGAGTTCAGGTTACTATGTCTCTGCTGTCTGCTTGCTGTGTCTCAGCACACTCGGCCGTGGCACTGGAAACTTCCCCTTGACAAGCAAGTCTGCACACACAGGCGCTGAAACCTGTTCAAATGCTTTGCTGTTGTCTTGCAGCCTGAATCATGCTTGATAGTGTTTTGCCCTGCAGAATACAGAAGCGCCACTCTCCATAGCAGATAGCCTTTCCATGCATGCGAAGACTTGAAAGCAATACTCCTCCAGGTCCACAATACTTGCATGTTTCCAATTCTATGATCTGCCCTTGAATTGTTGGTGCTTCATGCTTCCAGCAAAAGTGTTGTGTCTTGACAACACGCAGAGTGCTCTTGGTTACAAGCCAGATGTTTGCTGATTTGTAGCGCTTTTATCTGAAGCTGACACTAGCATGCTCACTTTCAGGTGGATCTGCTACGTTTTGGCTGCCACAACTTGATGCCTCAGCTTCTGAGCTTCTCCTGATGCCCAAGGGATCCAACCATATACTATCAACAGGTCCCGTTGTCTTTGCTGATCAGTTGGATTGAGGTGATGCCAGGGCACTTGCTTTCCAGTGCGCAGATGATGACGGAATCGATACTGAATGAATCGCTTTCGCTGGGTAAACCTCGACTTATCCGCTGTTTTGTCGGGAGTGACTTGGGTGGGAATCTGTAGGTATTTTGGTATTGGTATCTTTACAGTAGTTGCAACATAGCAAAAAAGCTATGAGCTATACTGCACAGAACTAACACAAAGCAAGACAGGTTCATAGACATGACTGTGCAGCTGTTCCTTGTTGGTTGCTGAGTCTTCAATAATGCAGCCAGTCCGCAAGAGTGCTGCCACTGGCATGAGTCTGCTGTGACGCTGTCTGCAACGCATCTGCTCCCTCATGCTTCGACTCCCAATGACGCATCCTCAGCGTCCTGCACAAGATCGCAGTGAAGCTGGTAGCACACAGTACTGCATGGGTAGGGCAAGTGTCTGTGGATGCAACAGCTGTGACACTAACAAGCAACAGCCCAACCAGTGACTGAATAGCAGGACAAGCCTAGTACGCGCAATTTGATTTTGACCTGCAGCTGAGAACTTTGGCCCAGAGGCCATGCTGACCTGGCTTCTGCTTTAATGGAAGCACTCAATTCAGCAGATGGTGCACCAGACAGGGCCCAATGACAAAGTAAGGTAGCTCAACACACGTGTGTTGTGGCAGCGCTCACCTCACAATGCGTTTTACAGCTTGCCAAACTGAGTTGTCACCACACAAGCCCACAACAAACCTGAAGCTGAAAGTTGTAGCATACCTAGATATGAAGTGCAGGAAAATGTTGGCATTAGCTTTTTCCACTTGCACCAGCTGGCGCAGCGGCAGCTGATTTGGCAGCAGCAAACAAGCAGCTTACAATGCACGGCCCCGGCAATATAGCAGGCTTGAGATGTTGTTTCAATGGCAACACATATGTTGCTGAGGTGCTGCCCTGTTGTGCATTGGCTGCAGCGGCAGAGAGCTCACAGGACTGCACACTTGACATATGTTATTTGCTAAGATGTGTCAAAATGTCATCGATGAGCAGCTGACCCTGGCTGCAGCTCTTTGCATTCAGCAAGATTGCCTCTTGGCTGGGCTTTAGATGTAAATCATAAATGCTGTACAATGTAAAGCGTGGCCAGGCCAGCTGTAAAGCAGATCGTGAGCAGACACAAAAGCAGGAGTGCGAGATAACTTCTGCAGGCAAATCTGGGGAGCCAATAAGGCATTGTCACAGGCCCCCCAAGCATGACAATTGCAGGCACATGAGACTGTTTGTGACCATGATATTGCATGCATAGAAAATGCTTGAGGCCATGTTGCTAGGACCTTTTTATCATCATACATGGCCTACTCAGCGGATCCGCTGCAAGAGTGCTTGCAGGCCACAAAGTTGCCGCTTGCAGCAGTCTTGTTCAGTTCTATCACTGTGTGAGAGCAGCGGTGCTGTGCTGTTTCGTATCATGTGAAATTTGAGACAGACCCCAGAGACTTCTCTAGATATCAATGCTCAAAACAATGCAGAGAGCAGATTACAGGTGGATTGTCAGAGGTTTCACACTCACATGTGTTGGGCATGTGATGCATTGTCAAATATCTGTAAGCTGCTATGTCATGTACTGAACTGTGAGTCAGCGGTATTGCAGCTGAGGCTGAATACAAGCTGATGTTTGTTTTGGATTGCGTCCTTCATGCAGGTGTAGCAGTGGATGTGCAAGAGGAGCTGTAGAGGCCTGCCATCAACAGCAATGCCTTCTGTTGTGTTGCTGGAAGCTCTGAACACAGGTTTCATCCAAAATCAGCCAGTTTGGGAAGACCTGTTGTTACAGCAACCTAGTGTGGCTTGTACAAAGCTTGCCGGGCAACCGTGCTATATGAGGTCAGAATTTTTCCTTTCCCGTTGAACTATGGCTTATGGTCATAGCTCCGGGCTGCCGCCTTAGAAATCTCGTTAAGTTCCCGTTAATATCACTGAAAAGCGACTTGTTTGTCTCCCTTTGCTGTATAAGGTGGATCGATTTGTGGCAGGCAACAATTCCTTGCACGGAAGCTGATTTATGTGTGTCACTTGTGCTATGAGATATTTCCAAACGCCCTGCAGATAATGAGCACAAAGATGAAGATGTAGAGCTTCAAGCCATGAACTCTGTCACGCAAGTCTGTGACAGGAAAAACTCGGCGTTGAGCCTCTCTTTGGCAAACGCGTAAGCGTTTTCCGTGGATTTCAGCCTATCTGCTTCATGCTGCAGGAAATAGCTTATAGTGTTACTAAGACTGAACATGCTCGATGCAAACACAACAGCATGTGACAAGTCCTCCTGCAATTTTGGGTCCATTGCTGGTTCCGAAATGACCATCGTCTGCAAAGATAACGCATGCATGGTTCGAGTGGCTTCGAGCAGACCATCACCTTGTTGGAGATTGAGCACAATTTTGCTTCGCAGAAACAGGGCGTCAATATCTTGGTTGGTTAAAGTCGGTCTAGCAATGGTAATGTTCACGCCAAGCTGGGCCAACGTCTTGAGCTGTTGCTTGTTCCCGATAGCATCACCGCAAAACATTACGTCAATGTCTCGAAGTAGCGTCGAGGCGGCGGACTCATATGGAAACCAGACAAACGGAACATGCTTCACTACACTTTTCCCGTTTTCAGAGTAATGCTCGATATTCCATTTCGTAAAATCCCATGCTTCCATGGATGCATGCAGGACTTGCCGGAAGTCGCTTGTTTCATTGCTGCCTTGGACAGACCCCCAGGGAAGTCCAGACCAGAGCTCACTCCACAAAACTGTTTGGTACAAAATAAAATGGGTTGGAAAGTGGCGAACGAGGTGCGGCATCAGAAGGATATACAGTGTAGACGTTTTCGAAACATCAAGGGCATCCAAAGTCCTTGCCACAGTCACCGTATGGCCTTTAGCCAGCAAAACCCTTTGTAACTCGTCAGCCTGATGTTGGACAACATCTAAGCCGAATATTACAATCGAGGTGAGTCCTTTGTTGGGACTTGTGCACCACCATGCACAGGTGGGATTTGAACATGTTGAGGTGTGCGATGTTGCGGATGGAGCCTTTTGGGTCAACGCAATGGCGACAACGCCCACACACGCAAGAGCGGCACATACCAGAACTTTCGCATTGCTCACACGATACATTTGCTCAGGTTACTGTGATTGTAAGTCGAAACATACGCAGGCCTCCTCTTCACAAATACATCTCGTACCGGTAGGTTGAGCAAGAAACCCTAAATACTCGAATGAATCGGCAGAAAGGACACGTATAACACACTCCGTCGGGCTGCTGTCATGACTGAGCCCAGCGGCGATCACATACTCAGCTTGACACACCGCTCCTGTGGCGGCAAGGTTGGCGTTTGCCTCTCTTTCATCTATCGCAAATGTTGATTTTTTATGATTTGACCGACTTGCATACCTGCTCCGTACCGAAGCTAAATTACCTAATTTTCAGAAGTCCTGACAGTGTTAAAACCCTTCAAACCATGGTTTTTGACAGTGCCGACAGTCAATTGAATCTCCTCCTGAATTTCTTCTAGACAAGTAACTCCATTCGGGTCCAAGAGAACGTCTGCAACGGGCTGCATAAATCTCGGCTGGCTGCCGACGCCCCAACCGGCCTTCGCGCAGCATATGCAACATCTGTAGCACTACTAGGTTTGAGGGCTGTCAAGATGCAA
>JAABUU010004233.1_pt1 | contig 17160 bp, 19 predicted proteins | sample 5559301 | NCBI WGS metagenome assembly JAABUU01 (sample SAMN10711884, study PRJNA513360) | rock metagenome | isolation source: Antarctica rocks | place: Antarctica: Victoria Land, Richard Nunatak white | reverse complement strand
ATCAGTGAATCGATCTACCTCACGTTCACGTGCAACTAGTGAGTCTGCTTCAATGATCATTCTATTTCACATAGTGAGTCTGCTACAATAGACATTTGACGAGTTGATTTGAAAGATCAATAGAAAGGTTGGTAGAAAGATTGATAGAAAGACGAGCATCAGAGCTCTCTAGTCGCTGTCGCTATGAGCTACGCTACAAGTCATAAAAACATGACTTTTAAAGAGAAGAAGATAATGTTACGAAGCGTGTCGACATTGAATAGAGTCTAGTCAATAGATTCTAGAAATTTCAATATGTGAACAAGAAACAACGATGTTTCGAATCAAAATATGCTGAAACATTTCATCTATTTGAACTCTAGCAAATCGACTACTTCGTCTCTTTGTTCGTTCTACTATAGATACAGCTCGAAAGTGTCTTCTTTCTTCTGTATTCTTAGTTTCCTAGTTATAGCTATCTCTATTGATCAAACATTCTATTCAGCTACACACTATCTCGCTGCAGTGTGATTAAATTCTAGGCACGATCTCAACATTTCTAAAGATTAAGCACTATCAATTCTGATCTTTATTGATTGTATCATTTAAACATGATTTTGACAAAAGATGACTTTAGTATAAAATCAAATGAAATAATTATGATAATGATTTCAATCAATACAACGCTGATGACAATGAATTTATGAATGTTCAGAAAATCATTAATGATTTTCATATTCAATACTTGAATAAACTGCGCTAATCAACAATTTAATCAATCACAATTTAATAGATCTGAATCTGTGAAATCATGATTGAACAATCAATTAAGTCAAGCAAAAAATACATTCATGCAAACATGAATTATTGAAGAAAAAGAGTAATGTCATGATTTTAATCTTGTCAAACTCAGTCTTTTAATCTTGTCAGATTTATTCTCACTTTGTCATTTTAACTAATCTTTATTGAGTTTAGCATCAACTGAGAAATACACATATGTAATCAACTTCTTTTCTGTAACTATCTTTCTTTCTTAGTATTTATTTACTAGTTAAATAACATTCATATGACTCACTTTATGCTGATTTCTAACAACTTCAATTGCTAAATATATATGTATTTTAATCATTAAAACATTGACATTTGAAAATGATTAATTGAGCTATTTAAATGAATGACAAGATCTTTTCAAAAGTTAAATTTCTGACTGCATTCAACAAGTTTTAAATCAAAGTTTTCAAAGAATTTATCATTCAATCTGCATGAAAGCATACTGATTTAATTTCTTTTAATTTAAAAATAATATTGAATAAAGTTTAAACTATTGAATGTTTAAATTGATTTATTACATCATCATTTATTATAAATAATTTAATCATTTAAATCACTTCTACTAGTTGAGCAGCACTTGAAAATCAGCTGCTTGAGCTAACTGATGAATCAACATCAGAAAAATTTATGAAAAAACTTTGTACATTCTGAAAAAATGCTAATGCAATGACTTGTAAAATGAAGTTGCTGCAGAATCAATTAAGTCAAATAGAAGTCGCTGAAAATGCTCACAAAGCATGCAAAAAGCAGTCTGATAAGATTCTTAAAATCGAAGACATCTTGTACATCAAAGATGCTTGAAGTATGACTCAAGATAGACAGAAATTGAAGAACGAGAGGCAGAAGAAGCGTGAAGTGATCTGGGAAAAGCGTTATTTAAATGAACTAAAGAAGTGCTACAGAACTACTAAGTCTCATAGAGCTGCTCGCATTAAGTTCATTCAGACTTATCAGAAGAAATGACGAGTTATTTTGAAGAAATTGGTTAAATATCATCATGTATATGATGAATAGTTGAATTCAGCTGTTGCATGGCTGGAACTGTTGCATGACTGCCGACCACTAAGCGAAGAATGAGCTTAGTGAGGGGCACGGATAGCGCGTATAGTCGTACGCTATCTGAGCATCTTCCAGCAACAAACGAACAGCTTGGCCGCGCTCACGTGATTGCAAGTCGAAGTACAGGATTTCAGGCACACCTTTCAGAGTCTCGTTGCCCGCAGATGGGCGAAGAGCGCGTTGGGTTGTTGGCATGATTAACGTATCAAGGTGCTTAAATGTCTGTTTTCTAGGAACGTGAGACAGAGTTCAAGACTAAGAGCAGAGGTAGCGAGGAATCGAACATTAAGAGGAGAAGAAGCGAGAGGATCAAGACTAGGAGAAGACGACGTCGCAGGATTACTCTTGACCTGCAGATACCTACAGCCTTGAAGCAACGGACGGCACACGTAGTGCCATCCCACATCCCACATCCCACCGGATGCTACTGAGACTGACGGAAACCTAGCTCTTCCTTTAGCCTAACTCGATTTGGAATGACGCCCAAAACCACAGGAATACACAGCAAAGCCTTGAAGACCCACTGAGGGCCCGGTGGGTTGCACCACAACGCCCCTCGGAATCAGAAGAGGACCCTCGTGTTTGTAGCTCTTGAGGACACGGCTCACGGACTGTTCATGTCATAGTGGCCTGGGATGATCCCACGTAGCGACAGATATAACTAGCAGTGGTTGGGCACGACGAATTTTCAATATCTGTTCCTTACAGTTGAAAATGAGATCACTCCTCGCCTGTCTTCTCCTTGTGCCTGTACTATTCTCATTCGTCCGCGCTCTTGATGCGACAGAAGAACTGAAGGTCCGGACGACGCTTTCTCAATTCACTATCTTTGTCGACGACGACGACTTCGATCACCTCGACCAGATTTTCACTCAAGACGTCTTCGCAGACTATGGCTTCGCAAAAGCGGACGGCCTCCCAGCATTCGCAGCATTCCTCAGGCGGGGTCTAGAAGGAATTGTCTCCCAGCATGCAGTCAGCAGTACCGTCATTGAGGACCTGGGCGACTCGCTCAACTCCACCGCGTACATCACCGCTTCTTTCCTGGGACCGGGCGACAACAACAACACCACCTCGGTTGGCACCGCTGTAATCTTGTATGGGAAGTACTTAGACACATGGACGCGTGTTGAAGACGGTTGGAAAATCAATCAGAGAATCTTCAAGGCATTCGTGAGTATCATCTAGACTTTTCCTCGCCTGTTTTTACACTGACGAGAGATCGTAGCCGCCTGGGTTCGTTGGAAATCGCGCCCTCATCCCGCCGTTGCCGTGAAAAATTTTGGGAAATGTTGGGAAATGTTGGGAATTAGGGCTTCTAGGATTCCTGATTACTAAGGTTGGCAATCTAGCCTTTCAAGGCTAGCCCATAGGGCTGCAGAGTTTTCGCCTCATATTGGTTTCCTTCTATCCACCAGCTAGATAGATAATCAATATACAATCCAATATGACCGCTCTATAAACACTGCTATTCCATCTTTCCATCTCAGCATTGTCTATTAATATAGTATCGATGTATAGAGACAAAAGGAAGGAAATGATTCCTCGCCAGGTGTACGCTAATATAAACTCTTCTGACATCTGATGATGATGAGTTATACACGAGCCATAAAGGCCGTCGTTTTAAGATCTATGTGCACAAGGAGATTTTCCCTGCTCACTAAATACGCCGGCGAGTCCTACGAGCTCGGCTCGTGGGCTTGAAGGTCAGGTGGTTACTATAGCTACTACAGTAGAGCGACGACGACAATGAAATATCAACGTATAGTGCCCGCACGTCATTGGTATAATGCTTACGAAGGCGTTATAGAGTGGCTTTTGATTACTAATGTGGGCTGCGGTAAGGTCTGAATGTGTGCTGGCTCGATGCGACTTGCTTTTTAGACTGTCTGTTCCAGCCGAACAACCAGCATATCATCCAAAACTTTCAAAGCTTCCCTGATGTCTTTGGTAAGGGCAGTCTCGAGGATCGACTTCCCAGCCGTCATTGTTAACCGCTCTGGAGCAGGTTGCTCCAGGTATGACATTACTCTGGCTCTATGAGATGTTCTGAATACCTGCAGCACGTTAGAAGGGTTTTCTGATGGAAGACAGGAATGAATCTTACCTTCAAGTAATTGACGATCTTTCTGACTTCTTCCTCAATCGCAACATCTTTTTCCCCATCGAACTTGTTGCGGAAACAATTCTTCTTGAGCGAGATGCACAATTTTCTCTGATTGACGGGAATGTATCTCTCCATATTCTGATCGGAGAGATAGCGATCCATGCCCAAGAAAGCATCTAGCGCTTGGAAGAACAAAACATGATTGCCAGACAATCCATCATACTTGACATACTCGCCGTTGATCATGCTGCCGACACCCCACCCTTGGAAACCTTGAACATAGCTCAACCACACCGAGTGCGACACGCGGGACTCAGTCAGGTTTTGGTAAAAGATCCTAAGGAGCTGGCGGACTCGGAAAGACATGCTTTCCAAGTGTCTGAGACACATCTTCTTGTCATTTCTCTCGAAATAAATATTTGCTTGAACCATGTCGTAGTAGATGGGAAAGGCCTGATACATTGTCAGTGACAGCTAAGAATATCTACAGATGAGAAACTGACCAAGACTTCCAAATCGTAAAACATGCGGAAGAAAGTCTCTTCCGATGAAGTGATCACGTCCGACATACCAGCATTAATCTTATAGACCCTTTCACCTTTTTCATTGAAATTGTGCAGAACGTTAGATGTGTTATTCCCACTATCAGCCTTCACACCGAAGCTTCGTTGAAGGTAGAGCCAAGGTACATTGAGTGCATGTGGAAAATCAACAATCTTTTCGATCTGAGCGACTTTCACGACAGGTATTGTTCCCCATCTGAAGACATTAGCGATCATTAACTAGATCCACTTACTAAAGGTAGATGAAACTCACCGATAGGCATGGCGACAGACTGCAACGCAACAATAGACCGCGTTGTAAGCATCCCTCGGACAGGCATCCCAATTTCCAGCCTCAACGGCCTTCATGATTCTCTCGACTTCAACAACATTGATTCGCTTATGCAAAAGTTTTCGCATTAAAGAGCGGTATCTACCGCGTCGCTCCTGGTTTACGTCGTCATCGGTCGAAGGATCTGCCGCCGGCAAGAGTGGGAGGCATTCGAGGTAGATGGCTTTGTATGGCTTGAGAGCAGCTGGCCATAAGTCGTGATTTGCTTTCGGTGGCCATGCACCAGCACCATCCTTATCGACGAGATCTGATAAGATAGCAGCAGTCTCGTGCTGGTTCTTGAGTACTCTGAGGTCTTGATACTTCCGGGGGTTACCCGTCTCATCAACATCTTTTTGGGGTTTTCGAAGCTTTCGCCATGACAGAACGCCCAATGGAAGAAGGAGAGCGGCCAAGAAAGTGACAATACAGAACGCTGTGTAGGGGCTGCCTATTCGAGGCTTAAGGGAAGCAAAGCGGAGCATGCTCAGCTGAAGGTACAAATTCAAAGGTGCCTGGGCAAACGACTTCATGGTGGATCTAAGAAACCTCCACCATCTGGGATTCTTGAAGACTTGGACGACTACGGACTTTAAGGCTCCTAGACAAACAACATAGAATATGGTGGAGATCACATCTCTAAGCGACGCCTTGAAAGAATAACGAAGCATCATTGATGAAGTGCCAAAGAAAATTGGACGGAAAGTCAAGGCAAACCCGGGTAACTCGTTCAGACAAATTTACAGCCAGGAATCTTGGACATCACAATAGTTGACACAACGAATATACCATGGAACTGACATGCTATGACGTACAGACAAGGGCGTCAACTCATCTCTCGGCATGAAAACTACGGCATCACATTATTAGCATTTTGCTGGGTACGACAGAATCACTGGTCCTGGTGTGCTGGCGCATCACCCATCAGTCATTCCGGTAGGAATGTCTGTGGTGACAAGGTCATCAACGCACGTTGCAAGAATGTCTCAGTGAGAGTCAAGCTTGGTTACAATCCGCAGTAGGTAGTCTTAGAAGGGAAGACTCTGACTGAAAGGCTACCACTCTTAGCTCTACAGTGATATCCCACATGCTCGCAAGGCATACAAAACACCGAGTCAGCCATTTCTCCATAAGCTAATATCACAGCATGTGGGATGCTCTAAAAGGATGCAACATTCTTCTAGCCTACAAGGCTCACGCGGCGCCGCGCCCTGTTACTAAAGAGCTTTCTTTTTCCTCGCAAAGAGCCAATGGGAGATATATGACCCCAACGTGCTCATGAGTTAACTCGAATGCATGCATGCATCGGACCATCAGTTTTCACGCCTGGTTGCCTCGTGGAAATAGATCTATCCTAGACGGTCGAATTCTCCGGTCGGATTGATATGCGGATTGATAGGCGAATTGATATGCGGCTACACTAAGCTAAGTCTCTACTCATCAAGCACTTCAGAGTGGGTCTAAAAATGATATATTTTTTCATAAGAGTCTTGGGTAATAGGTGTTCGTCTGATGAGCGGTCAACGTGCTGAGATATGGTGGTATCAAAGGGCACTAACTATAGTGTTGAGAGGTTGTTACTTGGCTATGGGGACTATCCAGGAGGTAGAAGGGTGAAAATTTACTAGCGGGACCCCAGCCCTATGAGGCGGAGATTTCCAATTCCCCTATTTCCGATACAACGTGGAGTATACCGTTGTGAAGCTTGAGACGAGATGCTGCACGCCAAGAATCCCGAAAGAGCCAATCGGGTGGCTATCGGGCATCGCCTCCGTTTGAACCAATAGATATATTTGACTGAACTATCTAGTAGGTAAAGCATACCGAGGAAGAAAGAAGTGGGAGGAAGGATAAATACCCCTAGCGCCAAGCCGCTTCGGCCGGAGCGGAAATAACTAACCACCGGGGTATACGTATGTGCATACGTACCCCGTTTCCAACATCAAGCACTCCCTCTATCTAAGCGACTGAGTCTATGGAGTGGGTGGGTGGGGCGAAAGCGCGTTTCTGGCTGAATCTTAGGGGATGGAGAAACAGGAAGAGATGAAGGGGGAAACAGTAGGGGCCTATTTATTCCCCTTTTCCCCGCTTAATCTCCTTGTTCCCTAGCGGCCGAGCTATTAGCCGAGGCAGCGACCACCTTCTGGCTGGCTGGCTGGCGGACCCGAGTCATGTACGGAGTACGGGAGTACTGTAGCTCGGACGCAAGCAGGGACTTTTTCTTCAGCTACTCTACGTATGTAAATGCTTCTTCCCGTCTGGCAGGCGCGTCGGCGAGAGGCTTTACTGCGCAGGAAAGTCTACTGCTGGAACAGGCGTGTTCGGGATGAGCTACTGTAGAGGAATTCATGGAGGGGGGGGGAGGCCGGATACGCTTGCCGATAGCCTCCAGTCAAGCTGGCCCTTATTCAGCTGTGTTAATACGTAAGCATTTTTACTTTGTGAATTCTTGGGAGCAAGGTGGAAGTAATAGCTGACGAGGCCTGTCTGGTTACAGAAGACAGCTGGTAACGATTTGCGATTTTGCTTGTATGTCTAACTAAATTGGGAACAATCTCTTGTGCTCTGATAACAACCACCGCATTCTGTCTCTCACGGCTTCTTTCCAATCGTGATGGTATACTTCTGATGCAAACCCTCCTCGGATGCGAGGTCCCGAAGAGCATTTCCAGTCAGTCTCTTCAGTTCCTCTTCAGCAATACCTTCCGCACCCAGCATCTTGCGAAGTAGCTCAGGATATTGCGGAATCAGTTTCGCCTGGACATATTCACCCATAGCCTGGCTGTTAGGGGTCTTGCTCGTCGGAACAAATGAAAACTCAAACTCCTGGGTGCTGATGACCTCCAATCCAGCCTCTTTCATGAGAGGCGCTGCGTTAGAACCAGCGTCGATGGCAAGTCCAGCTGTTTTGGCGGCGGAGACCACACGGCGGTGCCATTCCCATTTGTCGCTGAGGCACTCGGATGTGCCGACACGGTAGAATTTCCAGTCCAAATCCTGGTGCTCGATTATGCCGCCAGACTTCAACGAGCGGGCAGTCGTAGAAAAGTATTGGGTCCAATTGTTGATTCCCAAAAACAGCATTCTGCCGAAAATGTAATCGAGTCCACCTGGTGTGAAAATCCTTCTACTTATTCCACTACCGCTTTGGTCGTCGTCACGATCTTTGTCAGGCTTCCCATGATCGAGATCCAACACGTTTCCGACGGCCCAGGTGATATTTTTGGGAGCCATTTGTTGCGCAGAGTCGGGGACCTTCGAAATGTCGAGTCCGTAGACTTTGGCAGACGGGAACATGGCAGCGAGCTGCAGTGTTGCAACACCAGTACCGCAACCTACGTCGACCACCTTTGAGACGCTGGTCATGGATTGAATTGGTGCGAGACAAGGAAGGCCGCCAATCATCTGCACAATAGCAACCGCCTGAGCATCAAGCCGATTCTGTTCGACGGCACTATGCAGAACGCGTTTGTGAGAACAAGTTCTACTGAAACCGAATAGAAATACTTACTCATTCGGAAGGACATAAGCAGAAGCGGTGCTGTGATACTTGCGCTCGCTGGCGCTGAGAGTCTCCATGGTGGTCGCCATTTTGAATTATTTACTACCGAGTAAAATGATTGAAAGATGATGAGAGAAGTTCTGGAGGTCTGCCGGGCATGTTTCAACGCCGCGAGAATGGCACATGTATGCTCTCATGCGCGGCAGAAGGTGGGATTCTGAACCTCACCACGGGAGACAAGTGCACCGGGAACATGACAAAGGTAGTGTGGCCTTCCGTCCGCCTTTGACGTAATCCTAGCTTCCGACATCAACTGGGTTCGGAGTGGTGCAGTATTCCCCGCGGCGATTCTCAGGAAACATCAAAAGCTGAAGGGTGACTTGACCTGCGAACATGGAACGTTTCTTTTGCCTCAGTCTGGTTGGCTCTCTCGCACACACGCGGACAAAAATGCCGAAGCGAACATCAGGCAATGCAGGCACAAGTACGCTGATCTCCGTTTTCTCGCCCGATATTATAAGCTTGTCAGTTGTGATATTTTCAGCTCATCAAGCGAACCGAAATGTGACATGCCACGCCGTTGAATAGTCTCATGCAGCTAACGTGATTCTCCATTCTTCTCCCACAAAGGCCGAAAAGCGAGCTAAGGCGCGGAGGAACCTCCGCAGCATCTGATTTTTACTTGAGCAATGAGTGCGTCTGCAAAAGGAAAAGAGCGACATGGAACTTGGCGCCCAGTGCACCCTCTTCTGGAATCATTAACCCGAAGAAGGAAGCACGCTCTCACCTACTTCACTCTCGTTATACAACCCTTTCAATTTCTACAGCTTAGCCGTCACTTTCATCACAACGCTCGCATACATGTCGACGCCGAGCCTTCCATCTTGTCCTGCGACAACTTGTAACCCATCAAGTGAAGAACTCCGCGATGTATCAGCAACTCCACCTCAACCCAAAGACCTCTCACCTCGAGGCGATGACGAGAAAGAGAATTACAATGCGGTGCTCTGCACCGAGCCGGCAATGAAGACCGGCCCGGTCCCTCCAAGCGAACTGCGACAGAATCTATTCATGATATTCATCACTTTGACTCAACTTGTGCAGATGATACCGCTGGGTGTCGGCATCAATTCCGGTCTAGCTATCGGAGAAGCACTGGATGCACCTCCCATAAATTCAGTATGGATTGTTACATCGTACCCTTTGACACAAGGCGCCTTTGTCTTGATCGGTGAGTACTCGACAAGCTCCTTTGTCCCTGTTCCTCGCAAGAAACCCCAAGTTGAAATGCTGAACCAGGAATGAAGGCGGCCGTCTTGGCGCAGTATTCGGCCATAAAGTAATGTTCACCGTTGGCTGCATATGGTGGGTTCTTTGGGCTCTCTGTGGCGGATTCTCCAACAATCTGGTCTCCATCTGCATCATGAGGGCACTCTGCGGCATCGGCGGTGGCTTGATGGTCCCGAACATCGTGGCCTTGCTGGGTATCACGTTCCCGCCAGGGAAGAAGCGGAATCTTGCCATGGGGCTCTTCGGAGCGATGGCGCCTGTCGGTGCCGTGGGCGGATCTCTGGTCGGCGCTGTCATCATTCAGCTGTCGGAGTGGAAATGGGTATTCTTGTGGCTGTAAGTATGACGGATCCTATGACTCGATCTGCAGACTGAATTTCCTCAGGGGCTTGATGGGCTTTCTGGTCTACGGTGCCGCAATCGTCATTGTGGAACAAGACCAAGCAGTAGATCCAAATGGTTCAATTGACTGGGTTGGTGCTTATCTGGGGGTCGCCGGACTTATTTTGTTCAATTTTGTCTGGAAGTAAGAGAGACCTCTTGATAATCTACGCGACCTAAGAGGCTAACATCTTCGCAGCCAAGCACCAATCGTTGGATGGGATAATCCCTACGAGATTGTCCTTCTTATTGTCTCCATCCTCCATTTCGCCGGCTTCTCATACTGGGAACTGAAAGTCGCCAAAGAGCCGATCTTACCTTTCAACATCTGGAAATCCCCGTCATTCGGCAGCCTCATGCTCGTCACGCTCTTCTGCTTCATGAGCCTCGGCATCTTCTTCTGGTACATGAACATCTACATGCAAACGATTCGCGGCGACAGTCTTATCCGAATAGGCGTCCAGTATCTGCCGCTCACTATCATGGGTTGCGCAAACGCCTTCTTTGCCGCCTGGCTTGTTCCTCGTGTGCCAGCGCAAGTGATCATGGGGATCGGCTGCTCCGCAATGATCACCATCAACGTCCTCTTGGCCACCGTCCCCGCCAAACTGACATATTGGGCAATGTGCTTTCCGGCCATGTTCATATCTGCGTATACGATCGACTTGATCACCACAAGCGCCCAAATAGTGGCAAGCAATACCGTGTCAATGAAGCACCAGGGTGTGGCAGGATCCCTGGTTGGAACGTTGCTCAGTTATGGCATGAGTCTTGGTATTGGCTTTGCGGGGACTGTGGAGGTCAACACGTTCAAGAACGGCACGGACTTGCTGAGAGGCTATCATTCTGCTGCGTATCTGGCCGTGGGGCTGGCGAGCACAGCACTGACACTTACGGTGTTCTTCATTCGCATACCAAAGGATACGCGGGAAGGCTGGGCTGTAGATCATGTACCGGAGGGAAGGAGGTGAGACTGCAATTTAATGACGGGTATGACCGTACATAAAAAGTTAAGAACTGTATGATTCGATCCGAGAATTCGATTCGAGTATACACTTTCTGTGCTAAGACGTATCATAGCGCTCGGCGACAACATGACGCAGCATCAGGGGGTGTCAGACGTCGATAGATAATAAACGATTCCGGTAATCTCCGCCATTGGGCTTGGGACGCTAGCAGAATCTTTACCTTCTGGACCCCCTAAATACTCAGTTATCAACAAGTGCCCCAATGTGACGGTGTATTCCAACAGTAATCTCCACCCCCGCCAAAACATTGAATTTGGCTAATCACATCAGCCATCATCATAAATCTGAGGTCATAACTGAACAGGTTGGAGGATAGGTCCGTAGGTAGAAAGGGAGGCTGAATAGGGACATACGCCAAATGCGATGTTTTGATGTGGGTGGAGCTGAAGATACCTCGCTAACCCCTGAGCCGCGTGTTGTCTATTGACTTTTGACACCCCCTAATGCAGTTTCGAGATTGATTGATCGAGTAACAGGCGATGAAAGCCATTGATTGGTAGGTCTCAACGTGCATCACGACAGTGATCCAAGACTTGACGCATGTCATTGTCATCGTCACCACAGCCAGCGACAACCCTACCAAGTCAGCCTGCCACGCTGGTTAGGCTCAAGCTGTTTGTCGATGGCCCTATATTTTAAGATCCCACATCCCACATGGGCCGAGCCACGTGGGCCGATCCACATGCCACAACCGAAGATTCGTAAGTGTGCAGTAGTACCTTTGCCCGAGTCCAAGGCCTTGACGCAGGGAAAGTTGCTTTATTGGGCTTAATGATGACGGGGGCGAGGATCCCGGCGCTAGGGTAGGCGAAGTCGCATTAAGCCATTGAACGTGGTGCAATGGCAGCTCTGACAATGACACTGAATGGATCGACCTCTCGTTAAAAATCTGTTTAGCTCTGCGTAAGTGTGCAGTATGGTACTCTCGATGCCTCCTAAGAAGGATACTAGATGGCGAGTCTCTTCATGCTCTTCTCTGATGTCCTTTCTTTCCGTCCTCCTCCAATATCTCATCTCCATGAGCTGTTCTGATGCTCCTGACTTGATAAGCCACTTGCCATTGGACTCGTTCTCGTTTTCTCCTGCATGTGGGTCGCAGAATCAAACTCGCCGAATTAATTCAGATGGGGTCTGAGCTTAGTCACCGTACCTAGCCCACCTCGCCCGAAGACGATGGATCCGTTGAGGCAAACAACAGTCGCCCAACCAGCGGTGCGGCGCGTGGGATGTACTGTTCCGGGATGTGACAAGATGTTTAACCGCAAGGAACATCTTAATCGTCACCTCAAGTCCCATGATCCGCTGCGTCCATATGCCTGCCCTATCTGTGGACGGCGATATGCACGAAGGTAAGCTCGGCCCCCCTCTCCTCCTCCCCCCACATTGTCAATCTGCCTCACGGGGAGTTCAGACATCGACTCGAGGGCTAAGTTTAATATCTGTTGGATGCAGCGATGTGCTGAAGCGCCATATCGAACCTCATTCCCAGGATTCCAACACCAATCGCTGCCTAGTCGCGTGCGTTTCCTGCCACAAACGGAAGCTCAAATGCGATGACAATACGCCCTGCCAATCATGTACTCGTAATGGCACCGAATGCAGCCGATTCAATCCAAGTCAGGAGACCAGGACGAATATGGAAATCGATACCCTAAATGCTAACAATCAGATGATAACAACGGATATCGGCAACATGAACGAGATTACTGATATACCACCGAACAACGATGGCCAACAGGCTTGGGTTGCATTAGCGGAAGACTCTTGGTCGGCACCATTCTCAACAGCCGGATTTGATGCAACATTTCCAAGCGTCTTGAGTGCGACTGGTTTCGAGCAGTGGCCTGTATATACCGTTACAGGCCCGCAAAATCCCGATACTTTTGCTGCTTCAACGGCTGCGGATGATGCTTTTATGATAGCCACCTCTACTGGGTCACAGATCGAGCGCTTAGAGAGCACAGCCAGGGCTGATGTAGAGCCGCATTATAGAATTGAGTCATCAACTGCAGCGCAGTCACCTGCATCTTCATCCAGATCCCGTAAATCGTCCATAGCAGACCATATAGCAGATCATATAGCAGATCTAGAAAATAGCCTCACAAGAGATTCGCAGGCAACCAAGCAGCTTGTCCAGGTATTCTTCTCAGCTATTCATCCACACTGGCCTATCCTACATGCGCCAACGTTCATGATAGAAGATGCGTCACACCATCTGTTGGGCTCCATGCTCATGCTTGCCAGCTGGCTGCAAGATCGGTCAGATCACGTAAAGCTCGCTCCTCTCGTATTTGATACGGTGACCGCGACCCTGTTGGTACAGTTGGACCTGTTTTCGTCACTTATGGGCTTTGATTAACCATGGTATGTAGGGATCGAGCCCTTCTGTGGGCAGTAATATCCAACCAGCACCGTTGCATACTTTGCAAGCCTTATTACTATGTATTGTGTACACAATCGGATGCCGCGTAAGTGTACACCAGGCTACAAAGGCGCCAGGGCCGAGGAATGTCCTTTGACTAACGTCGATTCAGACCACAGAGGGAATGCTGGCAAGAGCAGTCCATCTTAATGGCATTCTCATCTCGCACTGCCGTCATCAAGGAGTTTTTAACGGTCAGTACACTGACTACGAAACCGAAGAATCTTCTGCCTCTTGGCTGGCCCAAGAACAGCTGCATAGGTACCTCACCCACTCATCCGCCTTGAATTCGAGCCACTTGATATGATCAAAGTTTTTTATGCTGATCCTTTCAGGCTTGCGTTCTCTGTTCTGCGCATTGATGCGTACCTCTGTCTGCTCGTTGATTACCCGCCTTCGGTCCGCTATCAGGAAATCTCCATTCCTCTTCCCAAGTCGACTCATCTATGGACTGCTGCTAGTAAGGATGAGCGACGGACACTTCAATGGAATGAGCCGGCAGGACGTGAGAAGGCACGATTCTGCTTTCTTGTGCGTGATGCCCTTGAACATGAATATCGCCACCAAACTCCCTATCACCTCACAGAGATAGACTACCACCTCGGCCTCTGCTCGTTCCAAGCTGGTATATGGGAAACGGCACACGAAGCCCACAGTTGCGATTCCAACGAGGTCATCGCCAATTCACGGCCGAGAGATCACGTCGTAAAATGGCGCGCTCATCTTGACCTCTGGCGAGCTAACGTGGAGAATAGCTGCCAGCTTTGGCAAAACTACTTCTCCGCCTCCACAAAGAGAGCTGATCACAATTGTGGCCCTCTCAGCATCATATTGTGGCACTATTCTGCCCTCATACTCCATGCTCCGCTCAAGCTACTTCAAGGCTGGGGCTGCTGCTTCCAGTGTCGCTCTGGTACACCCGGAGCCACGAGAAAAAACAAAGCACGACATCGAGGCTGGATCGAGTCCTCGTACGCGCGCATTGCTGTGTGGAATGCCGCTCAAATAGTCAAGGTGGTGACATTAGAGTCTGCCAACGCGACGTCTGCAACACGCCTCCGTCTCAACCCGCTAGCTATCGCCAGCCTGCTCAAGAGCGCTATAGTTGTTTGCTCATATGCTTTTTATACACGTGCATGTCCTGTATGTACCGGTGGACCGCCGATGGATCTGGTGCATTTGTTCGATGCCGCAGATGACAATGAGAGATTGGTGAAATGGAAAGAGCACGGCGAGGGGCTGGCGGATTGGAGACCTTTGTCTGCACCTGTATGCAGATGCAAACTCTCTCTTTTGGCGGATTGGTTCCTTCAAACACTCGCGAGAGAAAAGAACGCGGAGGCAGAGTTTAGAGCCTTTCTCGAGGGACTTGGTAAACCGTGGGATTCTTTGAGATGAGGACTGTCGATAGACCATCGACCGTTGAGGCTCGGCAGAAGATTGCAAGCTGTCTGTGGAACGAAAGAGTGTCAACTATTTTATATATAGGATGATAATAGAACGACATCTTCTAAGGAGTTGCAAAAGATAACGAATGACCATTCCAGAAGTTCCAGAGTCGTAAAGCCACTTTATCCGCATGGAGGCTTCTTGATGACATCGTTCTCAAAGCGATAGCACCTCCAATCACAATGGGGCCCACGTAACCTAGTAACCCTGAACACCACATGTAGGGACAAAACCTCGACCACCACATAACTGCAGCTGCAATTGTTCATCTCCCAGGTACATACCCAATGGAAAGCGGTACAGTCCAGGGGCCATACGAGCGGTCGCCTTGTTGATCGTATATATCCTGGGTGTGTATAGATGTCATGACGACTGTCCCAATTATCAAAAACCACTTGTTGGGTGGCCGTGATAGCCAAGATTGCGAATCTGTTGATGCAGCAACTTCTGCTACCCCTGAAGCGAAACAGACAAAGCCGCATGCGTTGATGAACTTGCAAAGAATACAGTTCTTATCTCCACCACCGAGGTCGTTATAACAGTATCCCAGCACGGTGAGGCATCGGCACTGCTTCAGTCCCCCGAGGTAAGGGTTCGCTACAAATGCAATAGCGTAAAGGGCTCGCATGAGGCTTGTGGCTTGCTCCTGTGAGAGTCTTTTCGAGGGTAGGGGCCGCCATGGTTTGTTGGTGGCATCTTCACGGATGGCATATGCCAAGTGTTGATGGCCGATCGTAAAGGGAAGAAGGTTGATTCATACCCACAAGGCAATGGACGAGCTTTTGCCGAGGTAGATGGCTGTCAGAGGGAGTTCGAAGCTGCTTGTGGATGATGGGTTGGAAAGGACGCTGAGAATACCAAAGACTCTTTGAGGAAAGACAATGGGCTTCAAATTGCTGCGGGTGAAGAGTCAGATGATATTGATATGATAAAAGAAGGGATTCAACAACCGGTGGACGGATATGTTCTAGGGAGCGGTCAGGATCAAGCTTCTACTATGCTTTGGGCTATTTGTCTGAACAAAATATCTCCACAGTTGCATCCCAACCTATACTTCTGATGACGGACGTGGCACCTAGATCTGAATTCCATCCTGCTTCTACACATTTAACGGATTCGCATTTATTGTTTCTAGATAGAAACTTGGCGATGATATTACATTTTATATCAATTACATTTAACGAGACTCGGGGAAAAGGATTGAGTTTACAATCCTCACCCGAATATAACCCAACGCTTACACGTCAATGACCACAGATATGAACGATATTGCACGGAAAACAAAGATTGAGACCGTCTCGATGAAGGTCATCACGGTCGTAACCCTGTTCTTCTTGCCAGGAACATTCATCTCCGTATGTGAACTTTTCCTTTATGTAAATTTTTCCCGCCCAGATAACATAACAACGGCCAGACGGGTCCGCATATAGGATTAAAGTGCTCGTGGTAGTAAACACCGCCATAAGGCTCGACGTTGATGGCTAACGATCGTCCAACGCGAAATAGACACTCATGAGTACCGACATCTTTCATTCAACCAGCATCAAACACCCAGGGCCAGATCCCTTTGCTTACCTCTCCCCACTCCAGCTATACTTGGCTGCAAGCCTCCCGCTTACCTTGGTGACAATACTGATCTGGGCCGCCCTCCATTGGCTGGAGAAGCACAAAGAAACGGTCAAGGCACAAGCTCAGCGGCTCGAGTCATTAATCATGGTCTGAAAACACAGGGGCAGAAAGCCTTAGGAGATGTAGGTCATGTTGGAATACGATGTTAGATGGGGCACATTGGTAGATATGTTGATGTTGTTGTTAGAGGTAGGTGTTATCTTGGGGGACAGAAAGTGAAAATTCTGCTGGCGTCCCGAGCTCTATGGCGGTAAACCCCTGATTTTAACAGGTTATACACTTGAAGTAACGAGAAGTGAGATCTCTTGATACTGCATGACGCAAGAGATTTTGGATTCGCATTTGCCACCTCATCATATATAAAGAACATGGCTTCGTCCAGTAGAAATTTACACTACATATATTATATATAGATTTCCCCCGACTGAAGGCAGCAATACGGACCCCTGCTGGCACATGTCGGCTTGGCTCACCCCACTGTGTATTGAGAAATTCAATGGGAGATTCAGTGAGGGATAGTGACGGGGGAAGGGAATTCAACAGGGGAAAGCAATTCAATGAGGGAGGGCGATTCAATGAGGGAAGGGGGTTCAATAAAAGATTCAATAGA
>JAABUU010004232.1_pt1 | contig 17163 bp, 14 predicted proteins | sample 5559301 | NCBI WGS metagenome assembly JAABUU01 (sample SAMN10711884, study PRJNA513360) | rock metagenome | isolation source: Antarctica rocks | place: Antarctica: Victoria Land, Richard Nunatak white | reverse complement strand
GCCCAGGCCTTCCTCACCGTCGTGCGCGCCCATGGCGGCGACCCGCTGGCCGAGGCGCACAAGGGGGATCGCCCGCGCGGCAGCCTGGCACGGTTCCGGGCGTCCCGCTGGGTCTCATCCCCCTGACGGTGCCGGAGATTCGCCACCTGCTCGCCCGCCTGTGGGTCGTGCCGCCGCCCGACGTGGGGGCCATCTGGCACTGGTCGCGCTGGCGTCGCCGCCATCAGGCCATCGCCCGCTCCTGCCACTACCGCCGCCGCGCCGCCCCCCAACTACAACTGTAGTACTTACCCGCATCCGCAAAGCCCTCACATCCAGCATGGCGGAACTGGTGGGAAAATAGCAGTTCGCAAAAGAGTAGGCATAGCCAGTCGAAATTTGGTTGGTTGTCGGCTGGCTGGGAGGCTGACCGAGAAAAATTTGACTGGCAGCGGGGTATTATTGTCTTCCGAAAGGAATCAAAACGAGGATATTGGAACACGAGATAAAATGAGAGAAAGCGAGCGAAAGTGAATAAGCGCGGAAATTCGCTGCCGAAGACTACATTTTGGTAGTTAGCCTTACCTTGCGTTGCCCTTACTTTAGCTTGTATTAACGCAGCATAGTCCAAAGTTAAAAGCTTTGAGAATGGGCGTAAGAACGCCGAAAAGCAGATGAATGATAGCCATAAGCTCGTAACATGACGCTTATGGTTACGAAGTGGTTGAATTACCCCTCGCGGCGGGCGCTGCGGCGGCGCAGCAGCGGGCGCTCGTTCGGCGCGGCGCGCAGGACGAGGACGCCCGGCTCGTCGATCAGCCCGCCCGCCAGGAGGGTGCCCATCCCGACCAGCAGCGCGCCGATGAAGAGGAACGAGTAGCCGAGGCGATCGACGATCAGCCCGCCGAGTGGCAGGGCCAACATCGCGATCGCCAGGACGATACCCGTGACCGCCTGCGCCGCGATCCGCTCGCGCGAGGTGGTGAGCGCGGTCTGAATCGCCGGGGCGGCCAGATCGATCCCGGCGCTCGCGGCGCCCCACGCGACGAAGACCAAGCCGAACGCGAACAGGCTCGTCGCGCCCCCCCCCGGCAGCCGATCGCGCAGGGCGGCGGAGCCGAGCAGCGGCGGCAGGGTGAGCGCCGTGATCGGGGCGAGGAGGCGGACGAACGTCGCCAATTGCAGGACGAGCGGGTTGCCCGCGCCGATGCTCAGCCCGCGCCAGATGAAGGCACCAACCGCGCGCGCGATCACGAGCGCGACGATGTAGAGCGCGACGTTGTGGCCGGTCGCGCCAAGTTCGCGTACGGCGTAGATGATGTAGAAGGGATCGGCGAGCGCGCCGCACGCATAGAGCGCGCGGAAGAAGACGAAACGCCCATAGGCGAGGTTGTTCGCCAGGAGTTCGGGGATCGCCAGGAGATCGGTGCGCGTCGGTATGCCCCCCGCCCGCCCGCGCCGGCCGAGCGCCAGCAGCACGAGCAGCACCACGAACGCCACCAGGAGCGCCGCGCCCGCCGTGGCGAAGAGTGTGGTGAACCCTGCGGGGAACGGGTCGACCAGGTGCGCCGCCGGTCCGCGCGCCACGAAGCCGCCGACCACCGTCCCGACGATGCCGAGCAGGAGCCAGCGCCCCCAGCGCGTGCGCCAGGAGCCATCGGCCCGCGTGATCCGCGCCAGCACCGGACGGAGGGTGGAGCCGATGCCGAGGCAGCCGCCGATTAGGGCGAGGATCAGGAGCGGCCTGCCGGTCAAGTCGTTGCGCTGATCGATCAGCCAGCCCCCGGCGCGCGCGAGCGCGAGGAGCAGGCTGCCCGCCAGCCCGGTGGCGGCGATCAGCGCGATCAGACGCGCGCGCGGCCAGCGTTCCCCCGCGAGCGGCGTGATGAGCGCCCCGGCGAGGGCGGCGACCCCGAGGACGATCGCGATCGCGCGTCCGACCCCGGTGGCGGAGGTTCCTGCGGCGGCGAAGAAGAGGGGCAGGACGATCACCGGTTGGAGGCACGTCTCGGCGAGGCGGTCGAGGATCTCGGCCACGCCCGCCAGGAACGTGCCGCGCCACGGTTGCGGCGGTGTGGCCGCGGGGGGCGGCAATTGCTTCGTTGTTTCCATCGTCCGCCGTCTCCCTACGTTGCACGCACCCACCGCCCGCGCGCCGCGTGGGCGCACCATCCAGGTGATCGGTTCGGTGACGCCGATTATAGGGAGGGTGGGAGGGTGGGCGCAAACGCGGCGGCCGGGGTCTCGGATGCACCCGCCGCATGGGGCGAGCTATTCTCGGTGCTGGCGATCAGCGTGAGGAAGATCGCCAGCAGCGTCGGATCCCATTGCGGGCCACGATTCTCGCGCATGATCGCGAGCGCCTTCTCGACCGGCAGCCCGCGCCGATAGGGGCGATCGGAGGTCATCGCATCGTAGGCGTCGACAATGGCGATGATGCGCGCGTCGAGCGGGATCGCCTCGCCCGCGAGGTGATCCGGGTAGCCGGTGCCGTCCCAGCGCTCATGGTGGTGCCGGATCGCCGGGATGAGGTCGCGCGCGGAGCGGAGCGGGGCGCAGATCTCCGCCCCGGCGATCGGATGACGCTGCATGATCGCGTACTCTGCGGAGGTGAGCGCGCCCGGCTTGTCGAGGATCGCTTCGGGGATCGCGATCTTCCCGACATCGTGCAGCGTCGCGCCCATCCGCAGGATTCGCAGGCGCGCGCCGCTGAAGCCGAGCGCCCGCCCGAGCTGCTCGGCGTGCTGTGCCAGGCGCTGGCAATGCCCCTCGGTGGTCGGATCCTTGGCCTCGATCGCGTGGGCCAGACTGAGGATCACCGTCTCGCTGCTATCGAGATCTTCGAGCAGGAGCGCCTGCGCGACCGCCCCGCCGATCTGCAACGCCAACAGGCGCGCGATCGCCAGGGTGCCGACCGGATACGCATTGGGACGCGCGGCGCTGAAGTTGACCGTGCCGATCGGTGTCCCATCCGCGATCAGCGGCAGGATCAGCACGCTGCGCGTCTGGGGCAACAGGAGCGCTTGTTCCGATGGCTCGGCGGCGAGGTTTTCTTCGGGATGGCTGAGACGGAGCGCCTGTCTGTGTTCGAGCACCCAGCCTGCGAACCCCTCGGTACGGGAGAATATTTCCGCACTGTAACTGCCATGCTTGGCGGTATCGAGCGTTAATGCGCGATAGTATCGCGTGTCGGTGGTGACGAGGGCCAGCGTGCAGCGCCCGAAGGAGAGGAGCCAGCGGGCTTCCGAGGCCACGACGTTGAGGATCGCCTCGACCGTCCGGGCGCTGGCGATCCGCGTGCCGATCTCCGCGATCGTCGCCAGTTGCAGCGCCAGGACATGCTCCGCGGCACCCGCCGTCCCCTTGCCGTCTCGCGGGGATGAGGCGGCAAAAAGCGTCTGCAAGCGAGCGGTGCGTGGCACCACGCTACTCATAGCTGGTCGATTTCTACTTTCGCGAGATCGGTGTACGTATTCACGCTCTTGAACAGGTCCACCGTGGCGATGATCTCGAAAATTTCCTCCTCGCTGAGGCCGGTCGCGAGCATATCGGCGAAGTCGGCTTCGCCGATGCCGACCGGACTGGTGGCGGCCCGGCGCGCGAAGGCCACCATCGCCCTGATCGTGTCGGGCAGCGCCTCGTTGTCGCCGTTCTCGTCGGTGAGTTGTCGTAGCCAGAGTGTTTGAACGCCCTGGACGCTCAGGCTGTGGAGATGTACCTGTTTCGCGTATTCGCTCCCGGCGATATCCGAGACGACCACCCCGATCATCTCTTTGACTGTGCGCGGTAATTGACCCTGGAGGATCGTCGCCTTGAACTTCTGCCAGTTAGCGGCCAGTAGAGGCGGATTGGAGCCCATCGAGCGGAAAATATTGGGCACCATGCCGAAGCCGAGTTCCTGCTGGATCTCGTCATATGTCTGGCGAGCGAGTGGGTCGGTGACGAGTGCGGGATCGGTCAAGCCGAAGCGTGCCATTGGCGATCCTTACGCGATAGTCGATGTCCCTGCCGTCGCAGTATAGCAGCGGTGCCTGTACCGACGATAGGTGCGAATTGCCCGACAACGAACGCTGAAAGTACCCGGTACTTTACAGGTATGTACCGCGACCACTTGTGTATTTTGTGGCCGTCTCCGCGCCCCGGTAGCGGTGGATGATGCCGGGTACGTCGGCCTAACGCATGAGCAGCACTGCTTGTGTGGTCGTGTTGCCCGCCGCGTCGCTGACGCTGATGGTGAGACGATGCGAGCCTACAGCGGCGGCGCGCGCGTCCCAATAGCCGACCCAAAGATCGAGATCGCGCGCGAAGACCGGATCGGGGAGGGGCTGGTCGTCGAGGCGGAGGCTGACGCGCGTCACCCCGATCGCGTCGCTGGCGTGGACCTTGATCGTCGGCACCAGGCGCGGCAGCGCCCCAGCGGCGGGCGCGACGACTTGAACGTCGGGCGCGGCGGTGTCGTAGCCGGTCGCGCCCCAGAGCGTTTCGGCGATCGCGCGGTGCCCCGCATTGTTGGGGTGGAAATCAAGCGGCATCCAGGTCAGCGTGCGCTCCTGCCCGGCGAAGCGCGCGGCGACCGGCGCGACCGCGATGCCGCGCCGGGTCGCCTCCTCGCCGAGCACGCTATTGAAACGCGCGACCCACCACGCATCGGAGCGAGCCACCTGCGGGTCGCCACCGGCAGGGTTATAGATCGTCATCGTGACAATATCGCCCTGCCGCACGCCGTTGGTCGTCGTCGCCGCGATCAGCGCATCGAAGATCTGGCCCATGTCGGCGCGATACTGTACCAGCCCGGCCTCGCGCGCCGCATCGTCGGCACCCTGGAGGGCGCGCAGATCGTTCCCGCCGAGGTCGATGGTGATCGGGCTGACGCGCCAGCCGACGCGCTGGGCCTCGGCGAGCGCGCCTTGCGCGGCGACGAGCTGGCCGCCGACGACGAACGAGCGCGCCGTCTCGCCGCTGATGCTGAGGTTGCGGAGTTGGACCGTCCGTCCGGCACTCCTTTCGAGCAAATCGTGCAGGAGCGCGACGTAGCCGCGCGTGTCCGGCATACTGGAGAGGAGCCCCACGCCCAGAGAATCGCCGAGCGCGAGGTAGAGTTCGCCGATCCCCCGGGGCGCGGCGATACTCTGCCGGGCCACCGGCACGGGGGCGAGCAGCAGGAGTGCCACGAGCACGAGCACCAGCGGCGTGCGGCAGGGGTGCTGTCGGCGTCGCTCAGGCATCGCCGCGCGCCTCCTCGGCGCGGAACGCGGCGTCGCGCGCGGCCGCTGCTTGCACGATCGGGCGGTCACGCTCGAAGGTGAGGCGCGCGATCGCCTCGTCGGGGTCGAAGAAGAAGGTGTCGATCTCCTCGTGGTCGGCGAACTCCGGCAGGTGTCGTTCCACCCGTAACAGGAAGTAGCCGACGTGGCGCTCCTTGCGATAGGTGAAGCGCAGATCGCCGAGCCAATCCAGGATGCGCGTCGCCAGCCCCATCTCCTCGCTGACCTCGCGGACGGCGGTGAGCGCCACCGATTCCCCGCCCTCAATATGCCCCTTCGGCAAGACCCAATCGCCGCTATGGGTGCGGCGCAGCGCGATACGCCCCGCGCGGTCGATCGGCACCCCACCGCCCTGCTCGGTGAGGCCGGGCGCGTCCGCAGTCGCGGGGAAAGGGGTGCGCCGGATCTCGCCCAGCAGCTTCGCATACGTCACCGGGACGAGTTCCGGCAGCACCGCAGTATGGGCCAGGACCGGCATGAAGTTCGCGTCGCCCGCCCAGCGTGGGACGATGTGCATGTGGAGATGCGCCGCGATCCCCGCCCCCGCCACCTCCCCCAGATTGAGCCCCACGTTGAAGCCGCCGGGCCGCAGCACGCGCCCGACGAGCGCCGTGACCCACGACAGGAGCGCCGTCATCTCGGCGAGCGCCTCGGCGGGGAGGGTCGGCAGATCGGCGGTGTGGGTATGCGGGACGATCATCACATGGCCGGTGTTATAAGGGTAGAGGTTCATAATCACGAAGGCGTGCTGGCCGCGATGGAGGATCAGCGTCGCGCGATCGTCATGCGCGGCGATGGCGTCGCAGAAGACGCAGCCGCTGCCCTTGTCGCCGCCGATGTAGCCCATGCGCCAGGGTGTCCAGAGCCGCTCCATGCGTGTTGCCTCGTCGTCGGCGCGACCGTAACGGGGCCGCGCATGGGGGAGCAAAAGACCATAGGTTCGACATAACCCCTCTGGTATAATCATACCATGAGCGTTCTGTGGCGCATCCTCGCCCGCTGCGGCGATCCTTCTCCGGGGGTCGTATTCTCCCGCTTTCGGGAGTCCTTTCGCGCGCCTCACGTACGGCGACGACGGTCGCCCGACGCCACGCAGTATGCGGCGCTTGGCTTGTTGCTGATCCTCCTCGGTAATCTCACCCTCACCACGCTGACGCACGATTGGATCGGCCTGTTGCCGTACCACGACCATCTGCTGCTCAATGCGCGCGGGCTGGGGTTGGTCCACCATGCCCATCACGGCGACGCCCTGGCACAGGCATTTGGGGCGTTGCGGCCGGTCGCAGGACACGATGAACAGCGCGCCGACACGCCGCCCGACGGCGCGGGTGTCCTTTCGCTGCAAGGGGATACCGGGCTCCAACCCGAGATGAATACCTACACCGCCGCCGGGCTGCTCGCCGTGGCTGGCCTGTGGCTTCTGTCGCGCCGGGGCGTCCGCTGCCCCATCCCCCCCTTCCTGCCTCGTCACGGGTGCGCCCCGCCCCCCCTCCTGACGCCACCGCGAGCGGCCTGAACGGTGCTGTGCGTCCGGTAGCGGTGATATCGGGTAGTCCGGGCAAATCCTGGCCTGCCGCAGCGCCGTATATCCGCCGGGCCACAGCGCGACAGCTGCGACAGCGTGCGGCGAGTGTTGCACCAAAAAGCGACGAAGAAGGGTGGGGAACGATGCGATCATCGAAGCGCACCGGTGCGCTCCTGGGACTGATCCTGCTGTTGGCGTTGCTAACGGCCGGTGTCTTGCCACAGAATGCCTCCGCACACGAGCGGCGCGATCTGAGCGGCGGGAAGTATCAGTGTGTTGTCGGGTTCTTGAACGAGCGGGCCTATCAGGGGCAACTCAACGGCCTCGACCTGACCGTGACGAGCAAGACCGAGAAGAATGCGGACGGCACCGCCAAGCCGATCGAGGGTCTGGAAAAGACGCTGAAGGCGCAGGTGCTGGCCGGTGGCAAGACGCTCGACCTGACGGTGCAGTCACGCTACAACATGCCCGGCAAGTACGCGGCCTACTTCATGCCGACCGCCGCCGGACAGTACCGCTTCCACATTTACGGCACGATCAACGGCGAGGCGCTCGACGAGACGTTCGAATCGGGGCCGAATCGCTTCAGCGACATCGAGCCGATCGGGGCGCTCCAGTTCCCGAACCAGGTTACCACACCCCCCGCCGATCTCCAGGCGCAGCTCGATAGTGCGCGTCTGACGGCGGGGCTGGCCCGCAACGTCGCCTTCGTCGGCGTCGTCTTCGGGGTGCTCGGCGTGGTGATCGCGGCGCTGGCGCTGATGCGTCGGCCCGCCACGGCGGCCGCCGCACCGCGTCGGCGGGTGAGCCCGGCTGAGCAAGGCGACGATTGATGTTGCCGGGAGGGGGACGGGTATCCGACCCCCTCCCGATCCCTATTGCGTCGCGAGGAATGAGCGCCGACCGCAGGAAGTACAACGCGACAACACGACGAGCAACGAACAGCGAGTAGAGATGCACCCGATCGTCTTACACGGCGCCGTCGGTATCTGGGATGAGGTGGCCTGCCTCGCCATCCCCGCGACGGTGATCCTGGGGGTCACCCTGGCGGTCCTGCGCGAGAAGCCACAGCCAGGCGAGCCCCCTGTCGTGGGCGCGGTCGACGCGCCTGTGAACGAGGAACCCGCCGCGAGCGAGCGCGGTATGCACGGTGAACAGCCATGAAGCCGCGTCTCGGTCTGCTGCTCGGTCTGCTACTCGGCGTCGCGCTCCTGCTGGCGCGACCCGCGCTGGTTTCCGCGCACGCCAACCTGACCCGTTCGGAGCCGTTGGCCGGGAGTGCCAACGCAACCGCGCCCACGACGATCCGCCTCGTTTTCAGCGAGACGCCGGAATTGAAATACTGCGAGATCAAGGTCTACGATGTCAATGGACAGTCATACGAACAGGGGGCGTTGCAACTGATCCCCGGCGAGCCCCTGGGGCTGGCGATCGGGGTGCGCGCCCTGCCCCAAGGGGTCTATACCGTCAGTTGGCGCTCGAGCTCGGCGGTGGATGGGCACACCACCGCCGGTTCGTTCGCGTTTTCCGTCGGCACCGAGCCGCCCCCGCTGACCGCTGCGACTACCCCTTCCGCGACCGAGTATGTTCCGCCGACGATCCCCGAGACGCTCATCAAATGGCTCACCATCCTCGCCGCCGCGACTGTTGTGGGCGCGCTCGGTTTCCGCCTCTTCGTCTGGCTGCCGCTGACGCGCCGGGGCGAGCCGACCGAGGCCGCGCGCGCGGGGACGCTCGATCGCGTCGTCACGCGCCGCCTCATCCTGCTGGCCGGTGGCGCGCTGCTCGTGTTGCTGCTCGCATCCCTCATCGGGGTCGGATTGCAGGTGGCGAAGGTGACAGGGCGCTCATTCCTCGGCGGCTTCACCGGCGGTGCGCTCGGCGATTTCCTCCTCAACACCCGCACCGGGGCGATCTGGCTCGCGCGACTGCTGCTGCCGCTGGTGGCGGCGATGCTCCTCGCCCCGGTCCTCGGCGCGGCCTTGCGGCGCGACGATGGTGGGCGTGACGAGGAGCGGACGGCGGCGCTCGGTGCGCCCCTGCCGGTCGCCCTCGGCCTCGCGGGCGGGGTCGCCTACCTCCTGACCCTCAGCCTGATCAGCCACGCCGCCGCCGCCGCGTTCTGGGTGCCGCTCACCGTTGGCCTGGATTGGCTGCACCTGCTCGGCACCGCCGTCTGGATCGGTGGCCTGATCGGTTTCGCCGTCAGCATCCCACCCCTGCGCGCGAGTGGCGCGGCGCGTCCGCTGCTGGTCGCGGCGATCGCGCGCTTCTCGAAACTCGCCGTGGGGAGCACGATCGTGCTCGCCCTCACCGGGACGTACAGCGCCTGGCTGCACGTCGGCGGGCTCGACGCGCTCACGCAGACCGATTATGGGCGCGCGCTGATCGTGAAACTCGGCCTCTTCGCCGTGCTCCTCGGTTTTGGCGCATTCAATCAGCGCTGGCTCTTCGAGCGCCTCGCGGGGGTGCCAAAGTCCGGCGTGGGGATGAAGAGCGGCGCGGCGCAGGGGCCAGCGGCATCGCGCCTGACACATCTCTTCGGGCGTACGGTACGAGCGGAGGTGGCGATCGCGGCCTTGTTGCTGCTGGTCGTCTCGCTGCTGGTCGGGTTCGCGCCCGCGCGCGAGGCGCTGGCACAGGCGCGCGGGCCGCAGCGGGCGCAGACGATTGTGGCCGATGGGGTGCGCGTGACGGTGACGCTCGCCGCGCTCGAACCGGGTAACAACAGTTTCGACATCTTCCTCCGCGACGCGAGCACCGATCGCCCGATCGCCGACGCGGAGAAGGTCACGCTACGGGTCTACGAACCGGCGATGGATATGGGCGAGGCAGAGGTGGTTACCACCGCGCGCGGCGACGGCCACTATGCCGCCAGCGGCTCCTACCTCTCGATGAGTGGCCGGTGGGACGTTCGTGTCCTGGCTCGCCGCACGGGGCTGCCGGACCTCGATCGGTCCTTCTCGTTCCTGGTCGGCTCCGTGGCGAACACCGCCGCCGCCGCGACCCTCCTCACCGAGCCGTCGTTGCCGCAGTGGAATAGCACGCGCGGTGTCGGGATCATCGCCGTCATGGTCGCCATCGCCTGCACATTCTTCGGCGTGCGGCTCTTCCGCAGTGGTTCCGGCTTCGGCACCGCCCTGCTGATGCTGGTGCCGACCGCGCTCGTCGTCGGTGGCTACCTCCTCTACAGCGGCGAGCCGAATGAGGTGCTCGTCAACCGTCCGCCAGAACCCCCGAACCCTGTCCTGGCCGATGCCGCCTCGATCGCGCGCGGGCAGGCGCTCTTCGCCCAGAATTGCGTCGTCTGCCACGGCAGCACCGGGCAGGGCGATGGCCCGTCGTCGGTGTCGCTGAACCCGCCGCCGCCCGACTTCACCCTGCCGCACACCGCGTATCATAGCGATGGCTACCTCTTCACCGCGATCCGCGATGGCTTTCCCGGTTCCGCCATGCCCGCCTGGAATGGCAAACTGACCGAGGGCCAGGAGTGGGATCTGGTCAACGCCATCAGGCAATACAACCGGCTCACCGTCGCGGGCGCGACCCCGCCGCCGTTCAGCACCCTCCCCACACCGACCGCGCCGCCAACGTCGACCAGCGCGCCCTGACGCGGCGTGGCCCCGACCAACCCGCCACGTATCCGTGCAACGCAGCACGAAGGATTGTCCGATCGCTGGCGATGCCGCGATTTGTCGGGCGTGGGGAGTCGATGGACTGAAGCGCCCTGGCGCGACAGACTCGCCATCGCGCCGGGGCGGGGTGGGCGGCTGTGGCGCGCGTGGGTGATCGTTCAGCGCGGCGCGGCGCGCTCCCGTTCGTGTTGCTCGATCGCGCGTAACGCGAGGCCGAGATCCTCGGCGTCGCTGCTCGCGGCGCAGACACGATTGCGCCCGGTGTCCTTGGCGCGATAGAGCGCGTCGTCGGCCGCATTGAGCAGCGCTTCGGCCTGTGTGCTATGTGCGGGTGCGGCGGCGACGCCGATGCTGATCGTTACCGCGATTCCCGCGCCGTTCGGGAGGATGAGGGGATGTCGCGCCACTGCGGCACGGAGACGCTCCGCACGGTGCAGCGCCATCGGCAATGAAGCGCCGCCGAGGACGGACAGGAACTCCTCGCCGCCATACCGCCCGGGGCGCTCGTTTAGCCCTGAACTTACGGCCACGATGTGCGCGACTTGCGTCAGCACCATATCCCCCGCCCGATGTCCGTAGGTGTCGTTGATTTGCTTGAAGCGATCGATGTCGAAGAAGATGAGCGCGAAGGCTGTGCCGCTGCGTGTTTGCTGCGCGAAGGCGGCATCGATCTCGGCGATGATCGCGCCGTGATTGGCGAGCCCCGTCAGCGGATCGGTGCGGGCCTGTTGCGCGAGCAATGCGTTCGCCTGAGCGAGTTCGTCGCGCAGCAGGCGTGTCTCGCGCAGGTCATCTTGCAACACCTGCTCCGTCCGCGTCCGGCGGAGGAGTTCCGGGACGATCAGGCGATGGAAGGCAGCGCTGGCGAGGACACAGGCGCTGAGTGCCGCTTGTTGCAGGATGAAGTGCGCGCCGGGTGTCGAGTAGAGCAAGGGCAGGAAACCGAGCGTGGCGCACGCCCCGGCGATCAGTACGGTGAGACGGGTACTCTTGTAGAGGCCGGTAGAGATGGTGATCAGCAAGAACACAAGCCCGAAGGGGCTGGTTGCCCCGCCGGTCGAGTAGACCAGGCCGGCGATCAGCAGGGCCGCATAGAGGAGGACGATCGCGAAGAGATCGCGGCCATAACGCCGCCAGGGCAAGAGTGCGACGCCAAGCCCGGATGTCACCCCAAGAATAACCATCGCGAAGGCGAAATTGGGGCCACCATAGACGGCTTCCGGCGCGAAGAGCGCGACGAGCAGGTGGATGAGCGAGCCACCGAAGAAGGCCAGGATGCTCGAGAGCCGCATCCGGCGGTCGAATTCGTCGAAGGCGCTATCTGGTTGTTCGGGCGATGCGCCGCTCGACCGATGCCACGCGAGCAAGCGATCGCGAAGCCATCCCCATACGGTGATCGTCATTCTCAATGGCATCATCCGGCTACTCTGACGCGACGCTGCTCCCAGTATGGGTCGCCTTTGTACGGGGAACCATGCCACATTGGTCTTATGCCACGCCGCCGTACGTACCTTTCGGGGGACGCGACAGTCGCAGAATACAACGGAAAGGTTCTCCGTCGCGCCGTGTGCGCGGCGCGAGCCGTTGGTGTGCCGGTATCGCACGCTCAGCCGTGCAACACGTCGCGCAGCACGGCGATACCGTGTTCCAGGAGTTCGTCGGTCGCCTGCGTGCCCATGTGGCCGATGCGGAAGACCTTGCCATCGAGCGGGCCATAGTTGTTCCCGACGACCATGCCCCGCGCGCGCAGGCGGGCATCCAGGGTCGGCCAGTCGAAGCCTGCGGGCATCTTGAGGGCGGTGACGGTCGGCGCGCAGTACGCCTCGTCGCGCGGGTAGAGTTCCAGGCCGAGTGCGCGCGTCTGATCGCGCCAGGACTGCGCGATCCGCGCGTGGCGCGCTTGCACGTTCGCCAATCCTTCCGTCAGCAGCGTCGTGCTGGCGATGTGCAGCGCCGCGACGGCGTGCCAGGAGTGGGTGTAGGGGAAGTATTGGGTGGTGGCGGCATGGCGGAAAGGGGCCAGGGCGTCGTAGCCCTGGTAGTTGACCCGCATGACCCGCTCCCAGCCACGCGCGCTGACCGCGACCATCCCGACGTCCGGGACGGTGGCGAGGCACTTCTGCGAGCCGAGAAGGCAGAAGTCGATCCCCGCCGCGTCGGTGTCGAGCGGTGTGCCGCCAAGCGAGGCGACGGCATCGACCGCGAACAGCGCATCGGGCACGACCGCGCGCAGTCGCCGCCCGATCGCCTCGACCGGCGCGACCGTGCCGCTCGGCGTCTCGCAGTGGACCATCGTGATCAGCGTCGGATTGTACTCGCGCGCCGCCGCCGTCACGATGTCCGGGTCCGACACCGTGTCCCAGGGGAACGCCACGATTCGCACGTCCGCCCCGACCGCGCGCGCCATGTCCGCGAAGCCCTCCCCGAAAAGGCCGCTGGAGATGGCGAGGAGGCGGTCGCCGGGGCCGAGGGTGCTCTTGATCGTCCCCCACAGCACGACCATCGCCTCGCCGAGGGCGATCACCACATCGTTGCGGGTACACATGACCTCGCCGACGAGCCGCGCCGTGTCGCGGTACAGTTCACCGAACTCCGGCTCGATGTTCGAGGAGCCGTAGTCGTGGCCGTAGGCGGCCAGGGTGGTCGGCGCGACCGCGACCGGGCCGGGCACCAGGGGGATGCGATACGTCTTCATCGTCCTCTCCACACGTAGCTGCGGCGCGCTGCCGCTCATCGACGATCAGGATGCCGTATGCCGGGAGGGCGCGGGCATCGCGGAGTGCCTTGCGGTGGGGCTGGCGGATCGCCGCTTCGGGCGGGAGCGCATCGAGCGCGAAGAAGTCGCGTTCCAACGTCTCGTCACCGTCGCCGGTCGGCGTGCCGCTCCACTCCTCCACGAGGAAGGCGATGGTGAAGGGCTGGGTCTGATCGCCGTTCGGGTAGGTGGCTCTATCGGGTAGATGACGCTATAGGATGGATCGCTGTAGACGCCGAAGGGGATCGCGCGGTGGACCGTCAGTCCGGTCTCCTCGCGCACCTCGCGCGCGCGGGCGGCGGAGACGTTCTCGTCGAGTTCGAGGCCGCCGGCGGGGAGCCCCCAGGTGCCGAAGTCGCCGCGCCGCTGGAGGAAGACGCGCCCTGCCAGATCGCGGATGACGGCGCGGACGCCGGGCGCGATGATCTTCTGGTGGCCGATCTGGCGACGGAGCGTCCCGATGTACGACATATCCCCCCGGCTTCTGGTCTCTCGTCTTGCGCTCTTCGGTCCGGGCATCGCCGACCCGCTCGTGGCGGTAGTATGCCATGTCCGCGTAGCCGCCGCCGAGTAGTGCTACGGCGTGTCGTCGGTTGTGGTAAGGGCAGGCGCTGGGCGTGGTGACAAGGCGAGGGCGAGCGGATGATGGTGCGAATGAGCAGACCGCTTCGGCACGCCCGGCCAGATACTTTCGCTCATCCTAAACCGAAGCTCCGATGAAACCCATATGGTCCAGCGCGGCTTGCACACCCCACCGTGATCATCCATTGTGCGGTATGTAGATTTCACCTGGGCTTCAGTTTAGGCGCTCTATCCTTGCCGCGCTAACTACATGCCGGTGTCATATACGATGAGACGAGACATATTCTCCGCCACGTCGCCTGCTATACTCGGTGCATGATCTCACCCACTATTCGACTGATCTACCTGGGGACGTTCTTCGTTTCGCTGCGGTTTTTCGCGGCGGTCCAGGTCATCTATTTCGCCCAAGTCACCGGGTCGTACGCCCTGGCGATGAGCCTCTTCGCGGCGTCCACCATCACCCAAGCCTGCTCGGAGCTGCCCACCGGGGTCTTCTCCGATACGCTGGGGCGGAGCAGGACGGCGCTCCTCTCGACGCTCGCGGCATTGGGCTCGGTCACGCTCTATGCGCTCGGCGCGGGGTACTGGCTCTTACTTGCCGGTGCCGTGATCGAGGGCCTGGGGCGCGCGCTGGGGAGCGGAAATAGCGAGGCGCTGATGTATGACGCGCTGCGCGACATCGGGCAAGAGGGGCGCTATCACCACGCCATCGGGCGCGCAAGAGCGATCGAGGCGGCAGGCTTCGGGCTCGCGGCACTGCTCGGCGGGGTCATCGCCGGCCGTTCCATCAGCCTCGCCCTCTGGCTGAGCGTGCTCACCCAGACGATCGCCGTCGCCATCACGCTACGGCTCGCCGAGCCGGCCTCGGCGAGCCGCTCGGCGCTCAACCCCTACCGCCACCTGCGCGAGGCAGCGACGGCCTTCCGGCAGAATCCCCGACTGCGCCTGCTGACACTGGCCCAGACCTGGAGCGAGGCCCTGGGCGAGTCGTCCTTCCAGTTTTCGCCCATCTTCTTGCAGACGCTATTACCGCTCTGGGGCATCGGGGTGATGCGTTCGGCCACGAACCTGTTGAGCGCGGCGGGTTTTTATTTCAGTGGGGCCATCATCGATCGTCTCGGAGCGCTTCGGGCGCTCGTCGGCCGCTTCCTGGGCGACCGCGTCCTGATGCTCCTAGCCTATGGCGTGCCCGGCCCGTGGTCGGCCGTCCTCTTGACCATCACGGCCCTCACCTACGGCCCCGCGCAGGTGGCCCAGGGGACGCTGACCTAACGCGAGTTCAACCCGCAGCAGCGGGCGACGATGGGTTCGCTCGATGCGCTGGCAGGGAGCCTTGGCCTAGCCACCATCTCGGTCGCCATCGGGCTCATCGCCGATCGCATCGGCCCGCGCAACGTCCTGCTCCTGGCCCAAGTCCTCCTCTTGCCCGTCATCGTCATTTATTGGCGACTCTTCCACCATGAATCTCGACCAGGCGAGGACAAGACGAATTCATGATCCCTGTATTCAATCTCGAAGTTTAGAACGCCAGCGCCTGACCCTCCCAAACCGACGACGCGCCATAGTGACGACTAGCCGGAGGTATGCCGTTGCGCCCGGCGCGAGCTGTAATCGTGCGACGTCGAATTATGCTGTGGTGGCCGTGCCCGCCTCGCTTTGCTCGGTGATGAACGCCATGATCGCCGCGACGACCTCGTCCCGTTGCCGATCTTGCAGCATCTCGTGGCCGGATCGCTCGAACGCCAGCAGGCGCTTCTGCGCGGTGGGGGTGCCGCTGCGCTCGTGGATGATCCGCGCGCTCTCCGGGCGCACCACGCGATCGCGCGGCGGATAGAGGATCAGCAGCGGCACACGCACGCGCGGGAGTTCGCGCTCCACCAGCTTGCCGAACTGGACGAGCGAGTGGACCGCCGCGATCGGCGCGTCGAGGTAATTGGTGGAGTCGGCGGCCAGCGACCGATCCTCGAACGCGCGCAGCGGATCGACCGCCGCGTGCCGACCGGTGCGCGCGAGCAGGGGGATCAGCGCCGCCCCGGCGTTGTCCAGGCGCAACGCCGGGGCGACCAGCGCCAGCCCCGCGAGGCGTTCGGGACGGAGCGCGGCGAGGTGCAGCGCGACCAGCCCGCCCATCGAGAGCCCCATCACCACGACGCGCGCGCAGCGATCGAGGAGCGTATCGAGGGCGCGCTCGCCATCCTCGTACCAGTGGTGCCAGGTGACGCCGCGCAGATCCTCCGCGCGGGTGCCGTGCCCGCGCAAGGTCGGCAGGGCGTAGGGGATGCCGCGCTCCTCCAGCGGCGCTAAAAGGCGATCGACCGTCGCGAGGCTCGATGTGAAGCCATGAAGCAGGAGTACCCCCATGCTGGCGTGCGCGGCGGTGACAGACGTGGCAGGCATCGCGCACCCTCCCTATCGGCGTATCGTGCTGCTCGGCGGTGCGTGCGTGTCGCTAATGCGCGATCAGGCTGGCGCGGCGCATCGCCTCGTAGAACTGCGTCCAGGTGGCCCCGGTGGAGTCGGCCTCGTTGAACGCCCGTGCGAGGCTCCAGGGGTCGTGCGCGGTGAGGGCGATGGTCGCGCGGTGCCGGGCGATCCGGTTGCTGGTCGCCTGGCTGAGCGCGAGCACTTCCGGCAGGGTGGTGGGATTGATGCCGCTGAGGACCAGGAGATCGGCGTGCGCGATCTGGAACGCGGTGGCATTCGTCACGCCGGTCGCCAGCGTGTACTCGCGTCGGCGCTGGCTCCCCTCCTCTTCGGTGGCGATCAGCGCGGCGTCCTGCGGCAGGGTGACGGTACTGATGTAGGTGTGGAGGGCGAAATCGCGCCACGGCAGGTGGCAGAAATCGAGCGTCGGTCCATACCCGCCCAGCCGCGAGGCGAGGAGGCGCAGGATCCGCGCGCCGCGATCGTGCGCGCTATTGAAGATCAGCCATCCCTGTCCCTGTCCCAGTCGTTGACCCAGGTGATCGCAGTAGTTGTTCAGCCGACTCAGGAGATCGGTGTCCTGCACACCGATGCCGCCGAAACTTCGATCGATCATCGGTCCCTCCTTGGCGGCACATGGCCCCTGCCCCGAGAACGGCGACCCCCTGCTGACAGGTGCCGCCCGCATCGTGCCGGGGCGATCGTTGGCGCTAATCGTACCGCAGGGATCGGTCGTCGGGAAGAGCGCAGAGAAGAACCCCCCGGTGCCGATGGCACCGGGGGTCGTTATAGCAGCAGCGAAACGGTAGGGGTAGGAATAGGGGAGTGCCGGAGTGGGAGCGGGGAGCAAGTGGGGGGGTGATAGGGGAGCAATGGGGGCTACACCCTGGCGTCTCGCTGGCTACGCGCTTTAAAGAAACGCACGGCCCATGCCACGGCAGCGTTGCGGGGGACAAAACCGCGACGTGCGCGCGGTTCGCCGCCGGACATTGTCGCTCG
>JAABUU010004230.1_pt1 | contig 17169 bp, 28 predicted proteins | sample 5559301 | NCBI WGS metagenome assembly JAABUU01 (sample SAMN10711884, study PRJNA513360) | rock metagenome | isolation source: Antarctica rocks | place: Antarctica: Victoria Land, Richard Nunatak white | reverse complement strand
TGCGGCGCACAGTGTGATGCACTGGCATGAAGGTGGCAGCCATGTACCCATGCGGGCCTCCAGCAAAGCTGAGTGCGCATGACAAATACAGCCCATATCCCTGGCAGCATGACATTGGGCAGGGTATAGTAAACAGCATGCTGGATGGCATCACACTTGAGGCACAAGAAGGTGAGTACACTGAGACAACTGCCGCATGCATAGCTAACCTTTGGCTTGAGAAAGATCATCCCGAGTGCTTGAGGTGCCAGGAATGGTCTCAGCAATGCTGATCAGATTGGCTTGAACATGTAGCAGGGCTACTTCCTGCTCCAGTGGGCCCAGGGCCCCTTTGGACAGGGCCCTGAAGTAGTGACAGGCTTGCAAGCATCCCTGTATAACCTGCCAAAGCCACACCACCATTCACAACAATTGCCTGTGCCTCCTCAGTTGTGGTTGATCAGACATGTGCCTGACATACCCAATCACTGCTGCTACATGTACGCTGCCACACACTATTATTGGCTTTCTTGGGAACAACGCTTGAAGGCTGATGAAAGGTTGCATGTAGCTGTTTATCTAGTAGAATCAATGCAGAATCAGCGCTCACCATGGCTTCAGTCAGTGCGGAAACAGATGTTTGCCAGCCTGTGTGTGAACACTCAAATCTGACATGACATTGCAGCAGGCAACTCAGCATGGCACAACAGCATTGTCACTTCACAGCAATGGCGAAGGCTTTTGTCTGCACGTGCTCAGACTTGCGAAGCAACTCATTGACCATGCTATGCTTTTGGTTTCATTTCATCAGACTTGCATGGCCACCATGTTGTGTGCTGAGCAGAAAGACCTGCCTCGTGTGATTTCATGGCGCATGCAGTGGCTGGTGGTGACTGGTGGGAGTCCTGGCTGGAGCTGGCATGCTTGCCAAAAGCCCTGAGGAAGGCGTGCAGTAGGACTCGGTGTTCTGGTTGCTTCAGCCAATCTGCAGCTGTCAGTTGTTGAATGCAGTGCAGACCATGCTGCATCACCCTGCACCCACAACATCAGGCTTGCATCAGTGGGGCCTTCACAGCGTGTCAAGGCTTCAGTCATGCAAGACAACATCAAAGACGCCAGGCCACTTGCGCTTTGAACCAACATGACTTGCTTTGTCATGCAAGTCTCACTGAAGGACTAACCCAATGCGTTACCTCTCCAGTTTTGCACAATTAGAGTGTGGAGGCATAAGAACTCATCAATCTGCTCATACATCACATAAGCTGACATTGGTGGCAGACAAAGGCCGACATGTAACATCATCAACATACCACTGATGAACAAGTACCAGCAAGGGCTGATGACAACTAATCTCCCATGGCAGAATTTGAGATTTTGCTTTCTTTTTTGAGGGAGAGACGAAGAAGAGGTTAAGCTGGTAGACAGAGGAAAGGGCACAGGCAGCTTGCCTGGCAGCAGCAGGGGTGGCTGCCAATGCGGCCATGGCAATGGGATGTCCAGTGATGAGCAGGTTGGGGGTGGGGTCCTGGGTAGCCGCCTCCACCCATGCTGCCACCACCTCTTCCCCCTTGCCCACCTGGGATTCCCCTTCCTGTCCTGCTCAGGTTAACACAAAGGCTAAGTACAGGGATGCATCAGGAGACAGCAAGGCATGCACTATGTTCACATTGACAGATGGAGGACATACATGCCTGCAGTCTGTGATGTGCAGCAGAGGTAGTAAGCTGTGCAAGGGGCAAGCACAAGAACAGCTGGCCCTAGCGTGCACCTTCAGTATGGGCGGCACCAGACTGCCTTGAATTGCACATGCTCAATAAAGTTGGCAGGGCCGGCAGGATGCTCTCTAAGCCACCCCAGATCTGCTGTGGCGTCTGATGTGCCCCTGGACAGAGACATGCTTAGCCGTTAGTCTACCTCGTCATCTTCATTGCAGTTTTTTAAAGCAGCCAGCTCCAGAGTGTCAGGACATGTACAGCTGTGCACTGGACGTGGGAAACAGTCAGCATCTATACAGTAACGTCTGGAAGAGAAGCAGGGCTATGCAGGACTGTGATTGCATGGAACGAGACAAATCTCCCAGTCACTGATGAAGCGATAAGTTTGGACCGGGCACAATAGCAGTTGGCAATGACAATTTGTTTTGCTGAGTTGTACACGTGTAGCATGTTACCTGCAGAGGCGTCCTGAGATGCAGCAGAGTTGAGGGAGGCAGGGCGGCGTGCGCGTGTCAGGGCTTCCACCAACTGCACTTGGAGCTGCTCCAGCAGAAAGGCAGCAGGGGCCAAGGCTGCTTGGGGCAGGGCAGTCGCTTGCACATGCCCCAGCAGGCGCAGCACATGCATGTCCAGGGGTCGCAGCTGACCCTGCACCTCTGGCAGCCTACAGCCACAAGCACACGGTAGGCTCTGACAGCACATCTGCACTGCGCCATTACTGCAACACTTGACAGGACTATCTGTGAATGCTCACCAGGCTGCTTGTTGCATACGCGTACTTTGCTGATACTGCAGGACTGCAGGCTGAATTGCATCAGCTGCGTATAGCAAGGCTCTTTAATAAATAATCTTGCGCAGTGGCAAGGCTGCTCAACATGGCAGTATGACAAATATGCGAAATTGAGCTTGACATGCTGCATTAATTCTGTCCAACCTTGTACCATGGATGCAATGTGGTAGAGAGCAGCAAGCAACGTGCAGTGGCGGGTGCCTCACCTTGACAGAGGGGGATGTGAGTGTCCAGGTGGCGCCTTGTGGGGCTCCACACTCACTGCAGCGTTGTTACCCACATTCTCTTGGTCCTCTGCAGGCTCACTTGATTCCTCAGATGGTGCACCCTTGCTCTTCTTGGATTCCTTTGCTCTGCCTTTCTTCTGCACAGCATGCGCAAGCAGAATCTGGGTATGATACCACATGCCTCCGTAATGCAACACACCTGACAAGCAAGTCACAGGTCTTGCATGCAGGCACGCAACCCTGGCAGTCTTGGACACAGTACAGCAAGACTTGTGCCGTATGCTACAGGGGGTAAGCCTAATATATGTAAGCCACACATTCGGTCAGCAGTATCTTGCCTGCTACAATGCCCTCTGGCGTTCACTTCACTTACTGAACAAAAAATCCATGCATGTTGTAGACCTGATCCACACAGATTCTGACCTGGCTTTTTGTCTGTGCCTGAGCTGCTGTGTGAGGCCCTGCAATGACTTGCAGACATGGAGAGCTGGGCAGCAGGGCAATGACATGTGCTAGCAAGGCTTCCAGTTGACTCAAATTCTGCAGCCGCACCAACAGGTTCTGCTGCACTTCTGCACCACCAATACACCTGCAACCATTTGCAGTCAAGTCTGCATATTTGTAGGTGTTATATATAGGACAGTAGATAACAAGGATCATAGCATGATCAGTAAGCTACTGCTACTGTTTTCATGCAGCACACTGCCGATGGGTCAGTCAATGCTGAAGGCGCGAGAGATGCCAGCAACGTCTGCAGACGCATGCTTCAAGGGCTTGTGGTTCTGCCCATCACATGTCAATGTGTCTGACGCCAGTCACCAAGAATTTACCATGTATGCGTGTGCATATAGGATCTCAGGCCTGCTAGCAAACACAAGCATGGAGAGACTATGGCTGACCACAAGCCATCTGCAGGCACTAGCTAGCAGATTGTCCTACATTAAAAGCAATTGTACTGGGGACTGGGGCGTACTCAGTTGGCTGCACATGATGGGCCCATGCATTGAGCAGCTCTCTGAGCCAGTTGACGGCCAGCAGCAATGACGTGCACACCAAGCTCTGCTGCTCAGGTGACAGCCCCAGCACTGCCTCTGACTGCATCAGGTCTGTGTGAGGCATGTGCAAGGGGCAGCCCAAGATGGCAGACAAGCCATCCAGGTTGCCCACCATCTGGTATTCCAGTGTCAAAGCTAGGCGAGTGACGGCACACAGGTAGGCCAAGGACTGCCTGTACACATGCAGCTCTTCTTCAGCAGTATGTATGTTGGATTTGGTACAGAGGCCTTTATGCCCTTGATCCCACCGTCTATGTATAATCCCTTGCAATCAATGTGCAGGCTACAGACTTTGCCAGCTGCAGCTGTCTGTTAGTTTAGCATGATCACACAGGTCGTCATGTCAGGATTTGCTGCATGTGTGAGTGCAGGCTTGCATTTGACACTGCACACACTTTGTGTGGAAGCAAATGTCCAGCATGCTCCAATGTAGGGTTTGGTGTTACCTGTTGTCTCAGACAGCTAGCCTGTCGGAGATGAGCACCAATGTACCATGCAGTTGCCTTTGCATGCAGTCGATTCAAATGCGCATAAAGTGTTCTGTGCCTACATAGGCTGATCTGTTGGTTTCAGAAGGAGTTTTGGTAGGGGAGTGACCTGTGCAGCTGATCTGGGGATGCCAGAATCCTGAGCAGGGGCAGCATGACCTGGCCTGCATTGCCATTCAAATTCATCCAGCTCCCTCCAGCAACACTCTCGCTCCCATTGCACTGCATGACAACCAAATGTCTTCAACCCAGACCTGAGTTTGCACTGCCACCTCAGGACTCTTCCAGCACAACAGAGCATGCATGGCTTGGAGCCTTGGTTTCTATGAGCAGTTCACTGAGTCCCCTGATCTTCTTAGTCGCACTGTCATGGTTGAATGCTTACCTGCACAGCCGGAAGGTCATGGCTGCAGTCCTCAAGAAATGTCTCCAGCTCTTCTGTGGCAGCCAAGCTGAGCCAAGCTCTGATGGGCTCAGCCAGGCGGCCCGATGTCACTGCATCTGTCAGTTCATCACACAGCAAGGCAAACATGGCTGGCCTGTGCTGCTTTGCATCAAAGCTCCTGGCCAACAGCTGCTCGGCTTCTTTGCTCCTCTGATCTGAGTCAGGCCAACAGACAACTTCATGCTGCTGCAGCTTTCTGTGGGCCAAGTCGGATTGCATAACACTACAGCAATTGTCAGCTCATTACGTGGTAACGCAGTCACAGCTGGGCTGTGATGCCTGGCTTCTCAGCTTCCAGCCAACAAGTATTCCTACAAGAGCCTGTACCACGTTGCTTGTCTCATCTGCAGTAACAGCGAGGGCTGATGCACCTTCTCTCCACACCCAGATCATTTTACGCTTGCTTCCATATCATGCATGAAAGTACAACTCATGAAAGGCACCCTAAAATGGAAGCCTACCTAGGGCAGCAGAATGTGCTGTTGGGGTAGGTGAGGGGTGGGCCAGACGCTCTACCAGCTTGATGGTGCCGATGATGCCCACCCGCTGGGACTGCACCTCCTCACTCTGCATCTGCTGCAACCAACAGACACCATGCCGTTTGGATATCCAAAATTGCGCAAGTCAGCTACCGATGATTGTGTGCGTTGCTTTGATACCACTGTGCTGGACTCAGGCTTGTTTGGAACAGAAAGAGCGGCTCTTAAAGGCTGAAGGGATGGCTTTGGGCAAACAGGCAGAGTACAGCACATCGTGCATAATGTCGTAATAGGACAGCACAGCTAGCTGCATGCAAATGGGTGAGATTGCTGCTGACGTGTGAAGCTGACCTCTGTGATGGTACCATCAGAAAGATGATTCTGTGATTGATGACTTGCAAACGCAAGCTCAACATGCAACATAGCACACGAGGCGCAGAGACCTTATGCAGCAGACCCTCAAGCTGCTTGCCAAGGCGTTGCCTGTTCTGCTCTGCCTGTGATACACCACTGTCACTGCTGCTGAAAACCACTAACTCACTCACCACCTCGAAGACCTGTTCAACCGCAGCAGTTTGCAGTTAGCCCACTTCATCAAGATGAAAACCAGATTGTGCTGCATGCTTTGCTGACCTAAATGGACATTGGCACCTTCCATGCAGTGCATTTGGGTCTTGAAGCCTGCTGCAGGGAGGGTGCGAGAAAGCACATTGCACAAAAGCAAGATGTTTGTCGTAGCTTGATTGGTGAGTGGCGGTCTATCGTCCACATCTGGCACCTGTCCTCAACTCTTAGGTAGTCTCCCATGCTGTGTCTCAGCCAAGCATGCTCAACCATGATGGGAAGGGTCTATTGACTATTCATTGCAGTTTCGAAAGACAAAATGGCCAGATTACATGGCGGGCTGGGTACTGAGCTGGGCGTGTATGCATACACAAACTGAGGCATTCAGCTGTCTTGGCGCTGCCCTGAAAGCTTGATGTCCTCACCTGATGTAGCTGTGCTTGAGTGAAGTTGTCAAGGCAGTCCAGCAGTGCAGACACAAAGTCTGCATGGTCCAGCAGCAGGGCAGCGTGGGAGTGAGTGAGGGCAAGCAGGACTTGCAGGGCTGTGGAAACCTCCCCGGCCTGACCAGACCCCAGGTGGCCATGCAACCCTGCCAGCACCTCCTGCGCTCACCATCAGCACATGGCAACTGTGGCAAAAGTTGCTTACCACCAGGCATGCGTGCAGCGTCTGGACTCAAAAGCTGACCTGGGCAATCAAGTGTGTATAAAATGCAGGTCTTGTTGACATACCATTGATGACGAGACACTTCATATGACAGCAGGCATACAGAAGGTGGGCGTTTGAGTCTGCTGGCCGCATGAGGCAGACAAATGCTGCAGTGCTGTGCAGCTCTGTCAGCTGGAGAGGCAGCGAAGTGGCGGCCTAGCTCTGCCCAAGCAGCTCACAGACGCACAGGCACTGGAGTACATTTATGTCGGCACAAGCACAACAGGTGAATTCAAGGGGGTACAGATGAGCATTCTGCTCTGAAAATGGCATCATACCTGGCGATGCTGTGCAGCTCTGCCAGCTAGACTACAGCAGGTGAACAGGAGGGTGTAGAGGTGGGTGCCTGCAGCCTGGGGGGCTGCCTGGCCTGCCTGTACCAGCTGCCCTGCCAGGCCAAGCAGATTGGGAAACAGCCCCTTCACTGCACCCTGCACCCACACTGCACTGAGTCCCGATTCCCTTGGCGCTACAGGCTGGCGGTCAGACTGTCCTGAGTTGCTTTTGGCCAAGCAGTTGGTGGAAAAAAGACCCAAAACCGTCTCAAGATACTCTGCTTATTTGCACAAAACCCAAGTTTGACACAACCTGCTGAAGCAGTTCTGGCTTGTACAGGAGGCTGTGCTCAGCAAGGGGCAGGAATGCAATGCCAACAGGCAGAACTGGCGTTACACGCAAGCATGGCCATACCTTGCCTCAACATGATGCGCCGGAGCAATGCAGGGTCAGCAGCAGCTGCTGGTCAAGCGCAAAGCGGGCAATATGCAGCAGAAGGGATGCTTGGCAGCGAGAGAGCAGAGCAGACCTGGTGACCAATGACAGCCTTGTCTAGCCAGGTGTTGTCCACATGTCCCTCCGTGAACTTCTTTTTGAGCAGCTTGTGCACGGCCTCGCTGCGCTTGGCCCCCAGGCCAACCAACAGCAGCAGCAGCCATAAGTCTATGCTTACATGCTGCTCTGGATCTGCAAACAACAATGGTTCAGCGCATCAGAGGACGCAACAGCTGGTGACAAGCAGGTTGCCAACCATATCACTGATGCATGAGCGTTCATTGGCCAGACAATGAGGGATTTTTGCGCAGAGGACATTGTTGAACAGTGTTGGGCATGGTGTGACACCTGGACAGGCAAACAGACTGGGAAGTTTGAATGGATGGGATGCAGCAGAGCCATACAAGGCATGCAGAAGGCACACCTCTTCCAGTCGCAATGCTGAGAAAGCTTATTGAACATGGACTCAAGCATTGGCGGTGCGAGAGGAGCACAGCACAAGAGGAGCATTGCATAAAGAGACTATTGGGAAGACCTGTGAGGCTCCTGATTTGACTGAAGACAGTGTCAGCAGCCAAATGAGAGCACTGCAGTCCAGTGCGCATGGCTTCAACAGCTGCCTCCTCGACATTTTCTTCTTCAGTCTGCTCCTGCCCTGCAGGTGAACATCAACATGCGGTCCAGCGTGATGTAGCAGAACTGTTACCAAAGCATAAGCACTTAGTGAAGATGCGATTTGATACATCTGATGCTGCGCCACACTCTGCCTTCATGTAGCGGTGTTATTGCAGCAGCAGGGTCCAACAAGCAGATATGACCATAACCGGTACTGCAGTCACAGGTGAAAGGGCGACTTTTGCATTGCTTGTGACAAAGGGCCAATACCTGGTGCTTGCTGCTTTGAGAGGGCAAAGGAAGGCATGCTGCTGCGCAGCAGCTCCACTACCTGCATTCAATGCAGCATGGCTGTGGGGCACACCATCTACACCACATGTCTGCTACTCTTACAGGAGTCACTGAATGCCTTTGCCATGCAACCTATGAATGGCGCGGGGTGGTTTGAAGGGCCATGTGCAGGATGATGTCTGATGATCCAGGCAACGCACAGATTTCATGACAGCCAGTTCAGGGGCACAAGCTACGGCTGGTGACAACAGGAGCTCCAACAGAGAATTGTTGAGCCAACTTGGTATTCAAGCGTGCCATACAAAGCGCACAAATGCAGCACCTGGGAGGCATTTTGGGAATCAACATGCTGCAGCAGGAAACGTAGCAAAGCTGGTAGGTCAGCAGTCTCAGCTGACTGGAAGCGCTGTAGAACCAGCTCTGTCACCTGTGCCTGAAGCAGCACCGTAGTTCAATGCAACACCCTCTCATGCACACATGCGTGCATGGCTAGTGCATGCTCCATGTAGATGTACATGCAGATGGGAAACACCAGAGTTGCAGTGATGGCTGTATTGCTGCGAATGCTCCAGCAGTCAAACGAAAATTCAAACCCCAAGCAATAAGAGGTACCACGGCAGGGGGAGTGTTTGCAAGCAGACTGAGTGGCGTACCCAGGTGCAGACATGCATGTGCATTGCTGCCGCATGTACTGCACATGCTGCTATGTAGCAGGCCTGCAGGATAGCACTTTCAGCAAACAGAACGGTGGTAAATAGCAGCACCTTGACTTGATGATTGCCTGCAGGGATTGGGCACATCAACATCAGACAGCATGAGAATATACGGTGGAGACAGTCTGAGTTAGTGACTTGCAGCACACCTGACCAGCTTCTTGTGAGGATAGGTTACTGATGGCCTCCAGCACTGGCACCAACAATGCACTATGCTTCTCTGTCATCTGGACCAAAGCTGCTATGATTGCCTAATGACAAGCACACACGCTGCTGAGGTGTCAACAATAACCTGTTGCTTGCCAGCTAGGCTGGTCAAATCCTGAGTCAGTTTCACAAAGCTTGTGGTTTCACAATCCTGTTTGTCGCTTTTACAAACTCTGGGAGGGGAGTGCTCAGCCTGCTGCGTGAGTGTGTCAGAACAGTACTCTGTCAGGCAGAAGAGCCATAGATGAGGTGAGGCAGTCACAGTCAGAGCATATCTTGTGCAGCAGAAATGTAATGCCGCAGGCCAGCAGTGCCTTTGCTAAATAGTATAGTGTGCCACTGCTATACATTAGCAGCAGACCTGGAGGTGCAGGTGAGCAATATAGGCAAGCTCACTTCACAGTCCTGTTCTACGACAAGCTCTGGCAGCAGTTCCAGAATGCCCTGTTGCACACGCCTATAGCATTTGGGCATGATCTCAAGCAGCGTCTCAGTAAGCTCGTGTGGCCGTATCACTTCATCTAGCCTAAACAGCAAACAGCTCTTCAAGAAGTGTGGCAGTATGGACAAAAGCATCACGGGCAGTATTGGATCACAGCCCCTTATGCATGGCTCGCTTGGGTATAGTGAACCAGAAGGCAAAGATGATGATGCAGACATAGCAGCACCAGCAGCTGCAGTGCATGCTTCATTGTCCATGCTGTGTCAGTGCTGGTGCTGAGATAGGTGATGAGGCTCAAGTGACAGATCTGCATCATACCATCTGAGAGAGCCAAGGACAAGCTGTGGCAAGGCATCTGTGCTGTCCACTTCCATGGCGTTTTGCAAGTTAGGCAGCTGCTTGAGCAAGAAAGATGCCAAAGGTGTCTGAATGGCTGAGATATTGAGCAGCAGGCGTATCAAGCTGTCCCCTGTCTCAGGTACATCCTGCGCCGGGGTGACTGCTTGTGTGCACAGTCTGGTCAAGTGAGCATTACATTTGCATCAAAGAACTTACTTCACCAGAGGTGTTCATTGGCAGCAGAGCACAGCTCAGGACTCTTTGGTCCTGGAACGCCTCATGCATGCCTTTAGAAAAGGTGCTAACACATTCCGTTTTGTTGCCTAAGCTGTGCATCAGCGCACGCCTCAACGCTCGAGGATCCTCGACTTCGGTTGGCCCACTACCGTCAAGACCTTGACAGCCAGCCTCCGCAAGCTGTGTGACAAGAGGTATCAGTGTCGTTCCAAAATGTAGCGTGGCTTTGTCATACAAGCATGCACCTACCGCTTGAAGCAGCACGTTGTCGGCAAAGCCGCTTCTTGCCTTCTTGGCATCGCCAGGACCGTCCAGATAGCATGACGGCCGTTTGCTGGCGGAATCCATAGAATGTGATCACAGAGCCGGTGTGCGAACGGCGATCCTCAGTCTGCGATGCAGGGCAGCCGTCGAGCGATGTTGGCTTGCTTGAGCATCACCGACAGGCGCGCTCAGCGAGCGTGAATTGAGCTCGTACAACATTCGCAGCATGCAGCACGCAGAGCATGCAGCATGTCACAGCACATGCAGCAAGTCCTCAAATGGTACAGCTTTCTGTCATCCCCAGACGCAAGCCTTGACGCGCAGAGCGTAGACTTACGACCGAGCCGTGAAGCCTGTCTGTGCCATGCTGAGTTTGTATACGATCCTTGTATGCTAGATGTCATTAGACACAAGCAAATGTCCATGGTGTGATGATGTGTTCTACCTGAATAAGAAAGGGCATGGTACAGCTTGGCATGCAAGATGATGGTACAGTGAGTAGTGCGCTCCATCAGCCTTTGCTGCCAGCACATGCCACGCTTTCATGCTATTTTCTCATGCTGTGCTTGCAACCGGTGTGCTGCCGCAAATTGACACTCTGTTCAATTGAGCCCTCTAAATGTTGCATACGAATGTAATTGATGGTCCTGCGTCCCTGCATGGTGGCCTTGTGGGTGCTGCAGGTGGCATATGCAGTCAGAAACTTTGCCAGCTATGCAAACTCAGCTTTCTACTTCTGTGGCCAATGTGATGAGCTTCAATTGCCATTCAGAATGAGACATTTTAATCATCTGAACTGTATTCGTCATCTCCAGACTGTCTGCTTCTGTCTGAGGCTGTGGAGTCATCATCTTCCGGGTAGTCATTCCCATACCTGCATCAGTGCAGCGCTTCAGGGTGAGTCCTACACCTATTATACAGTCTTGCTATATGACATATTTCAAACAGTCCTCAGCGATCAAACCTGTTGCTGTTTGCCAACAGAAGGCACATTCATTGCGATGCAAATGTAGAATATGGCGACCCTCACATCAGCATGTCTATGTGATCTTGGAACAAACAGTATGTAGGATAGATGAAAGCTGATGGAACAATGCTGCTGCAATTTGCTTGATGCCATTGTCACAATCAGCTCATGTGCTTACCAATTTTCTGCATTTGAGTCCTCACTTTGGTCTGCTTCACTGTCACCCTCTGCCTCATGCCAGTCACCAAAATCTTGCACCTGCAAGCACTTATCATATATTTCCTGCATTTGCCCACATGACAAAGTCACTGAGGCATGCATGCAAGGCAATAAGGGCATCATCAGTACCGCAGATACGGCAGGGAAAAATCAGGGCAACACATCTGCACCTATTGCAAAACTCAACAGACTGCTGTCAATATTGTTATGGAACATTTGTCCTGGAATTGCAACACAGACTTGACTGACAACAGAGCGCATTTTGTGTTGAGTGAAGCAGGTGACCAACCTGAATGACAGGCACATGATCTGTGTCGGTCTCTGCATCAATTTGGTCCCCATCAGCCGTGGTGTAATAGTCAAAGACATACTCATCACTGCTTAGATTCTGCAAGCATCCCCGTCAGCCTTCTATAATTTCCCCTTTCACTGTTGTGGTTGCACAAGGCGCAGCAGCTGCAAATGGCACCTGTGCTGATGGCTGTGTCTGCTGGTTGTGTTGCTGCAGGTAAGCCTGCACAAGAGGGTAGTAGTGCGCCATTATTTCTGCTTCGTCTGGACCCCTGTGTATACATGGACTATTGTCATTTTGCTTATCACTCCAGTATCGCTGGCAAGCTTGCAGAGCATCCAAATCAGGTTGTAGCAGTCACAAATCCTTGGGGGAAAACTGTAGAATTACTAATGTTGGTTATAGAGCCAGTTGAATGGGCAGACTGATCACAATTTCAGCACACACCAGCACACATGGTGTGTACAGTACTTCTACCTGAAGATCTGGTGCGCATGATCTGCTGCTTCATGTACAAGGTCATACACCTTGAATTCTTGCTGAACAGCATCCTTGTTGGTGTGACCATCATGGATTTGGCGATATTTGCCAGTGACAATGCTTGAGCCGTTCACAACCTCAGAAAGGGCAGCAACCTCTGACCCTGTGGCTTGCAGTTGGGTACCTTGCGAGAACTCCTTCCTGGGTCACAGCAAAGTCTTGAGCAAGCACAGAACGGCTTGCGGTGCAACGTTGACATGCTTACTTGGTTCGAAGCTTCAACATAATGTCATCTGTCGATACGGCTTGAGTGTCGTCCACTGTGGTGACAAGCTGAAACTTGCGTCGTTTCTGTGGGGTTTGCTCACGGGTCATCGTCAGTTCCGCGAAAGCGTCTGAAGTATTGAGAGAGGACGCGTTCCCACGCAGAGCCTCGACGACTGCAACACGCATGAATCTGTTTACTGGCCAGCGCCTCCCTTGCATGCCAGCAAGGAAGGTTCGAGCTTACTAAGGTCGCCCGGCGAAGGGTCCTGCCTTCGCCTCTTGACTCGCACAACAGTTGGCTGACTTGCATGTTGCATTTATCGTGAGCCTGAAACGAGAGGTCGGTGCTGCTGACTACCCTCCTTGGCTTGACTTGCACTTGCAAATGGTTTCGGAGCTATCTCGAGAAAGTTGACTGTCACAATTTGGCTGCATGCATGAAACCTTTTTAGGTGACCTCAAATTAGGCCCTTCCCATACCTGTCAAGGTCAAGTGCTGCGTCACGTGTCAGCTTCACGATGCACCTCGGTCCCATACGACTAGAGCTGTCATGACCAATAAGCACTCTGCGTGCATGCAGAGCTGAGCTAATGGCCATGGCACAGTGCTCCAGATCATTTGACACAACAGACATTATCGTCTCACTGAGCAGACACAGAGCTTGCACATGACAAATAAGACCACAGGGTTTTGTGGATGTGCAAAATTAATGAGCTCTACAGCAGTCAGATGTTGGGACAAGGTTGGGTCAATCAGCTCATGTGTTGTTGGCGCCACTCATTAATTGTATGGCATGTCTAAAGTACAGTGTGCTCAGACCCCTCGAATGATTGGTGCATAACGTGAGTTCGCGTCTGCATCACTTTTGGCTATTCAGTCGCCGCTCATAGGTACGGCCACCACAAGCTGTGATGCGTCCTCCATAACGGCCTGCATTGTCTGGCATGGAGGTCCAAACAACATTGACAGACACGGCCTATTTACTTCGTACCAATCATGCTCAGCATCAACTGCAGACAAGGTAAATCTGCCAGTTCTCTAGTAAGCAATGTGTTTGGTCTGAAGAGCAGTAATACCATGATTGCTACAAATACTGGGCTGTATAGCTGGCTCATGCAGCATGAACATTGCCTGGAAGGATCAACATTTGCACCTACAACAAGCTTAACGTAGCAGTCCGACTTTTTAAGTATAGATGTTTGGATTCACCAATGCGACCTCTCAGCAGCAGCCCTTGCCAGCAAAATTTTTGTAACCCGGCTCGCTAGCAACTGCTCATTCTAGCACCAACTATGTCACCAAAACGGTTGTCTAAAGACTACCTTTGCTGCCCACAGAGTATGCGTCCTGCGGTGCTGGTAGGCTCGTAGGCCGATCCTTACTAAAATCTCAGAAGGCGTGTAGGCTCGACCAAACTGCAGATGCCTGTATGGATGACGGTGCCGGCAGACGTCTTGACAATGAGGGCTTTGCGACGCAATGTAGCGGTCGCTGGGAGATCGTGTACAGGTGCCATGTCACTCTGGGATTGCTCAAACTTGTCCAGCTGGCAATAATGGCAGGGCGCCCTCCAGGCTCAGAAGCAACCTCGTCGAGCGTTGCTGCCGCTTTTGCTGCTGCCTTCGTACGATTAGTCACCTTCTGGCCTTGCACCCATCGTCGTGAATCGGACACAAGGTTTCAGCCAAGCTTGCGCAATTTCTGAGTACAGCGCCAGTTTTGGCAGTGTCCTGCTGAGACAAAGCGTGAGTCGACGAACCGCGTCATTGACTGCTCTGGTGCCACTTACGCTGAGTTACCAAGCTGGCCAAGGCGTCCCCTGCTCAACCTAGATGGGCGGAGAGCCCGTGTACCTAAATATATACGACCTGTCAGATCAAAACTCCTGGACTTACTGGTGTGGGGTTGGCATTTTTCACAGTGGACTAGAGGTGTATGGTGTGGAGTATGCATATGGAGGTAGGCAGTGAGATCAGGCAGAGATTGTGCCTGAAGCAGCCTACACTGCAGAAGGCTACTCAAGCCTTCGAACTATGTTGAACTCTGGAAACGCTGCAGGCCATGAGTATGATGTCTCAGGGGTATTTGCAACAAATCCCAAGGATGCTCCAGGGCCTGGTGAGTCTCCACTCCTGAAAAAGCTGCAATTGCAAGCAGTTGCACCTTGTATGCTAGCCTGGCTAAATGTGCTGCACTTGCAGTGCTGTTTAGAGAGAGTGTCCTGGTGGGACACACCCAGATGTCTCCTCAGCGTGTGCAGCAGGCTGTCCAAGAGATGGGTGAGCAGTACAAGGGGAATGCGTACCATTTGCTTCAACGCAACTGCAATCACTTCTCAAATGATCTTTGCATCAAGCTTACAGGGCAGCCAGCACCTCTGTGGGTAAGTCCAGTCAGCTAGATGTATTGTATGCTAGCAAACTTGTTGCTGTTGTTACATTGTTTGCTGCAGGACAGGGATTCCTGCAGCCATGTCAGTCTTGCCACAGTTCTGTGGCATGTGCATTGCAGTGCTTGTCATTGTAACACTACACGCCGATTGCTTTTGGTACCTGCATAGCTGCAATTTGCATCAATCTCTTTATAGCTTCATGCAAATTTGCAGATAAACCGGCTGGCAGGTATGGCAGTTATGTTGCACTGCTTGATACCAACAGCCTGGGTACCACCGCTGTCCCCTCCCACTGCTTCGCCAGTTCTAGGTAAGCCTATACTGACATTGCAGACAGCATGTTCAAGCTGTTTCACAGGCCAAGCATTATGTGTGTGGCAAGTTGGCTGGTCCTAGTGTTACTGAGGTGGTGTTAGATATGAAAGTGGTATCAGCACTTTGACATTCGAACATCTTGCTTCCTCGTGTGCTATATACTGTCCAATGCTCTTGTTGTGAGATTATGTTTACAGCATGCACATGATATCATGGCCATCATTGCTGTGCTTCATTCTACATTGTCAGCACTCGTTGACCTTGTGTGCAGGTCCAGAGCCTGTTCATGTTGATGTCCATCAAGAAGAGAGGCAGGGCTTGCTTTCCCCATCTGATCGACAGCGGCTGCACAGCAAAGATGTTTGGCCGGCGCAACAGCCACAATTGCAGCGGGAAGCTTTGCACACATGACAAGTGTTGCATTGACAGTGGTAACCATAACATTTCATGATAATAATGTATGGGGGTGCCTGCAGGATTGGTCAAATTGATGTCTGCTTACATGTACCTTTGTCTATACTATGTATGATGTACACAAAGCTCTCAAGCTCGTGACTTGTGTCAGTCAGCACTGCCGTCATAGGTGCACTATCAGCCAACAGTGGATTTTTGTGTATTCATTTATTTTTGTATCTGTAACCAACAAGTACCAGCACACACATGAAAAGAGGAAGTCAGCAGGCTCTTCCTACTTCAGATTATTCTGAGCTCTTTTAGAAGCACGCTTTGCAGCTCGTTTCATGTTCTTTCGAGCTGCCTTTGACAGACAAGCGGCAGCACTATCAGGTGGAGATACCGGGGCAGGTGCTGTCGTCTTCTTTGTAACACCCGTCAGGCCGTGACTGGATCCACTGGGCTTGCTTCTCTTCAGAGTCAGCTTCTGAAACGACTTCATGCGTTGAGCCTTCGCATCAGCAGGTGCTTTTCTGGCAGGAAGTCCATCAGCTGCTGGTGCTTGAGGTACTACAATTGCATCAGCTGCAGGGGCAGATCTTGGTTTCTGTTTAGACCTGGCTTTCTGTTCTTGCCTTTGCCGCTGTCGCTGCTGCCACTTAGCTTGTTTCTGCTCTTGGCCGATCTGCAGCTCCTTCATTTTGCCATAATTGGGTCTGAACTTGCCTCTCTCCTCGCGGTATGGGGCCATCTGCTTCAACCCCACCAGCTGATTCAGCTCTTTGTCTTTCAGCCTCAGAATCTCATCGGTGGACAGCCCATAGTCCTCTTTGGCTACAGTCCGATAGTGGAAGCGTGTCTTCAGACCACCAATGTCATCCTCATAATCCAGCTTGTCATACTCAGCTAATAGCTTGTTGACTGCATTGCGCTCCAGAGCGAGTGCTGCAGCAGCTGCGCCTGCATCTTCTTCAGATTCATCTGCCTCTTGCTCTCCTGTACCAAATAAGGCAAATGTCAGCTTCAAACACACTGTTGCTACGCATTCAACCTGCTATGTGCAGATTACAGATAGGCATTTAAATTTGACTGCTCTGCGTGCTGGTACCACTTTGCTGCCTTGGGCATGCCATGAGGTGTTGTGTGCAGAGCTTGGCAAAAGCAAAGAAGGCACACCTGTTGGATGGCTAGCTGCCGCTGGGTCTTCTTCATTTGCACTGTCGTAGTCAGCCATTTCATTCAGCTGCATCTGCAGCTCATCATCTAGAATGTTGCCTGGGCCATCATCCTCGTCCTGTGCACGAACATTGCTCTTTGCGCAGCGCTATGCACTAATGAACATCAGCCTTCTGGCAGATACCTTGTATTAGCTGCGCTCAAGATCACAAGTGTAGTATGCCTGTGCACATGCCTGCCCCTGCTGAGAGGCAGAACTGACTGTCTGACATACAGACTATGAGTGCTTACTGTTGCTGCACAATGCACTGCTGGAGCACAAGACCATCTTGACA
>JAABUU010004227.1_pt1 | contig 17175 bp, 22 predicted proteins | sample 5559301 | NCBI WGS metagenome assembly JAABUU01 (sample SAMN10711884, study PRJNA513360) | rock metagenome | isolation source: Antarctica rocks | place: Antarctica: Victoria Land, Richard Nunatak white | reverse complement strand
ACACACTCTCTCACTCACTCACTCACTCACTCACTCACTCACTCACTCACTCACTCACTCACTCACTCACTCACTCACTCACTCACTCACTCACTCACTCACTCACCCATTCATTTGGGCACCCACCCTCTCACCCACAAGCCACCCACCCACCCAGACAGGCATGCACGACACATGAGTAACTGCACTTTAGTCATGCTGCATATGAACTGGTAGCATCAGCTCCCGTTTTGTTCATGTAGACGTCGTCATGGATGATGTGCAAGTGTTAATGAAGCTCAGAGGAGGACACTGATTTATCTGTTGCATTTGATTTGTCTTGTCGCGCAAAACAATAAATAACAAATCAAGGAATATTTATGCCACTACAGTGAACCCTTGTCATCCATGATTGAGCCTGCATGGGCGCCTTGTCAGTCAGCAGGAGGAGCAGCAGCAGCAGCATTGCTTGTGATTGCAGTGAGCTCTAGTGATTACTAGACGGGCCAAAGTTTCATGTCACTACTATTATCATCGTTGTTGTTACTATTGCTATTGTGTTTTGTTTTGCTTTCAGACATGATTGCACTTCCACAACATGCTGAACAAACGCAGTCAAGTGTTGTCTGGGTGCAGATGTGCCTGGCTGCAGCTGCAACCCTGGCTTCCTTTAGAACCCTCACCTCCACCATACTCGGCAAATTGTTTTCAAGGAGGTTTGCTCGCTGGATCTCTAGGGGTGCGACAGCAGTGGTGGTCATAGCCATTGTGCTGCTGTCATTGTCACGCAGCATAGCCCTGGTGGTCAACTATGGAGCCCCTATGAGGCTTTACACACAACTGCCGCGGGTGAGCCATTATAAAAAGAAAGTCTATAAATAATAATCATTTTATAATTATAATACATATTCAACAACCGCCGTCAATATCTGTCAAGCGCCTATTGAGTCATTGTCTCTGCCTGATGCTCCTCACAGGTATAGATGTGGTGACATGCATGATGCACAATGTCAAGAGCAAGTCTTGCGGCAGGTATGCTGAAAAAATAGACAGCATTGCATGTGTATGGTCGTCAGGAGGACTCTGTAATTTGAGACACCAGTCGCATGCAAGTGCACAGCACAACCACCATGCATAGATCAGCCAGCATGCTCCTTGCATCACAAACCATGCGATACAACTATATATCGAACATATATGACGTATAGTAATATTAAAACAAATATTATATAGTGGCTGTCACATACATATTGCAATATGTTGCAATACGTCACAAGTTGGCTTCATGCACAGTTGCCCAGCAGTAGCGTCTGCCCCAGCAGAGTGAATCTTGCTGACTGTGTCTGACGATCTATCACATGTGTTTGGGATGCTATGCAGATCCCCAAAGAAGTAAACACGACAAACAGCGACGTTGTGAGTGTGTGCGTGGGTGATGAGTGGTACCGTTACCCCTCTTCTTTCTTCCTGCCAGGTTCTGCCTATCGGCTGCAGTTTGTCAAGTCGGGCTTTGATGGCATGCTGCCCATTGGCTTCAACGCATCGCAGGTTTGCGCCTCAGATTTTGAATTACTACTCTTGTTTTGTGAAGGTTTTCTTGAAAATTTTCGAAAAGATTGGCAAAGTCTTGACAAACGTGATGATTCAATACTACTGCTAACTTTGTTTGGTTAATGTATGGTTGCTGTTTTGTATTTGTGTTATCTTCTCCTGAGTGTTTTTTTGGCCCCAGACTTGTGGATGTTCTTCTTTCAAGCAACACTTTGGATTGTCACTGACATCAGGGACCTGGGCATTTTCAGGGTCTGTTCATGATGTCACTGTCAGCTGGCACCCAAAACAGGCCTTCAAACAAGGAGTCAGTGCTGCCCAACTTGTCTTTGCTCATCAACATGTGTCTGCTGTTACCTAGGCAGGTCTTGCTTCTTGTACTCACCCTCACCCCCTAATGTCATCAGCAGGGGGTGAGTACAAGCTGCATGTGCAATGGTGCATGTGATCTGGGGTGACACACTGCTTCCATACAGGGAGGCACAGCAGCGTCTCCTCCACAGCTGAATGACAGGAACGAAGGCCATCCTGACACCTACTGGAACAGCACAGCCGACTGCCATTTCATGATTCTGCTGCAACAGGCTGATGAGCCTCCTCCAGGTACACCTGTGCCTGGCAGTACACTCTGTTTGGTCCTGTCAGCAAGCTGACTCAGCAGCTGTTGCCCAGTATGTTACTGCATGTTACCCAGCATATTACCCAGCGTCTCGCTGCATGTTACCCACCACGTTACCGCATGTTAGCCAGCGTGTCACAACACGCTGCCCAGCGTGCTATTCAGCAATTCACTGCACATTTTTCCAGCAATTCATTGTACATCGCTCAGCATGCTACCCAACATTACGCTGTACATTACCCAGCACGTTACCGCATGGTGTGTGCAGCAGTGTTAGGATTCTGTGTACCAACAGTGGCTTCTGCTCTGAGGAATGACGTCTATGCCACCTTGATGTGGTATATCAAGCATGATTACTTGTTGCAGATCCTGTACACTGGGTAGTGATTGCTAAAGAGCCGTTTGTGGAAGCCTCCAGATCGCCACCCCTCTGGAGGGCTCTGTACATTCCTGTACTATCAGCTCAGCATGTCCATTGGACGCACTACGTCTTGTTGTCTTCCAAGACACTGGTAGATAGGACAAGAACATGAACGCAGAGGGCGTTCAATCTGCATGATAAATTCCATCATGAATGCAAATTATGCATTTGCAACAGGCATTATATTCCAAGACATGTACAATGTTAGCCATAAAATGAGGTGCAAACAAGCATACGTGACTATATGCGGCAAGGGTTATGCTTTGCACGATGCAAGCTGTCAGTGTGCTCAGGATGACTTCCTCAGTATATATGCAAAGGCTAGCCCACATATGGCCCAGCTGGAGTGAGCTGAGCCTGTTGCATCTTTCTCTTAGCATAAGATCCACAGTATCATCACAATATTCCCACACTATCCCCACAAACACCCTCTCACACACAACACAACACCCCAAATGGAACCCCCAGAAAAGTTAGAACAATCAGAATAACGGCATACAGTGGCCATGAGAGAAGTCCCTCAAAATCAAGAAAATGAACAAAAAGTGAGAAATAAAAGAACAGAAATCCTGAAGTAAAAAGCCGGAGAGGTATCAAATCAGCCTCGTACTTGTGACATGAGCAGCTGTTTCAGTGCGCTTTCCAGCAACTGCTACATGAGAGCATGCCAAGTTGATTGCGCAAGCCGTGAAGATCGTGCAGGCTTGGGGTCGCCATTTCAAACACCATTCGTTTATTTTGTGTCCAGGGGCGTGCAACAAGCACGTGAAGCAGACGGAGTGCTTCTTTATTTTCCACGAACACTGACACTATGAGGTCCTTTTTTGCGCAGCGAGATCACATGCGGGTTTTCAAGTTTATTCTGAGTTGTCTCGATTTCCTCCAGATTTGACATTTGTCTTCTTCTATATGTGATCAGACTTGTTGGCTGGCTAAAGCATTGTAATCTCTCTCTCTCTCTCTCTCTGATTACTGATTACTGTTTCCTTGATAGATTGAGCCTCAGATACACGTCCCCAAGAATGCAATGATTTGCAGAGCCCGGTGAAATGCCTGGATCATACTGATTACTGTTTACTGAACGCAAACACAGAGCAAGCAACATTTGTCTCAGAAATGTACAGATGCGAATATCTAGATCGATCTGACACCTCTTCAAAGACGCTTCATGTCATGCTCTGCAATTTCTGATTGTGCCTGTACAGTGCAGCCTGGCATAAAAGAACAGTTCACTGTTTGTATGAAAAGAACAAGGCAATGATCGGCAAGCATACAATCATCACCATCACTGCCTGATCTGTATCTGTACGAAAATTTTGAATCAGTACTGGCTCAGTAATCTGTGCGGTGGTCTGTATGTGATCAATGGTACATGATCACAATGTACTCGTGCAGTGACTGCATCGCGGTACTGCAGGAAGTGCTGCCATTCTTCTACCATAGGGTTCGCCATAGCCATGGCTTCCACGTCGTGTTTGCTGGCCTCTCCATACTCTACAGCAATCGCCTCCAACATCACATGTGAGAAGCCCACATGCGGATAGGTGAGCACCACAAGCTGAGCTGTCTGCTTAGTTGTCAGTATCTGCATGTCAGCAGCAGCATTCTGTTAGCAATCAGCATATGCATGCCTGACCAGCGACTGCTGCCCAAGCATTCAGGATCATGTCAGTGAAGGAGAAACAGATCACCGTTCCTCCACTGTGCAGTTGTCCCCGTGACTTGAGCCCATCCAACTCACAGTACACAAATGCAGTGTCACCGGAGGGACATACCTCACATGTAGTCTTTACTGCTGACTTGAACATGTGTTTGTGGTAACATGCCTCCAACGATTGTGCTGAGCTTTTTGAAATGGCACAAGTGCCTGTCGGGGTCAGTATGCACAAGAATGCTATCAGGTGTTACACAGGGAACTTACCCCATGACCCCACACCTGAGTCTGTATGCACAATGCCTGCCTGTGTTCTGCAGAGACCTTGAGCAGCGCCTCCGTGAGTCGGAGCACAGCGACATCCTCCATCTTGTTGTTTTGCATCTGGGCATTGGTCATGGCTAGTTGACTGAGGATTGCTGAGCGCTCCTCAGCGAGCACTGCTCTCCAAGTCAGAACCAAGCGCCTCATGTACATAATATCGGCAATCTGAGGCTGCGACAGCTGCCATACATCCTGCATGAACACAAGTGTGTGTACTGCACAAAGTACAAAATCCAGGTTACTGGGTCCAGGTGCTTGATTGTACATGAACAGTGTAGATTCAAGACGACTTCAGCAAAACTGCGGTAGACAAGTTGATGTAGTCTAGGGCAGCATATAGCAGTATGCACAAGGCGCCAGACAGCTGACACACACATGCCAAGAAGACAGCAGGATGACAGGAAAGCAAGAGCAGAGAGGAAAGACCGACTGACCAAGATTGAGCGCCAGAAGCTGTAATCTAGCTGGGCCACAGTTGCCAAAGCTTGCTCCAGATTTCCACCTGCTATGGCTTTTGCCAGGGCGGGATGCAAGCCCTCATATGTGCCATTCAAATGATCTTGGCACTCGCTGACCAGCTGCGTCATGCGTTTGGTGACCTGCTCCTCTGCTCTTGTTTCGAGTTGCAGTAGACATTGACCCAGCTCTTTGACATAGCTCTGCGCAACACCAAGGCATGATGAATGCATTCTCGTCGAGCGAAACCAGCATAGGTGCCAAATGAGGGCGCAGTGGCGCAGATATTCAAGAGTAGAATATCAGCCACAGCATATCAGTGCGCTTTGCCATTTATATGTATGGACCAACATGAATTGTGTTGGACATGTGGCAAGTGCTGCAGACAATTTGCTACTCCCATGTAAAATATAAGCACAACTTTGCTTGCACACTGGGATATTCACATCCGCTTGCAGGTGAAGAGCGCTTGAACAGCAGAAGGTGTGTCAGGCGTATGCCTCCAATCAAAGCATGCAAAGCAAGCAGGCCGCAATCAGGCTTGGCAACTGAAGGTCTTGACGCTTGTGAGGCAAAACAGAGTTTGAACAGGACAATCAGTGATGACAATCAGTGGTGACTTACAGTCCAAATGGCAAATAGCTGAGGCCCTGGCAAGTGGCACATGTCTGACACTGACAAGACTCGTGGTGGGTTGTACACACTCAGTGTAAGCATGATGTCTGAGTTCCCTGATTGCTGAACTCCAGAGGTTTGACTGGACTGACAGGCCACCTGTATTACAGCACAGAAGCAACATACTGTCCAGCACCACTTGTTCAATGTCTGCTGTGGGTCTGCTTTGCTGTCATGAGGAAGAGAAAAGTGAGGCAGTACTCAACATCAAATAATCGAGACCACTGAGCAGCATTCAATCTTCCATCGAGTACAAGCAGACAGATGCAACGATACGAAGCACACCTAGTGCCCTGAGGTGCATTGTTACCATCAGGTTTGTTTGCATAGGAGCAGTCTGTGACAACATGCGATGCCAGCTGAGGAGGAGTGCCTAATGCTCACCTGTTTGGTGGGCAGAACGAGGGCAGCAGTGCAGCTTGGTACCATAATCTGCCGGATGACAGCTGGCTGACTGTCTGACTGTTTCCTCTGATTTTCTAGCTCCTGAAGCTTTGCTGTGGTTGCAGCCAGCTCTGCTTGAACAGCTTGAACTTGCGCCTGGAACAAAAGTGCGTCAGGAGGGTTCAAGGCCCAAGTCAGCAGCTGCCCTGCTGCCTCAGGCTGTTATGCTATCCTAAACCTTGAACCCACCTTTCGTCTCAGGCGGAAACGCCGCTGGTGCTCGCGATTTTGCAGAGTCTTCCGTTCTTTGAGCTCCTCTAACGAAGCAGAGCCTTCTGTGCTGTCACTACTAACACAACTTTCCAAGGTAGGGGCTGTTGCAAGCTGCATGCTCGCTGTGTTTGTGTAGCCGGAGCCCACAAATCTCGTGTCGACGGACTCATTCAGAGAGGCAGCTTGAATGTTTGGTTGGTGGCGCAGTCCGCAAGCGACCTGATCAGCTGAGTCCCTCCGCCGGATGGTGCTGACTGCCTCAGGAAGCGGAGCGAGCACATCTGGTGCGTCGTAACTCGAAAACTCTGGTAAGGACAAACGCCACATCAGTTCAGCTTCGCCTGGCTCGTCAGGCAAGACCTGTGTACGCCAGCTTGCGCCGTACGAACAGTCCATGAGACCTCACTAGACTTGATGCGGCCTAATGAAAGTCTAGGGATTGGCGTGCAGCATTTCAGATACCGAAAGAATCGAAAGCTTGATTGCACAACGCAACAGCCTTGCTCGTTCAAGCGCATCGTATGTCATGCTGTCAACTTGTGTGACTAAACGCTGATATCTGCCTCGATGGCTCACTCACGAGAGACCGCTCAAAGCTCAGAGTCAATTCATAAAGCCTTTCGCACAATTTCGAGCAACAAGCCTGGTCATTGACTGGTCAAACGACATTTTCCGCAGCTAAAGCCTTGTCGTAGCGCTTGTAGCACGGACATAGAGCGGATTCGCAGCGATGAGGCATCGTAAGTGGGTGGCCGTTGCGGCCTTTGCAGCCGCTACTGCCGTGGGCTGCGTCGTCGTTCGCAAAATAAGACAACGGGTAAGCATTTGCTGTCCCGGCCCTGCTTGAATGCAAGGTATCCTGCTTCATCGTGGCTATGTATGCACGTGGCGCAGGGTCTTGTGTACGGCGATCTGACTTGATTTTTTGGCCGTTCGTAGAGCAAGTCTGCCAGCGATGAGAAGCAAGAGCCCAAGAGGCGTACGTCAAAACACCCTGAACGGCCCACGACTGGTACAAAAAAAAAGATCTGGTAGCTTAGCAAGTCATTACATCGATATAGAGGACGACTCAGAGGCCTGTTTCGAGCAAGATGGCGGTGATGCCCGATTGTTGCCTAGTCCTTCACCAGACAAAGAGGAATGTCACACTTTTAGGCAGCGTTCACCATTGCAGCTGCCTCCAGTACCAGCTGCAGTGGCCCAGTTTGTACCATCAGAAGCAGCTGCTGTGCCCAGCCTCCAGCGCACCCAGTCGATGCCATTTCAGCTGGAAGGTGAGCAAGCAGTTGACAAGGCACAGCTTGCAATTGCCAGCCAGGCAGGCAAAGGCCGGAAGTCACCTGTAACACCAGATGCAGCTGGCAAACCTGCCACAGAGCCTCAGACTTTGGAGGTGCAGACAGACAAGGCAGTTGTCAACTACGACAAAGCTGCGCAGGGTGACACCAAGCAGCCTGCAGGTGGGAGTTCAGACCTGATAGCCGCATTTCGACCAGTGGGTCAGCTCTCTGCCAGCTCTGCTGCAGCTCCATCACCAGTTAGCACTGCAGGCAGCAATGCCTCAGACAGGCAGGCAGCAGGTGACGTACAAGGCTTCGACAACAGGTCCTATCTGGATGCTCTGCTACTGAGGGCTAAGATTCTGCGACTGGAGCTGCCTGCACACAGACCAGAGAATGCATGTGAGAAAGAGAGTGCAGGTACATCAGTTTGCCTCTCAACGTTTGCCCTGTTGCTGCAGTGCTAGTTGCGCCATCCTTTGCCCTTTGTTTCCAATCCCTGCCAGCTCCTGTACTCTTTCGGACAGGCCTGCATATCTGGAAAAAGCACTGAGGTAGCATAATTCATCAGCACATTCTGCATATGTTAGTTATGTGAGTCAAGACTGCGGCAAACATGCCTGAACAAGAACCTCCCTTGGCTGAGCATTGTCTGCCCTTGCAGTCTGCCCTTTCAGCTTGGAGGGGGAAATCACAGTTGATGAAGAGGCTGCTGCCCCCCACACTGCTGCGCCTGTCAACATGGCCAGTCCCTTGCCCTCCTGGCCAGACTTGACAGGTGAACCATCAGAGTGCATGTGTCATGCCAGCAGAATCATGACCTAGGTGCATTTCAACATCAGCATGCTTGTATTATCATGTTGGGTAAGTGCATGCTGACACAGGCTGAGAGTACTGCATGCAACACAACAACACAGCTCACAGCAATCTGCAGGCATATTCCTGCGCAACTTCCAAAGTTTGATCAACAACTGACCATGTGCTGTTGCTCGGTCCTTACGGCATTGCACCTGTCCTTTCATTGGTGCATGTGTCTGTCTGTGCAGGTGGCGCCAGGGTGCCCAGACCACAGGAGGTGCCTGGGCAGCAGTCACAGTTTCAGAGGCAGCACAGCCCTGACACCTCAGCAGCAGTCTCAGCTCTGGCAGATGCCATCACACCTGCTGCAGATGGCAGCCTGTCCAGCAGAGACGTGAGCGCTCAGTCATCACCTGATGCTGTGTCTTTGCTCCAGCCTCAGCAGGCTGTTGGTGATGCTCAGAGCACAAGATCAACAGGAGCTATTGCTTCAGCTATGTTGGCAGATGAAATTGGCTCCCGAGTGCAAGATGCCGCTGCCAATCAGCCCTTAGGCAGCTCCAGTGCAACAGCAGATGTTGTTCAGAGCCCAGCAGCTGTAGATGGTGGCCAGATCTGCCATGTCAAGGATGACAGGCAGTCCGTGGATGGTGGTCAGGCTCATGCATCAGCAGAAGAAGTAGCGTCCCAGGTGCAGGACGCAACTGCTGATGCCAGCCCACAAGTTCATGGCAGAGCCACCGTGGCGCATGCAGCTCTTGCAACCTTTCCAGCGGTGAATGCTGAGTCAGCACCTACAAACGCAGCAAGTGCTATGGCAGTTGCTGCAGCAGATGCGCAAATAGCCTCAGACGCTGACCTGGCCAGACGACTGCAGCACGAGGAAAACTGCAAGAGTGCAGGCCGTGATTCAGGAGCGCAATCAGTCAAGTCAATCTCAGCTTTGCAAGCTGATGGTGACAGACTGCAGGCAGAGTTTGAAGCGTTAGCCAGCAGACCAAAGCTGCGCCCGATCAGTACATCTTCCCAGGCGTCATCTCTGCTGTCATGGGAAGAAGTGGGGCAGCTGCAGCTCGAGATGGCAATTGCCCTGAGCCTCGGACAGTCTGCAATGGTATGTGTTGGGGGTCAGGCCCCCTTGGAAACAAGGGCAGAGGCTGACAAAGACACCCCATGGGGCCGCCTGCCGCTCAACTTCTCTCATGTGCGGTCTATCAAAGGTGAGGAGAGGCATGTGGCATGGCTGTGAGTCTGAAGCCAACATGCATGGACTATGTTATGCGATCATGATGGTTGGCAGATTCTCAATGGATCTCATGTCATCACAAGCATCAAGTATCATTGCACTAGTCTAAATCATTGCATGATGGCTGCTGAAAGGCAGCATACAACCAACCCCATGCGGCATCTTTCATGCATGATGCTGCACATACCAAATTTAAATGCACCATCGTTCATGCACCACACACCCGGGCATCCATGCACCGTCCTTCATGCACCAACTCTCATGCTGCAGGACTTGCTTTATACACAATGTTCTCCATGCTTGGTATGTCTGCAGGGGATGGGAACTGCTTCTACCGGGCAATGCTGGCTGCTGTGGTGGAAGGCCTCTGCCTTGACCCCCGGCCTGCTCGCATTGCAGCCCTGTCAGAAGCCTTCATCTCCCAGCAATCAGATGTGGAGTCCTGCCCCGCCATTGATCATCATACCAAGGCGCTAGCTCTTCAGGGTCACAACTTTTTGCAGGTGCCTTTGTGGTGCCAATGCATGATGCTGCTTGTATGACATGACACTTGCATCTGACTTTCAACTGGCAGCAGCCTGCTGCAACTGTTGCACAAAGTACTGCAATGCACTCTGTTCACTTCATGAGGCGGTTCTGATGTGATGTTTGCATCCCGCTTGCATATCTGCAATGGACAACAGCCACTTACACCAGAGGGTAAACCAATGCAGAGGATGTGGTCTAGCATACGAGGCAGTTCATGCCAAACAGGTCAGAGTGTTCCACTTGCACACAAGCTTTGCAGATGTGTGTGCTAGATTGCTGCAGTCACAGTAGCCTATGGTCAATGATGCCTCTGCTATTTTCCTAGCAAATCTGGCAAGTGATCCAATCTAAGCTTTGTTTTGGTGCAGGACATGCTGCAAGGCCTTGGCAAGCCTGGCAAGACCTGGCATGGCATGTTGGAGGTTCTGAACAACCAGGACATGGACCAGGCAATGCTGCAGTTCCTGCGAGCCATCACTGCCAGGGAGTTGTGGGCAAACAAGCTCAAGTATGATTGGTGTACAGCCTTGGATGTGTACAGGTGCGCTTTGAGTCTTGCTGCCATGTCACGCGTGATCTGGTGCAAGCAAGCATGCATTCATCCTGCTGCAGATAGCACTCCTATCGCTTGTGATCACCAAATGCACATTATGCTCCCAAAGTTGCAGAATGAGCAGCGTCTGCACATGCGTATGATCTTGCTTGATTACGGACTTTGCAAATACTCAAGAAACCATCCTTTCTGCATGTGCGCCACATTGCCTGAAGGGACACGCAACATCAGTATGTCTGACTGTCAGTTCCATGTGCAGCGGGCTCAGCTATGATGCCATCTTACAGCATGAGACCCTGCGCATGACAGCAGAGGCAGAAGAGCTGCATGCCATGGCACTCACTGCAGTCCTGCCTGTGCGCCTCAAACTGCTTGATGTTACTGGAGATGAGCCACGTGTAAGCACCTATGAGCCTGGTCTGCCCCTCAGCAGACCCAGAACCTCAACTCAGGCGCACACAGCAGCAGATGGTGCAGCAGAGTCACCGCAGCAGGTGTGGCTCAGGTACCGGCCAGGGCACTACGAGGTGGTCTACCCTGCTAAGGGCTTTGAAAATGTTGATGGGGCATCGAAAACATGGCAGCAGGCATGAAGGGTGTGTACATCCACAAAGTCCACCCTGATCAGCTGAGCAGCTCAGCACTCAGCATGAAGATTTCTGCCTAGGGTTTCAAGCTAGTTCAGCAAAGTCTATGAGACAGTCGTATAGGAGCTGTCTGTCCAAGAAGTGCATGGCAGCAACCTCAGCATGGCACATTTTTTGCTTGGCAGCAGCCTCAGGAGTTTCAGCCCAAGGGTGCTGGGTTTCCACGGGAGCTGTTAGGGTTGACTTACCCCTCGAAGTGTAGCTGTTACAATACCGCCTCCCACAGCACAAGAAGCAGCACAAGTACGGGTGGCAGCGCAGCCTCTGGCAGCAGCAGCACCCACATCACCAAAGGACTCAATTTGAAAGACGCATTTGGCCTTGTTCAGCAATAGACAGCAACATGCACATCAGACAAACAATGCTAATGTCAGGGCAGCAGCGCAGCGCAAGCAGCAGCCGCTCCCTGAAATGATGTAGGTCTTTGTCCTGTAGGCTGGAAACTTTGATGTTCAAAATGGGGGGACACATTTGGTAGAACCTCGTTGTTCTGGCAGTGTGAGAAGTCAGTATGACTGTGTCTGTGATTGTTATGAATGTGTTATGCTCATGCAAATGACCCTGTTGCCCAATAGACCTCAGCAGACATTTAAAGGCCAATGGGCTCCACCCAGTCCTTGAGGAAGTTTTGTTGGTAGGATCTTTGACCTTCAGTAGACAGACATACTCATGATAGAATTCACCTGTTCTTTCTGTGTGCTTTTAGCAGGGGTGTTACACTCTTGCTGCTAATAAGTCAGCATACCAGACGATCATGAAGATCTTGTGTAAGGTGCGATGTTGCTAGCAGCACAGAAGTATTGAGATGGTGCGCTGTATAGCAACTGCGTACATTCTATATAACTGCATCACAAATGCATGCTGTGAGAATCAAACAAGCTGTAGGTGCGATCTTGGCGGCCTGCCATGGCAGACATTTTGTAAAGCACTTTAGCAGCTAGTCAATGGCATGGTTTGTTTCCACTCCTACATGGCTAAGTGTGTCGAGCATTTATGCATGGATCATTAGCAGGCAACGTGTTACGGGGCGGGAGCCAAAAGTCTAACGTTTGTCTTTCTGGTTTTTCAGGTATAAACACTGCTTCATCCTGCGACGGACCTACATGCTTTGTGCCTGAGCTCGTGGCCGGCAGCTTCAAACAGTTTGACCTAGGCTCAGCCTCAGATCCCTTTACAGCTGACAGCTTGCAGTATGTCAGCACACAGCCAGCCCTTGTTGTAATACAACACTTCCGACATGCATATGGAACCCCTACATGCGTGCCGACACATTTTGCAGTGACACTTTCATACGTACACACTGATCCCGACACTTTACCGAGCTTTGCTGGAGAGTGCAGTTTCGGGAACTGATCATCGGATTCATCGGACTAAGAAAAAGTCTAACGCCATCTTATTATTCACCCTGTCTGTTAGAACGCCTAGGGCTACACCTGAGCGCCCTTTGCTCTTCAGTGTTTTGTGTGGTGAGCTGCGCAGGCTGCTGCCGAGCCAATTCTGCATATGCGATACTTAAGACTCAGGCGCTTGCAACCCACTTTGCCGGTCACGAGTCCCGGTATGCCTTGTGCTTGGAGTTGGTCCTTGCTTGTGTCTGATCCATGTTTCGATTGATTTCAGCAACACAGGCCAGACCGTTTCTCTTTCGAGATTTCTGGTGTATGGCGATCTGACTTGATCGTCTGGTCGTGTGCAGGACAAGCCTGCCAGCGATGACTGGCGAACATCCCAGAGACGTCCAGCACGGCACCCTGAACACCATACAGAAGGCAGAAGGCACAGACCTGGTCGTTCAAGTGGTGACATGGAGGAGGGAGCCTTGCAAACATCTCCAGAGCAACATGGCAGTAGCACCCATATGTTGCCCGTGGCGAGAGCACACTCTGCTTCATCTCATTGGATCTCATGTCATCACACAAAAAAAGTATCATTGCATCATCTGAATCAGGGCATGATGGCTGCTCAAAGGCAGCATACAACCACCCCCATGCACCAACTTTCTTGCATGATGCTTCATGAAGCAAGTTTCATGCACCATCTCCATGCATCATCTTCATGCACCATCATTCATGCACCCTCCTCCATGCACCACCCTCCATGCACCACCCTGCACCCATCATCTCCATGCACCATCTTTCATGCACCATCTCCATGCACCACCCTCCATGCAACACCCTCCATGCACCGTCTTCTTTTCTGCTGTAGGACTTGTTCTGTACACAGTGCTGCTTGGTGTGTTTGCACGAGATGGGATCTGCTTCTACCGGGCAATGCTGGCTGCTATGGTGGAAGACCTCTGCCTTGACCCCCAGCACGCATTGCAGCCCTGTCTGAGGCCTTCATTTCCCAGCACACGACTGTGGAATCCTGCCCAATCATTGATTACGAGTCTAAGCAGTGGCTCATGATCAATGGTGGGGCAGGATTCGAAAGCCGAGTGCTGGGACATGAAGGGTCACAAGTTTTTGCAGGTGCTTTTGTGGTGCCAATGCGTGATGCTGCTTGTATGACATGAGGCTTGCATCTGACTTGCAGCTTTCAAGTGGCAGCAGCCTGCTGCGACTACTGCACAAGTATCCGGGCACAAAGTATCAGTGCACAAAGTATCATTGCACAAAGTATCACTGCACAAAGTAAAGTTTGCACTGTTTTCTGTTCACCTCATGAGGCGGTTCATGTGATGTTTGCATCCCGCTTGCATTCCTGCATGGGCAACAGTCAATTACACCAGAGCGTAAACCACTGCAGAAGAGTTGGTCTAGCGCATGCGGCAGTTCATGCCAAACATGTCAGAGTGTTCCACCTGCACACAAGCTTTGCAGATGTGTGTGCTAGATTTCTGCAGTCACAGTTCCTGCCTATGTTCCAAGATGCCTTTGGTAGCTTCCTAGCCACTCTGGCAAGTGATCCAATCTGAGCGTTGTTTTGGTGCAGGACATGCTGCAAGGCATTGGCATGCCTGGCAGGACCTGGCATGAGATGTTGGAGGTTCTGAACCAGCAAGACACGGACCAGGCCATGATGCAATTCCTGCGAGCCATCACTGCCAGGCAGTTGTGGGCAAACAAGCCTGAGTATGATTGGTGCATGGCCATTGATGTGTACAGGTGCGCTTTGAGTCTTGCTGCACTGTCATGCGTGTTCTGGCGCGTGCAGGCATGCAATCATCCTGCTGCAGATAGCACTCCCATTGGTTGTGCTCACCACATGCACTTATTGCTTCCAGAGTTGCAGATTGAACAACATCTGCACATGCATATATTTCTGCTTGATTACGGACTCTGCAAAGACTCAAGAAGTTATCCTTTCTGCAGGTGCACTACATTGCCTGAAGGGACATACAACATCAGTTTGTCTGATTGTCAGTTACCACATTACTCCGCAGGGGGCTCAGCTATGATGACATCGTACATGCGCTCATTATGTACGATGTCATCCTGAGCCCCATGCAGAGGCTCTGCAGGGGGCTCAGCTCGTATTTTATCAGACCTTGCGCATGACAGCAGAGGCAGAAGAGCTGCATGCCATGGCACTCACTGCAGTCCTGCCTGTGCGCCTCAAGCTGCTTGATGTTGCTGGAGATGAGCCATATGTAACCACTTATGAGCCTGGTCTGCCCCTCAGCAGACTCAGAACCTCAACTCAGGCACAGACAGCAGCATCAGCAGCAGATGGTGCAGCAGAGTCAGCGCAGCAGGTGTGGCTAAGGTACCGGCCAGGGCTCTACGAGGTGGTCTACCCTGCTAAGGGCTTTGAAGACCAAACTGGCGTAGTGTAAGCAAGCAGACTACAGGTAGCAGCGCACCCTTGGGCAGCAGCAGTGCCCACATCACCAAAGAACTACATTCAATTGCTTGGCAGATGCGTGTATCCTTTTCTAGTAGTAGATGGCAATGATGCTGCATCAGACGAGCAATGCAGAGTCAGGGCAGCAGCGCAGCGCAAGCAGCAGCAGCGCCCTGACATGAACTAGGCCTACCTAGGTACTGTGGGCTGGGCCCGAGTAAACACGCTTGGCAGAGTCCTGTTGTTCTAGAAGTGTGTAATGCCAGTATGGCTTGGTTGGTGATTGTTTCCAGCGTGTCATCTTCATGAAATTGACCCTGCAGCTGCTGTCCAGCAGACCTAGGGAGTCATTTGCACTTCTGACTTGTTTCACCCAGTCCTTGAACATGTTTGATTGGTAACATCTCCAGTAGACACTTGCAAGCATGCTCATGCTACATCTCACAGGGTCTGTTGTTTAGTTGTCTTGCGCTGTTACTGCTCACACCTCGAGAAGCTTAGACCATCAAGATTCTAAACAACAAAGTATAATTATACAAATGTATATATTTGCCTAACTACTGACCTTAGGGTATTTTCTGTGTTATGTAAGATTTTGTGTTTAAACAGATAGGGTTAGTGTGTAGTAATGCTTACAAAAGGGCCCTTATTAGTAAGCAATGTTTTAAAGTTTGAAAATACAGGTCCCATCTGTCAGTCTAATTCATGTCTATTTCAATCTAATTTTACAGGGTAATAAACTTGTGCCACCCTATATCACAGGCTAATTTGTGATTCTAGTACCTAAGCTGTACCTAATTCCTCTGTGCCACCCTATTCTAGAGAGTAGGAGAAAAGAGGTAAAATGGGCTGGGGGAAAGACTTTTTCTGGCAGGTGGCACAAGATTACCTAAGCCCTAACCCCACACACCTGACCTACCCTGCTTGTTGCCTTGTTTCTTGACAATCTATGTCTTGTAATGCTCAACACAAAAAGCATTCAAACCTAGCATAACCTCATTCTCTACAGCTTTTATTTCTGCATCTGTCCAACACCCTGTCTTTGGTGAGTCCCTGTAAATGTCTACCTTAGTGTATGTGTCATCTTGAATAACTCTGCCATGGATCATGACATCACCACTTTTGAAATACTTGTAAGTCCTGACCCTACAGGAGACATCATACTTGCACACGGCCCCAAACTTCTCGTCCCTGTCCAGTTGAACATGTGTCGGCTCAAAGACTCTCTCTTTCATCACCATCTTGCCAGTCTGAAACCAGAAAACCTGTCAGTCCCTTTGTGACAGTGAGCATGCTATACTTGTGAATGTACAAGGCACATGCTTTAGAAACAAAAGTTCTGGTGTTGGATTCATCTAGGCCTGTCAGGTCCTCATCCACTTCTTTGACGCATTCATACACTTGTACAAAGCGGCTAGCTGAGCTGTCATACAACCACACTCCACCAGTAAAAACAGAGCCTTCTCCTTCACCGTCATGATGTATTTCAAGTGCCAAACGTTGCAGTCTGCGAGCCATAGTCTGCTTCAATCTCTATTTTCTTACCTTTTTTGAGGGGCAACAATGTTTCAGTCTTGTGCAGAGCTTCCTTTACAGCCTGCTCCCTGGCTTGGTCCACTGTCTGGCCGAGATCTTCTCTAACTTGCAGCACGTTGTAGTATAAGATCTTGTTTGCCGTGTTGGACAGCAGTTCAGTGACCTGCACGGAATAGAAAGTCCCCGCAAAGTTGTCGAGGTGCTTAACTTCGAAATCCACACATCCCGTGACAGTGTCACCGTGGCGCATACAGTTTTCCCTCTCACCTGGCAGAGTACGTCGCAGTATCAATACGGTATTAAATTAATTCAATATGATTAGTAATTAGTAATTAGCAATTACCGATTCTGCGGAGCCGTCCAGATCCGCAAAACCATTGTTAATTGCGAATTAGTACTTTTGATCTGCATGGATTGTTACTTTAATTAATACACAATTGTGACTTGTGTTCTGCGACAGTTCTG
>JAABUU010004225.1_pt1 | contig 17181 bp, 19 predicted proteins | sample 5559301 | NCBI WGS metagenome assembly JAABUU01 (sample SAMN10711884, study PRJNA513360) | rock metagenome | isolation source: Antarctica rocks | place: Antarctica: Victoria Land, Richard Nunatak white | reverse complement strand
CCCTCCCTGAGTGTCCCTGGGTTCCCCTGGGGATGCAAAGGATTTTATATGACTTGGGTTAAACTTTGTACATTTGCCAGCGTCATATACTGCCAATTTATATGGCCAGGTCAGTTGTGACTACACTTGCAGTCAGTCACTGAGAATGGTGCACAATGATTTAAGAAAAAGTCATTTCACCTGTTATTCTGTGGGTGTGAGGTCTTGTGGATGTGCTCAGGCCATACATGTGTTTTGCGAGCCAGAAGTATAAAAAGACTTTTGCTTGGGGTGTCATCAAGCCTGCGGGCATCTGAATTTTTGCGAAAGCAACTGAAGCCTGCAGGCATAATGGTTGTCAACAAGCAACACCGGCTTGACCTGCACTGCAGGCACAACAGTGCTTCAACAGGAGACAGCACAAACAGTTCCTTGTCAGCAACTGTTGATGCAGCCGTCAGACCCACAGCAAATAGCTACTGCAAGTTCCAGCGCCCTGTCTTTACCCAACCAAGCACTCTCTTTGATGACCACAAACAGCTAAACAATTTCAGTTCAGACAGAGTCAATCCATGGCTCCGTCCAGATATTGCAGCACTGCTCCAATCCTCCCAGGATGACACCACATATGACAGTGCAGCACAGCTAACACCATCTCGATCAGCTTCTGCAGCTACAGCCCAAAGCTTTACAGTCACAGCCACTGTTGGGGTCATTGCTCTGCTGGGTGCAATTGCTCTTGTCATTGCAGCGTCAAGTGCTGGCTGTGACTTTGGGTGGACAGCTTTTCAGACCATCATAGGCACACTCAAAAAGGTGTGGGCACAGGACGAGTCTACCCCAAAGGAACTTCAGTATATTACATATATACGTATATACCTGATCAGCTTCATGAAGGAAGCTATTAAGAAAGGTTTACATGCTTTTCTGTTTGGAGAAGCTTTGGAGATGACGCCCAAGAAGCAGCAGGAGAAGGTGTCATGTATGCTTTCCGTTCAGGAGGCAGAAGGCAGTGGTAGTGCAAGCAAAAGAGCTCGCATTGTTGTCAAGCTATCCATCACTATCTCTTGAGTACATTGTTCAAGGCAATAGGCCAGGTTGTGTTGCACATTGCACCAGCGCTGACTTTGTCAAAATGTAGTACTAGCTAGCTGCAGCTATTGAAAATGCTTTCAGGGAATGTTATATAGTCTACAATGGCATAGTTCACATACATTTAAGTGTATGTCATGTCATTTACTTGATAGATTGGATCTCAGATACACTTTCCCAAGGATACACTAATTTGCAGAGCTTGGTAAAACGCCTGGATCATAGAGATATTGCATCAGATACATTATGCAGTCAAGCAAGGTTGTGTTAGGCTGCGCAATGCATTGAAATGCATCTCGGAGGCTACATTTACAGTCATGGAGAGTAGAGTCGCGGACTGAAAAGCTGCTGAGACAACAATCATGGCGTCTGTTACTGACTGTTAGGGCGAGGCTGACAGTCCCGACGGCCGGCCACGAGCGCAAGCACAACGCATGTAGAGCTGATATTGGAGGTTGTGTTAGTGGCCATACCTATATCAGCAGAGTAGAAAGCCCTCAGAATGTGTGTCGAGGCTCTGTTGAAGAGTGCAATCAGGCACATGCAGGTATTTGTCCACAGAACCAGGCACAAGGCAGACAGGCTCGTGACCGGCGCGCTGAAGCTGCTCTTGCTGCCTATCTGTATGTGGTTGAGTCCTCAGTCTGTGTGAGAAAAGTGAAGAAGCCGCCTGTAACTTGTCTAGCACAGAAAGGTCGCATTGCAAAGGGGCGAACCCCGTAACGCCTAGGGCAATAGTGGCAAGTCCCAAAAGCAAGTAGTTATGCACATGAATGCATTGCAGTACACAGCCTGCATCCCACATTCATGTCATTTGTATCTGGCTCAACTATCAAACCAAAGAGGAACGCGGTAGCATGCATGCATCATATGATTCATCACAGAGGACCTGGTATGAAATGTATAGGCAGCATATGCAGTGCAACCTGTACATATCAACATACAACACACAGAAATCTGCAAACTAAACAAATGAAACAAAGCAAGCAGAGATGTGAATTGGCATACACCACCAGCTAGTCGCTGGTTGATGCCCTCACCTCAGGCCCAAATAGGGCTCCAGACCGCCCCCATTATTGCAATGTGATGCCAACATGTGTTGTTGGCTGTTGCTGCCTTCGTCACTGCTGCTTGTGTCATTACTGCCGATGTCACTGCTGTTGAGGCTGTTGTTGCTGTCGCTGTCATTGATGCTGCTGATGTGACTGACATGGGCTGTAGTGAAGCCTTCCTGTTGTTTGCAGCTGCGCTGCTGGGTGCGTGCACAATTTGGCAGTGTCTTACGCAAAACTTAGCGCAGCTTGAGCCACTGTCGCATGGTAATCTTGAGCCAACAAGTTAACAAGCTGCTCAGCGGCTGGCACTGCATAGTGTGAGCCTCATCCAGACAGTCATCCAGAGCCTCATTTCAGAAAGTGTGCATCAAGTCATCGACATGGTCTCTCAGCTGACGAGCAGTTGCCATAACACTCAGTTAACACTGATTACATCGCACAGTCAACATGCAGTTGCCACATTGTCTGAGCACATTAACTACCATGTAACTCAACCAAGTGATAGTCATGGATTGCTAACAAGACAGAAGCAAATCAGAACCTGAAACGCAGTGCTCAACTGGAAGCACTTATAGTTGAATATAAATGACGCCTAGACTGAAGCTGCTTGTACAAAGTATCATACAGACACATGAGAGTTATGATGGTGCAAGTTTGCCTGGCAGTGTACATGTAATTTTATTGAACAACTCCTCTTGCACAGCCAGCTTCAGATGTGTCCAAGCTGATGCTGAGTCATGTACACCGGTGTACATCTTGCAGCATGGTACCACTGTAGGCTTCAGTTGTTCAGGTTCAGCTTAGACACATCTGTCAAACGCAGGTAGTCCACACCGCTTGGCACCTACAACATAACCCAAAGGTCAACATACTTCTCGAGCTGAATGTGCCAGGACCTGTAAAGCAAGCACTGGCAAGCTGACCAGGCCAAGCGTAACTGCAGGCCTATCAACAGACTGCGCTTTGCTTTGTACAGAAAGTACTCACTGACATGCTGACTGGAAGTACAAAGCCATTGCAAAGTCATGCCTGTTGATGACAAGGACAACATCCACAGTGTGACAACACAATAGACATATGTTGTGTTTGCAGCGCAGGTGTATACAGCCCTGAAGGGCTCCCTCTACAAGGTATGAATTGCAGTCTTGACAGCTAGCATGACCACATCTGCACAAGTTGATGACAGAATGGCAGCATACCTTGCAGGAATGGTGGTCAGGGAAGTGGGTCTTGGCGTCCTCAGGGGTAACAGTGGGGAGCAGGAAGGCCCACCCCTTCTTGCCAATGCTGTCATGGTTGTAGGGCCAGTTAGCCGGGGTTGCCTGCACCACAACGTGACTCATGTGCTGATTTGTTTCACTGTGCAAACAGTGACTTGGATCAACTAGGTCAATCATAGCTTCTGGCTATTTTGTATGGTGACTTGGCATGTGATCACCACTGTGTCCCCCCTTGCAGTAAATTTGCTTTTGGTATGAGCAGCATGCATCTGTCACAGTGAAACTGCAGTAGATGCAGGTGTGCAAACAGTCGATGCATTTGCTTGCTGTTGTGCCAGCTCATATTCACTGTATTCTGCCTCTAGTTGAGAATCCTGAGAAAATTGGCAGCAATTGACACAGAATTTGGAGCTGAATCAAAGACAAGCTTGCATCCATGCAGGAGCTTACCACAGAGTGCTTGGCAGAGAGCTGTAGGGCATCCACACATCGCACAATCTCGTCCATGTTACGACCCACTGAGGCGGGATAGTTGAGAGACAGCTTGAGCTTCTTGTCAGGGCCAATGATGAAGACTGCCCTGATGGTCAAGGGCAGGTTCTCAAGGTCCAGGTTGTTGGGGTCAAGCATGCCATACCTACACAAGATCAGGCAGCAATTTCAGCCAAAACAGCAATGTATGCACCGTCAAGTATGCAAAGTTGCAACAAACAACATGGCAAAAGCTATACATGCACTCTGCTTGCATAGCTGTGCTGATGAAGAATGTGGCTGTGCAGCAAATTGCATAGCACAGATGGGAGGGCAATGACAAAGCACTACTCAGGCAGTGATGGCGAAGCTGCAATGCCAAAGCATACATGATGTGTGCTTCTGTAGAACTGCTGCAATGAACAAGCAAGCAAAGTAACACAAGGACTGCACACAACAGAGTTGTGGTGTTGATAGTACCCAACTGCCAGAACTGCCAGAACTTACTTGACTGAAATCTCTCTTGTGGGGTCAGCAATGATGGGAAAGTCAATGGTGACATTGTTCTCACAGTGGGCAACGACATCCTCCAACCACTTGTTGTGGCTCTCTACCTGCAGACCAGGTCGAACCATGTAAGCAGCAGGCATGATCGATAGCGTTCTTCGGTAAGTTTTGTCAGATTACTCTACCACGAGACAAACCTTAAGGGGTGTGACAGGACAATTCACTGCAACTCACCGGGTCAGCAGACAGCGTGGCCAACTTGACACCCTTTTTCTCAAGATCTTTGTACTTCAAGGCCAGTCGTCCAATTTCGGTGGTACACACAGGCTGCAACAGTCGGACGCGCTTAGTACTGAGTACAGGCGTACAACAGGACGCAAATGTAACGTGGTTAGCTGAGACAAAATTCCCGGCCAATTGCTCGTTCATCAGACTGGTTTGAATGCCATGCGCGGTTTAGAAGACGTACCGTGAAGTCAGCAGGATGAGAGAACAAGATAGCCCACTTGCCCTCGATCCACTCATGAAAGCTCTTCATGGGTCCCATAGTTGTGTCTGCAAGACGGAACAGAGTAGGACAGAATGCGTTCCTGAGTCGCAATGGTGATGCTGTTGGATTTCAGGAAGCAACGTTCACACGATAAACAGCTGCCGGTGAGCAGTCGAGAGTTCCTTCGGTTCAAGATTTCAGAGACATACCGGCGCTGAAGTCTGGCACAAGATTACCAAGACGCAGAACTCCATCACTGGAGAACTCAGGGTACTGCAAACCACAACACGGCATAAAAGCAAGCAGCTTGCAGCGCACAGGGTGACAGACCAGAATCAAGACGGATTCCTCACCAGCTTGGCATAGGTCTCGGAACCTGACTTGACGTTACACATAATGAGAGAGGGAACCGATGGAACCGAAAAAACTGATGAAGCAAGAATGTGCGCACAAGAAAGTGAAGCGGAAAGATATATGATCGCAACATGCAGCATGCAGACAAGGAGGGTTTCACTTCAGATTTTGTGACCTTGGATCGGAGCACGGGGGGGCCCTCGTGAAGCGATCGAGACTAATCATGACTGAATTCAATCACGAGATGCTCCAGCCATGCAACGGGCAATTGCCGTAGTCCCTTTTGTGTGCGCATATAGTCTTTTGTGTGCACATAGTCCCTTGTGTATACACACGCTCCCTGATAGCCAAAGCAACGCCCAAATTGCATGCAGGTGACCGTGCAGAACTTTACTAGAAAGCAAGACCCTAGTGCTGTGTTTGGGTAGGCCTCTCACTTGCTACAGTAGGTGTAATTAGGAAGATGTGATTCCGAGTCTGTGTAGCCACAGCAGTTCCGATGTCAAGTGAATTCTTCTGTAATAAAAGGGAATGGCCGTGATTGTTACGAGCATTGCAGAGCCCACACTTTACATGTATGTTCAGCCACCACAGACGCCTGAACGTGTCACTTGGCTAGTTGATGGTCACAGGTACTTGCAAAGGTACTTGCAGCTGCCATGGGCCCTCGACCCATAGCTAAATATGGGATGTTGCACATGCGTATTGAGCACATCCATCAAATCCTCTGCTCACAGCCGTCCTACTGCACCATTTCACATTGTCATAGCACACTGACCCAGCTGCATTATAGATATATGCCAGAACGAGAGACTGTATCCTGACTAAGATGCGTGACTTGACCTGTCTGAAACTCCAATATCGAACAAGCATCAAATAGCAGGACAACAAGCATCAAGGAGGACAAACCACAAAAAATCAGATGACAAGGCTGCTCAAGAGCTCGTTGACAAGACACAGCATCCAAACAACAGCAGGACTGCACTCAACATTGGTCAGCTTGTACAGATTCATTTGGCTTGAACAGTTGCATTTGGCAAGAGGACTCTTCTTCTGACACCCTCACTGAAATGCACTAACAAGCAAAACAGCACACAAAAGCTCTAAGAGTACTGGCCAGCCAGCTTGCCCTCCCTCACAATGTAGTTGTCCTCCTCAAAGGGCTTCTTATTGATCCATTGATCCAGCATCACCTGAATGCCCTTCTGGTAACGCACCTGCAGCAGTGACACACAAGCATCCCAATATCTCAGCAACCACGCCTGTGTCCTCACAATGCTCAGCAACTGCACCTTTACCCTAACCATGCTCAAACACATCAGGCTGAACTGCTATAAGGTGCACCAGCAGTGATATGCAAGAAGGCTGAGGTAAGCACAAGGAAGTGATGCAGGCTTACACCACGTGTCTTGGTGAAAAATGCTCATTGGCTCAGTTGACACCTTACACACACATATGCTGAGCTGCTGCTGAGCATTTGTACACATCAGCAAAACACCTTGGGAAACCTTTGGAAAACCTTTGGAAAATCATGCAAGGCAGCAACAACACATGACAGCAGCAGTCACACATAGCTGCAACACAGTACATGAGCAATCATGTATAGCTTGAATATGACCACGCAAGGCAGCAACACAGAAAAGAAGCAATACCTGTGCATCAAGGGTGGTGCCTGAGGTGTGGGGGGTCATGGCTTGCTTGGGCATCTTCTTCCAGGGGTGGTCCTTTGAGGGTGGCTGCTCATCCCATACATCACCACTGTACCCTGCAGTGTCAACCCCATCCAGTGTAAAGAACCCTAAAACAACAAGTCAGCATGCTGCACAACCTGCATTCACATCTCCACACCAATCACAAACCTCTCTATTCTGTCCAGCTGGCACCATACATACACGGTCACTGCAGCAACCTCTTAGCCTTGTGCCACTAAACTCCTACACCCAAGTTGCGTAATGCACACAGCCTGGACAGAATGACAGTCAGTGTGCCAAAGCTATGCATGTGCTGTCCGCTTAGCTGCACACCATGCAAATGGGCAGACAGGATGCACGGGCTCACCTCCTAACTGCCCGCTCTTGCAGGCCTCCACAACAGCCTCTCGGTCCACAATGGCACCACGTGCATTGTTCACCAGGTACGCTCCCTTCTTCATCTTGCCAATCACCTCCTTGGAGAACATGTTCCTGCAAGAAAGCTGCTGCTCAGTCAGGAGCCACATGCACATGCACATGCACATGCACACAGTGTGTTCACCAGTTGCTGGCATCAGCTTAGTAGACAGGCAAGGAGTACCGTACAGCAGGCCTGGAAGGGTGTCTGCTGGTTGCTGATTGCTCTATCAGCATTGCCCTTCCAGTATAATACTGATGAGTCACACATTACCAGACCTGGGATCAGATGCTACAACATGACAGGCAAGTTAGCTAGAGTCAAGCATGCATGGCTTCCCATCACACCAGTCACAAGCTCACACTCAAACATGCAGATACTGCGATGCAAACAGTTCATGCAGCCTGTGTTGAAGGCAGTGGCTTTGCAGGTACTCACTTGGTCTTGTCGGACAGAGGCACGTTGATGCTGACAACATCACACTGCTTCACAAACTCATCAAGGTCCTTGATCAGCTCAACACCCTCCTCATCCATGTCAGGCTTATTGTGACGTCCAAAGTACACGCGCTTCACATCCCAACCCTGTGCACCAACATGTCATTTCACGCAAAGCAACATCACAAGCACTTGTTGCCATTAGTGTCAGCATCAGACACCCTATGCCCCAATCATTTGTCATTACTAGACATATGACAGAAGCTGTACTTTACACACTTCATCAGATTCCAGCCCTGATCATGATCTGTCCTTAACACAAGGCACAAATTGACAGGATGCACAACGCTCCAGGTGTGCAAAGCCCTCATTGCAGCTTGAGAGCTGTTTATGCTTGTTGTGGCTGTGTGCAGAACAGTGAGTATCCAGTGGCCAATCCCACAGGCCGCACACACATGGCATCCCTGCCCATGAGTACATGCATAGCAATATTAGCTGCACAATAACATGACAGTGTCTGTGCAAGCAGTATGATGGATGCATTGTTGCACTGCCAGATTGGTCTTGCATGTGTGTACAGCGTCTGTGCTCCACACACATGCAAGACTCATATGCCGCATGCTGATTGTAGAGAGGTTGATGGCGTACTCATGTGAGCATGAGAGCAAGACTCACCCTGAGCCTTTTCATCATGTGGTAGCCAATGCGGCCGCCTCCAACAGTGCCAACAGTCTTGTCCATCAGGTCCCAGCTCTCCACTGCCACTGCTGGCACATCCCAGTCGCCCTTCACAACCTGGTCTCGCGCTGGCAAGAAATTGCGGATCAGCACCAAAATCCTCATCACTTCATCCTCAGCTACGCTGGTAACATTGCTCCCTACAGGGTGGAACACAGTACTTGTGACGGGTCCTAACACGTGCAGGAAGATCAGCAACGTATGCGCAAAGTGTTTATACCAAACAAGTGCAGCCAGATCAGGACCGTGTGCGGAAAGTGTGCTTAGTAACAGGGTGACGCATCCAGGCATTGTATGCAAGACCGACTTTGTGCTGCCCACAATTTGGTAACAGGACTACTGGTGCTGTACAGCAGGAAGGCAACAATGAATTTTGCTCAGAAAGTGTGCATACTAGAGCTACAGCACTTGCAGCAATGCCACGTTCTTGTGAATGTGCAACATTTATGCCAACTGCAAGCTGCCATACAATGGACAGGCAGCAGACTTGGTTTGCACACCTGACACTTCAACAACGGTCATCCCCTTGTCAGCTGCAGTCTTGAGGTCGATGTGGTCAGATCCCACACCAGCTGTCATGATCAGCTTCAGCTTTGAAGCCTTCTCCAGCCTCTCCTTGTTCATGTAAGCTGGGTGGAAAGGAGTTGTGATCAGAATTTCCATGTCCTTGATGTGCTTCGCCAGCTCTGCATGCAAAGAGCAGAAAGAGCTAGCTGTAAGTACTACACTAGTGCAACCAATAGATTTGCAATGGTCATCTCTAAGTGTGCATGCAAAACATGGCGCATCTCTCTTCACATACATGCCTGTGTTGAGGTGCGCCGCATACAGATTTTCTCCTTCATGTTCACGCATGTATACAGGATTTTTACAACACGCAAATTTCAGGCAAGTAAGCACTGCTCGATGTGTGAGCTTGCTGACTGCAGTGCATGAATGCAATGCACAACAATGTGTGCAGCAAGTGAAGCTCTGGCAACTCCTTTTTGCACTGACCAATGAGAACTGCAACCAAGCAGCATACATACATGTCTGGCAAATGCGCATGAGCTCAAGATGGTCACCTACACCAGGCCTGAGTAGTGCAGCCAGGCAGCCTACAAACCAGTCCTTACTTGAGCATAGGGTTGATGCACATGCTCACCTGAGTCATCGCCGTCTTTGCTTTCTGTGACAACCAATTCAGCCTTGTTCTTGTCGCACCATTCCCTGAGGCCGAGGGCGTTCTCCACACAGTTCACGTACTTCTCGTTCTTGGATGCCTCTCCTCCCTTGGGGAACACTGCGACTATCTTGATTGTCATATTTGCCAGCGCAAAAACTAGCTGTCTCCTGCACATCAATGCTAATCGATGTCAAGTCACAAAAAATTACGGTGCGGCATGCATGCTAATCTCTCAGGCAAGCAAGTGACCTGCGTGTGCGCATGCAAAGCAGTCCACCAGTATACTGCTTGTCCGTCTAAAATACAATACGCACCCTACAAACTCAAGGAAAGCACAAACAGCCGTCGCGAGACAGGTTGCAAGCAGATTGTCTCAGCTTGTATACGTATATCCATGCAGGCTCAAGCAGCTGCACTTCTCGAAACAGGCGACGAAGGTCACTCACCAATGCGCAAATTGGCCAAATCGCAGTTTACCAGACGCCTGTCTTCCAAATGTTCAACAGGATACCGCGTGTAGCGTTGCTTGCTGAGTGTGATGTCAGGACTATGAAAATGCATGCATCATTACGCCACAAGACATGACTAATTATGCAAGTGACCAGGCAAGTGCTGACGCCTCCTCCATGCGAAAGGCGCTGCCCGAAGCTACACCCGCTTGTGCTTGTACATTGCGACTGCTGTTTTTGTGCTGGGCTGCTGCTGACCCCACAAATAAGACTGTCACTTGACATACTGCAAAGCACTGTAGACCGCGTGTCACCTGCTGATCATGAGAGGTGTAGCAGATCCATTTACAAATTTACACAACAGTTTTTGGTTATTCAAAAATATAGCCGTCTACACATAAATGTGTCAGAACAATATTTGATACAGTTGGGTTAATTGAACAGCACACAGAAGCACCATGCAGCAGGCCATTAGCAGCTAGACCAAGTCATAGGCAAGCTGCAGCAAAAGTCTGGGGTACAGCAAGCAAGCAGCAACAGATACAAGGCGCATATAAGAGCCAGGCAGCAATGCAAAGTTCAAGATCCTTGTCTACATACAGGTAACAAGCAAGCAAAGTCTTGCAAACAGAAAAGCTGCCTCTCTTGAAACAATCAGAGGGATCAGTCAGAACATAAGTCATCAGCTGTACAAGATGCACATGCTCATGTAAGTGCTCTCAGCACATGCTATTGGAATTTAGTATCTGCATCTGGTCATGACACTCACATCAGCATGGGCTCTGGGTGTTGTCTTACTGCCCGCCTGACAGCATGCGCCTTGAATGCCAATGCTGCTGACACAATGGCATGGCATCCATACAATACAGTTGTCGACACCATCCTGCAGGTCACGCCATTGCATCTCACCCCCTGCACATCCTTGTGTGCAGACCAACAAGCACACAGAGTTGACAAGTACGCAGCCTTGACGAAGGCTGTTCAATGTCGCAGGCAGGTCAAGGCAACATACAGCTTCAGAACAGCAGCTGCAGAGTCTTGTAAAGCACACAGTTGCCGACACAGTGAACCCCAAGCAATGGTTCAATACCAGCTTGGAACACCATCATAAAGCTCACATGACAATGACAAAGTTGTAGTTCTGCTCGCAGGCAACATCCCCGGGATTGCATATGTGGCCACCAGGAACAGCGCCAGTCCCTTCATTGTGAATGATGTTCACTGAGGCAAAGTGGATGATGGCTGCCAGTGCTGAGATGACCATTGTCGTGAATGCCAGCACCTCCATTTGCTGCATGATGTACAGTTCTGTCAGCTCATTGCGGCAATCATGCATACCATGTCTTGCATGGCAGCAGCACTGTGAGCTGCTGGAACATTCAGGAAATATGATGGTGCCGTCACTGGCCACATTTCTGGCAGGTAATGGGTATTTCAAAGAGATCTGACGCGTTGTGCATGGCACAAAGATGAGCAGCTGCATTGTTGTCAGCATTGTACACTCTGTGCTACCCAAAGCAGCAGGGGTCCACTCAAGATCAAAGAAACAGACTGCTGCTACATCCAATGGCAGACACAGTCTGTGTTGTGGTAACAATCTGGCCTGGAGTGTAGACTTGTGTGCACTATGTACAAACCCTCAAGCACTCCTTGGTCGTTGGGAGCAGTTTGCAGCACAAGTGTGCAAGCAAAGCAGCTGCAGCAGGGAAGACTCTCCAGACAGCCCCAATCCTTGGAACATTCAATGCTCTTTGGAGCAGCGTTACCATTTTCCAAGAGTGTCCATTTTGTCTACTTCTGTGGGGTTTGAGGCACACATACCTTGAGCTTGAAGACATTGACGCCAGCAATGCCAAAGTGGCGTGACATGCAGTAGCCTGCTAACGTGGCGCAGCTGCCATATATGCCCAGCAGACCTGATATGCAGAACATGCCCCCAAAAGCCTGCACGACCATTGCACAGGTCTCATGAAGCCACATGCTGCTGTCTCAAGCAGTCCTGCGGGACAGGCCTTGTGCCAGCAGCCAAACAGCAGTGCAGCAGGTCATGAACAACTCAAACTGTTGTGCAAGTATGATGATGGGCACGCAAAGCCAGACAATGCTGGACAGTTACTCATGCAGTTGTTAGGCCTGAGCAGAAACAGTCATCAAAACAGCACAGTGTGATCGAGCCTGCTCCAGCACGACCATCAGCATGTAGGACGCCAGTATGATGGGCAAGCCATCAGTGTGAGAGGCGCAGGAAGGCTACCATGGCAATGAGATTGTACTGGAGCGCCAGGATGAGGGCAGCGCTGTGCATGCAGGTGAGCAGCGAGAGGGTGAACCACAGCAGCACCCACTTCACCTGCTCCTTCCACATGCGGGCTGCCTCCCCATGCTGCAAACCCAGCTCAGGCGCGGGGCTTATGGGCACTGCACGTACCTGAAATCATTTCTTGTCAGAGCCCCTGCGCCCAAGTTCGGTTGTGCGTGGACATGTAAGTAGCCGTTTGTGCCTGCTCAAAGACTGTGATCATGAACAGCACTTACATGACAGCAGACAGAAGCTGAAGGGCATTCAGAGTGCAAGCAAGCCCCTGATGCTTGATGCTTGCTTGATTTCCAGGAAGGCGTTGGTTGCCTTGCCAGCAGAAAGCTAAGATTGCACATCAAATGTGCTGTGACCTGCAAAGATGTATGCAAGGTGTGCTGCCCTTATTGAGGCTTAGCTGAAACTTTGTAGCCACTGATGAGGCTGGCAACGAATCTAAATATCTCTGCAGATTATGCTGGGATGGTGGGTCGGTAAGCACCTGGCTGGAGCCGTCTTCTTGTATGCTGTGCAGGAGCAGCTGCTGATGCTGGGTCTGCTGGGGGGCCATGCGGGAGGCCCCAATAAGACCCATGTTAGCAGGCAGCATTACCTTGTCCCCGTCTGTCACCATCAGCTGACCTGACCCTATCCTCTTCATCTGCCTGCAGCGGTAGATGATATTGCCTCAAGCTGCTGTTGGTGGGCTGGCTGCCACAACAGGACCTTGCACTCAAAACTGTACAGACAGCTCTCAGGGAAGACCTGATGATGCGAGACTGGGCAGCGCTTACAACTCAAGGTTTCATCATGCAACAAGCTGCCACACAGCTCAAACAAAGGCTTCTCAGCGGCTGTGATCTTGCTTGGTGTGCAGCACAACAAGCAAGGCAAAACATCAGGAGACAAGAGCTTTCTCGTGTTTGCCATGTCCAGCATGTTTGACAGACAATGTGCCCGAGCGTTGCTCAGCGGAGGGTTCACACCCGCGGGCCAAATGCCTCTGCGCACGTCAAAAGGCCAACATTACAGAAATGCTGTTGTCACCTTGAAAGGTCTTGAGGGTCCTGCAGGTTGCTGGTGTCATGCATCATCAGAGAGCCTGTGGTCAGGCGTCTGGCACTCCAAGTCCTGGGCAATGACAAGGGCTGCCCATCATGATGTGTACTAGTAGAGCTCTGGCTATGATCACTGCCGCGGTCCTGACTGCGTGTAGAATGACTACGATGCAGCAGGTTGTTGAGCAGCTGCCGCTCATGGGGCTCCAATGGAACATTGAGGCCTTGCAGATTGCCATGAGAAGGCTCTCGGTTGCCATGGGAGTGTTCACTGGGCTGGGGAGAGTGGGAGTGGTGGGAAGATGGGCGTTGCAAAGGGGAGGAAGGGGCAGGGATAGGAGGCATGACGAGAAAGGATCTAGTTCTGAGAGCCTGATCGCGTCTGTTGACTTGCTGGTGTTGAGCAGAGTGTTGAGCGGGTGCCTGGCCAGAAGAGTGCAGCAGGTCACCTGTAGGCAACAATGGCTCTAGAAGCTGTTGGTAGCCATACCCGGGGTCAGCAAAGCTGTGGTTGCCTAAGCCGCCAACACTGGTTGGTGGGGTGCCCGGTCTTGTGCTGTCTGCACTGTTCGAGTCTGTGCCAGCAAAATGCTGAGATGATCCACTCCGGTGCTGCTGGTCATTTGACCTGGGAGCAGCCTGACTAGACATGTCAAGCCTGCTGCTTTGCTGAAAGGGGCTGCGCAATGGTTCCTGTTGGCTGTAGGATGTATGGGATAGATTGCGCCGGCCAGCAGTAGCGCTGTCTGTGGTGAAATCATGGGCAGTGTGCATGTCTGGAGGTTGATACCCCTGTGGACTGCTGGAACGCCACATCAGGTCAGCATACTGCTGAGTTGCTTCTGCATTTCCTGCAAAGGTTTGTAATTACAGGCTCACTTGTTGCTGCATGGATGGTACAAAAGGTAGAACTGGTGCATGTGCTATAGCTGGACCTCATAGACTTTGCTGGGACTCACACAAGCAATCAAGAGCCAAGTCAAGAGCCACTGTGCAAGAGCAAACATACGCTTGCCTTGGTGGCCGCTCAGCAAAGGCTGCTTCTCGCCTTTGTTGCCGAAAAGGCGCTTCTCAAGCTTGCTACCATGCCAGACGTTCCACATGCTGTCGCAGTCGATGGCACTGCACAGGAGCAAAGAGTGCTGAGTTTCCAAGGTTTGCACAAAGGTAGCAGTATTGCGTCAAGCCAACTGTTTTCGAGGCCCGCACACGATTTGAGCTGTCAGCTGATAATCAAACATGACTTGCCTGCTAGACATGCGAACTAGTCAGGCTGTACGCGAGACAAAGGTTTGGAAGGACAAGCTGATCCACCATCTCAATAGCTACAGGCGCCCACGGCGATGCTATGTTCCGCTAAGACCAGACAGCTGCTAGCAAGCAGCTCCCATAAGGCAGCATCAGCTCGAAATTGGCACAAAGTGGGGTCAAACACGACAGTCAAGCAGCCTGTGTTGACCAGTCTGTGAGTCTGCTGTCCTGCAAGCTCTGCAGGAAACAATCAATTGGTGCAGCTGATCTCAAGGCTGCACGAACACCACACACTTTGCTGTCTGAAATGGATGACAGACTGGACCGTGCGGTCAAGATACTCTACTTGTCAAGCAACACAATATTGTGGGAGGTTGGAATCTGGTAGCCTTTAGAATACCTTAGAATACTCAGAACTGCCTAGACCAGAGTAATCACGAAGTCCTTAAGCGATCGCGCAGGCGTCAACATTCCCTAGGAAGTTGGTGGACAAGACATGTTGTCTTGCGCTAGCATGAACATAGCATTTCTAGCGCAAATGTAACGTACTGACTTGAACTGTAGGATGCATGTCAGATCCTGTGCGACACTGAACACCTCGACTGCAGTGTTGCAAACTCATATCCGGCAATCTTCCAGGAGGTCCTGTGCAGCATCGGCAGTCAGTGGTCGCATTCTCAGCGGCAGCCTAGACCGCAGTCCCAGCACCGGGCGACCGAATTTTACTGCTTACGGACGAGCGCTGCCTTCTTACAGGTCGAATCGTCGTCGTTGTGCGAAGCATGCCCGAGCTATTACATCAGGTGCAATGTCCATCGCTCGCTCATGCACGCGAACCCACTATCTTACTCAACATGTGTGATCAGTCGACATACACCGGGTGTTCTGGCACCCGGAAAAGTGTCTTCTTTGCCAGCAACGTATTTAATGTTTGCAGCTGCGGCATTTTTCAAGCCATACCCTTACAACAAGAAAGATTACTTTCAAGTATGTCTTCTCATGCTGGCGCACTCTCCAGCAGAAGCCTCCCCCCTGGGGACTGTCATTCTCTCACGCATAGATGAGAAAGGCGAGAAGGAAGACAGGGAGCATTCTTTGCTGCTGCAAATAGGAGGCGACTCCCTGCTTGCTATCAGTAGCGTGGTCATGGGCACCCCTCATGAGAGACCAGTTGCTCTAGACCTCCTGTGGAAGGTACCATTCACACTATACCACGATTCTGTCTCGCAGTGCTCAACAACTCAAAGCTCTGTGAAAAGGTTTTTGCAGTGAGCACAGGCGCAGGGTGCAAAATTGTCACCAGAATTGTCACCATGCATATTGTTGGCTGATGCTGATGTCTTTCTGCAATGATGACAGCAACAGCTTCCCCCCCTGATCTGTCTTTATTGACTCCAAGTGTCGAAGCTGCTAGGTGCTTGAGCGGGGTCAAGAGATCAGCAAACGTGAGTGGAAGCTGATACGTGTGGCAATTGTGGACATACAGAACAGCACCTACATTGGTAGACTATTCTTTGGTGACCGAGAAACTGGGGAAGTGGTTTGGGACTGTGACTGTAGACCATCTGATGGCATGTGGCTTTCGTTTCAGGTGCATGTCACACCTGGCTGGCACCTCGTACTCAAATGCTATAGCACAGAGGTGTCTGTAGACCACACAGCTTGAATACACTGACCAATGAGTCACGACAAAAACAGTGTCTTCAACCCCTCATATACTGTGGCGTGTTAGTTTTCAACAACACTATCTTGAACACAAGCTTCACGAGGATTGCGTACATGGCTCATCTTGTTGTGCAGACAATCACTGATGTCTCTAGAACATGTACAGGAACATAGGTTTGCCCTCTTGTGAATGGCATGTTCATGCAGGCCAAGTGTCCTTTGTATGTGCACCAGCGTATATGGAGGCATCACAAGTCGCGTACGCGTGAATTGGTTCAAGGAGATGATGAAACTGCTCGTTACTTGTTGGGGCCAGACGCAGCTGCAGCAACAGAAGCAGAGGACCTGACGGGCACAAAGCTGTTCACAACAATCAGGTGGAGTACAGAAGTCTTGACGCTCTGTAAGCTGAAGTCGTGTGAATGTCAAGTCTGACGGCTCCACAAAAGGCATTCATTGCTGCTGTGCTCAGTGTCCACTGTTGTGACAGATGGCAGTTGGCATGCTGTTGATATGCACATGACTGTCTGAATGAAGTCTTGTTTGTTTTGTCTCTGGTGCCAAGTTTGCAGCAGCCCTTGAGTATTGCCTAGGCCCCTTCTGAGGCCATGCTCATGAGGGTTGAATGTCGCAGACAAGATGATCCTGAGCCAGTGAAGAGGCTCAAGAGGGAGATGGCTGTTGCCTTGTCTGAGGAGGACTACTCTTCAGCAGCACGCATCAGGGACCACCCATTCATGAAGCTAGCCGTTCAGATCATCGAGGAAAGGTTAGCAGGGCGAGAAACAGAAGCAAAGGCTCTGCAGGTCAAGCTACAGAATGCTGTGAAAGGTCAACAGTAGCCA
>JAABUU010004222.1_pt1 | contig 17187 bp, 24 predicted proteins | sample 5559301 | NCBI WGS metagenome assembly JAABUU01 (sample SAMN10711884, study PRJNA513360) | rock metagenome | isolation source: Antarctica rocks | place: Antarctica: Victoria Land, Richard Nunatak white | reverse complement strand
TGTCACTGGCCGGGAGCGGGCCTCACGCCACCGATCCAGCCAATTCCCCCACCGATCCAGCCAATTCCCCCACCGATCCAGCCAATTCCCCGTCACCCGCACGGCCGATCGGTGGATTCAGGCTAAGCGCGGCTGTGCCCTTCCGCCCCGCCGCGTAAGGGAGCTAGGCACCGACGAGGAAGACGACGTCCACCGTGGCGTCGACCTCCTGCTTGCCCGGGTTGACGGGCGTGGGAATCGGCGCGTGGCCGACGCCGGGCAGGATGACCTGCTTGCCCGAGCCCGGAGCGCCAGCGGCGGGCGACGTCGAGCTCGGCGAGCTCGGGTCCAGGTCGATGGACTGCACCCCGGTCACCCGTACTCCCGCGGCCGCCGCCGCGCTGTCGGCCCGGCGGCGAGCGTCGCGCACCGCCGCCGCCTCGGCCGCCAGCTTCCCGGCCGATGGATCGGAGACCGTGTAGTTGGGACCGTCGAAGGAGTCGGCGCCCGCGTGCGAGGCGGCGGCGAAGATCCTCGAAAGTAGGTCGACGCGCTTGGTGTTGACCGTCAGATCGCCCGAGGCCACGAAGCGAAAGCGGCGCCGGTGACCGCGCCTCGCCGGGCCCAGCCCCTCGCGGCTCAGGCTGATGGCGGCGGTCTGCACGTCGGCGGACGGCAGGCCGGTGGCCCGCAGGCCGGCCAGGATCGCCTGCAGGCGCGCGTTATCGCGCGTGCGCGCGGCGTCGGCCGAGGCGCCCGCCCGGGCCACGGAGATGGTCACCATCGCGGCGTCGGGGGTGACGAAGGTCACGCCGTTGCCCACCGCGCGCAGCGTGGACGGCGCTGGGTCAGCGCTGGCCGGCGTCGCCGCGCCGAGGACCAGCGCGCCGGCCCAGGCCAGGACCAGGCCACTGCGCCTGGCCCGCGTCGCTGATCGAGACCCGTTCATCAAGCCATCTTGGCGCATCCGCGCGCTCAGGGCGCTGCCACCACCTCGGCAGCCGCGCCGGCGGAGCTCGAGACGGCGACGAGCACGGCGGCCACCACCGCGGCGCTCGGCCTTGCGCCCCAGCCGGCTCATCGTGGCCTCCCCTTGGTCATCACCGCGAGCGATACCCAATCCCGCGCGGCGTCACCGCGGCGAAGGGGACAGGGGGATCGTCGTGATCTTGGGCGCCCTGACGGTCACCCCGATGACGCCCGTCACGCTCCTGGCCTCGCGCAGCAGCGCCGGCGGCGGGGTGAAGGTCCGCAGCACCTGGCCGCGGGCGTCGCGCCAGGTGATCTGGGTCGGGATCTGGTCGAGGATCAGGCGCCGGAGCCGGCGCAACGCCACCCGCGGCGGGCCGCGCAGGTCTCGCTCCAGCAGCCCGCGCGAGAGCGCGGCGGGCTCCCGGTAGGCGACGACGTTGCTCCTGACGGTTCCGTGCACCGTGCCGGCGGTGCGGTAGCGCACGTCCACGCGAGCGACGCCGTCGGGCACCAGGCCCACGACGAGGGACGAGCGCAGGCTGCGCAGGCCCGCGACGGTGGCCAGTGCGTATCCGCCCGTCCCCGCGGCTGGCGGGACGCAGGCCATCGAGGTGCTCTGGTCGACTGTCTGGTCCAGGTTGAAGCAGACCGCCGCCTGCCCAGCGAGCTCGCCCTCGAGCGCGCGCAGTGTCCGGGCGTCCGCGCGGGGCAACCGGGACAGGCAGGCACCCGGCAGGATCAACCTCGGGAAGCGACCGCGGACGAGGTAGACCCGGGCCACGCCGGTGGTGAAGATCAGGCGCGTCGCGGTGGGGTCGTAGCTGGCCAATGTGTCGACCTGGCCGGCGGCGTCCGGTGGCAGCAGGTCGCTGGAGACCTGGGGCCGGCGGAAGACCGCGTAGGGGCCGTCGGTCCTCGCCGAGCCCGGAACGGCCCGGGTGTTCGGGAATGCGGCCTCCAGCGACGCGCAGGCGCCCGGCAGGCCGCCGCGGTGTGAGCCCCGCGCACCGGCGCCGGCGGAGCTCGAGACGGCCACGAGCACCCCGGCCACCACCAGCGCGGCGACGCTCGCCTTGCGCCCCAGCCGGCTCACCGTGGCCTCCCCTTGGTCATCACCGCGAGCGATACCCAATCCCGCGCGGCGTCACCGCGGCGAAGGGGACAGGGGGATCGTCCCCGGGGAGCTGCTCGGGGTCGATCGGATCGTCGGGGCCGTAGCCCGCGTCGGCCAGATCGCCGGCGACGAGCTCGTCGCGCCACGCCGCCAGCGCCAGTACGCCGCGGGGCAGGGCTCGCAGAGTCGCAGGGTGCCCCGCAGGGCGGGGCGCCAACAGGCGTGGTGGCAGACATGGCGTGTACTCGTCACGCGCACGCCCCGCGTTGGACGACCGCTCCCGACGTGGCGCGTTGGCGCTCGCACTAGGCGTCACGGTGCTGCGCCGGGGCGAGCCAGCGGCGGGAGTAGGCGTCGGCCGCGGTCTGGAGGTTGGCGGGCAGCCGGCCGCCGAGCACGCTCACGTCGCGCTGGGCCCTGGCGAGCCGGCGCTTGGCGTGTTCTGCCCCAAGGGCGACCCGGGACGCGACGGCCTGGGCTTGGGCCAGTGCGTCCTGGGCAGTGGCCGGGGTCCGTCGGAACCCGAGCTTATTGTGCTGGGCCTGGTAGGCGCCCTGCGCCTGGCGCCGGGCGGCGCGCGCCGCCGCACGCTCGATCTGGCCCGGGTCGTTGGCCCGGGCGTAGCTGCGCATGGCCTTGGTGAAACGGTCAAAGCCGCCAACGTCGTAGGCCAAGCACCGTGGCGGGGTGTGCTCGCCGTGGTGCACACGCACCCAAGCCAGCAGGCCCCCGACGCCACCCCCCGGGAAGCCGGGGGGACGCACCGCGCTGTAGCGCTCATAGCGGGCCAGGGCCCGGTCGAGACGGGCGCCGTGGTGGGGGTTGGACTCCCGCCACAACGGTAGGCGTGGGCCACCGCCGGCGACGGCGTAGCTCTCGCCCCAGGCGATCGCCGTCCACGCCTCAAGGATCCACGACCGCGGGCAGAGCCGCCCAGCGGGCCAAACAGCGAGCTCGCCTAGGCAGCCGGGTGCCCCGGGCCGCGCACCTCCGCAAGGTCAACCCGCGCAGCTCCAACCCGCCGGGGAAGGTCGAGTCGAGCCGCCACCGCATGCTGCGACGGGGCATTCCCTACGGACCGGAGTTCCAGCCGAGCGAGCAACCGTACGGCCAGGGACCGGTGGGCGATGACCGCGACCGGGGTCTGCTGTGCCTCTGCTACCAGTCCTCGCCGACGCGGAGCTTCAACTTCGTCCAGCGGTCGTGGGCCAACGCTCGTGACTTTCCGCAGGGCGGGGACGGCGAGGATCCCATCATCAGCCAGGCGCTCGCTGAGCGCGAGTTCAACGTCCCGCCGCAGGCGACCCACCTGATGATGGCCCGCTGGGTCTTCACCACCGGCGGCGAGTTCTTCTTCAGCCCGTCGATCAGCGCGCTCAAGCAGCTCGGCGCCACCCCGTAGCCAGCAAGTCAGAAGCTTGCCAGCCGGTGCGGCGATGAGATTGCCGCACCGGCTCGGCTCGATCGAGCGTCAGCCTCCCGGCCCGGGACCCGGAACCGGGACGTGCAGGAGGTGCGCGACGATCAGCAGAACGATCCATGCGGTTTCCCTGGTCCCGGTAGGACCTGACCCGGTCGGCTGGGAGGTTCGCCGTGTTCGTGCCGAACTCGGCGAGAATGTCGTGCTGGACGTAGGTGGCGATGGTCATAGGGCGTCTCTGGAGCGTTTGAAGTGGACCCACAAGCGTGGGAGGCGCCGCGGACGGCTCGCTCCGGCTACTAAAGGCCCTGAATCATCAACTACGAAAAGTCGATCAGCCGAGTATAGCTCTAGCCGAGTATACGTCTAAGCGGCTATGCTCTGCGCATGCTGTTCGCCACCCCTCCCATCACCCAGGATCTACGAGATCGTCTCGACGAACTCGGCAGTCTCCGACGCCAGCTCGGCCAGCAGGTAGCGAGCCCTTCGCCGTGGATGGGGACACTCCGACGTCTGGTGCGAGCGACCTCGGTCGGGAGCTCAACGTCGATCGAGGGGTTCCACGTTTCTCCGGAGGAGGCGATCGCCCTCGTGAGTGGGGACGAACAGGCGGAGCCCGAAGACGCGAATCGGATGGCGGTGGCCTGCTACGCCCGGGCCATGGACCACGTCGGTGTCATGGCCGGCGACCCCTCCTTCCGCTGGCTCGATCGGGTGATCCTCGACCTTCACTTTGACGCCTGCTTCTTCCAGCGCGACAAGAGTCCCGGGTTGTGGCGCACGGGACCCATCAGCGTCACCGCTCCCGGGGGCGGAATCGCGTACGTGGGACCTGATGGCGACGACGTCCAACCCCTCATCGCTGAGGTCGTGACCTGGCTCGAGGACGGCGACCTCGAGGTGCACCCCGTGGTCCGCGCCGCGATGGCGCACCTCCACGTCGTGTCGGTCCACCCGTTCCGCGACGGGAACGGCAGGATTTCTCGGATCGTGCAGTCGCTCGCGCTCGCCCGCGAGGGTCTCGTGTCGCCCGAGTTCGGGTCCATCGAGGAGTACCTCGGCACACATACCCCCGCCTACTACGCCGCGCTGGTCGACGTCCAGGGAGGCGCGTATCAACCTGAGCGAGACGCCTCGAGCTGGGTCCGCTTCTGCGTGCAGGCCCACCTCGATCAGGCCAGACACCGGCTGGCGCAAATCGAGGAAGCCGGCGCACGCTGGTCCTTCCTCGCAAACCTCGTCGAGGTGCGCCGCTGGCCTGACCGGTTCGTCATTGCGCTTGAGCAGAGCCTGGTCGGAGGCGCCGACAGAACGTCCTACGGCAAGGAGGCCGAGGTCTCACCTGCGACGGCGAGCGCCGACCTGCGCAGACTTGTCGATGCCGGATTGGTCATCCAGCGGGGGCGCGGGCGCAACATCCGGTATCACGCGAGAGACCAGCTCCGGGGCGAAGTTGCTAGCGCAACCGCGCGCCGTGCCGACCCTCCGACCGCCGCCACCGGGACCCATCCACCCGACGCACTCGCCGCCTCTGTGGCGGAGTGATCTCGTTGGCGCAAGGCGGTACGGGACCCCGATCCGACCTGCGGCTCGCCGCGGGCGGGGACGAATCCAGCGTGGCCGCCAGGGTTACGATGCGCCGGCCCCCCAGCCACCCCGGGAGCGACCCGAGACCCGAATGCCACTGACGCTGCCCCACCTTGAACGCCACCTTTTTGCGGCGGCGGACATCCTCCGCGGCAAGATGGACGCCTCGGAGTTCAAGGAATACATCTTCGGGATGCTGTTCTTGAAGCGGTGCTCGGACGTCTTTGAGGAGCGATGGGGAGCGATCGTGGCCCGCGAGGTCACGAAGGGGCGGTCGCAGCAAGAGGCTGAAAAGCGGGCGAACCACTCGAGCTTCTATGCCGACACCTTCTTCGTCCCGCCCGCCGCTCGCTGGGGACTTCATTCGAGACGAACTCCACCACAGCGTTGGGGACGGGCTCAACAAGGCACTGGCAGCGCTAGAGGAGACCAACACCTCGCTCGACGGCGTACTGACCCACATCGACTTCAACGGCGCGCGGCCCGACAGGGTATGATAACTGACATTATGTCAAGTTAGTGCTATTTTACCTGGAAACCGGCAAGTTTCGTGTTCGCTGCGAGCGTCTACACGCTCGTCATGCCCGTTACTCCGGCTGCTGCGGATGATGGCTTCGAACGGCTGGCCGCCGTCTATGAGTTCACGCCACGGGCCGGGTGGGCGCGGTGCACGGCCTGTCCGCCGATGCTCGTCCGCGCTACGTCGAGCGCCAGTTCGGGCCGCGATGCGCCGCGCGCACCGAGGACTGTTCCCGGGCTCGGATCGCTTTGAGGCCCGCTGGGCGAAGATAGGCGGCGACGCCGTTGGCCACTAGACCGCTTTCGCGAGTCAAGCACCACGCAAGTGCGGCCGAGCGAGAGACGTCGGCGCGATCCACGGTGAGTACCCCGGGTGGGGCTGCAGCGGCTAGGGCGCGGTACGCCGCTCCTCGAAGCCGGCGATTGAGGAATCGAGGATCTCGCCCCAGCCGTGCGCCTTGGGCCGCACGCCCCATTCCATTCAGCGATCAGGTGGCGCAGCACCGAGTTCAAATGCGACGCGGGCCGTCGGCAGGTGCAGCCGCGCCAGCGGGTTGGCGGACAGGCCGGTCCGGTCGGTGAAGTCGGCGCGAGGATGGACGTGGCCAAGTGCATACGGATAGCCGGGCGGCCGCTCGCGTAGGTACTCCCAGCGGACCAGCCACGAGTCGTGGGTGGCGTCAGACTGCACGACGTACCGCTAGGAGGCCGTGTGGGCCTTGTCGTCGGCGGCGTCGACCTCGTGCTCGACGTAGAGGCGTAGCGCGGTGCCGTGCAGCGCGAGCGCGACGGGCCGGGCGTCCTGAACGCAGGCGATGAGAAAGCGCGTCGCCGAGTACGGGCGCGAGAGCAGGCTCAGCCGGGCGTCGGGCACCGTGCCGTTGAGCACCGTGTTGAGGTGGTCGGCGAACCCCCCTGGGCGACGTTACGTGGGCTGGCGATGACCGTTGCTGGAGACCGCCGCGATTAGGCCGCCGTCGCCGACGCCCACGAGGCCGGCGAGCGAGAACGCTTCGGGATGGTCCCAGTCGATCTCGCCCGCGTTCACCTGGCGTATGAACTCGTCTAGCGAGAGCCCGATGCGCGTGCGAACCTCCTGGTCGAGGAAATCCTGGTACTCGCCCTGATTCATGTCGAGGACGGGCGTGCCAGCGTCGGTGTAGGTGGTGTCCATGCGCAAATCGCCTTGCTGCACAGCATGGTATGGGCGCCGGACGGATTGGGCTGAACCGGTGCGTAGGGCATTCGGCGGCGCTGTCGACGAGCCACGGTCGAGCCGTCAAAGGCCGCTCGCGCGTGGAGGTGCCATCAGAAGCGCCGTGCGAAAAGTATCTGCCAATGGACGTTGTTTGTTGTCCGGGGCACTTTCTCTCGGAGTTTGTCCCGAATGCGCGGCCCGAATCTCAGCGGCCTGACGGCTCGCGTCGAGGAGGTCGTCCTCGTGTAGGCTTGGTTGCCAGACTGATCGCCGCAGCCGATTGGGGTCCTCGCGCTCGACGCCGCCGACCCGGTGCGGTAGGTCCCGCGCGGTCCGTCGGGACCGGGGTGCTTCGCCTTCGGAAAGCTCATGGCCGCTGGTCCGGACTGGGCTCACTTCGTCCGAGCGACCCGGCTTCCGGGGAGATGAAAGGCCCGGCGAAGGGACCCGGCTGGCACTGGGTCCTGCTCGTCTGTCCGCTCGTGCTCGGCGCGACGCTCGGCGGCGCCACAGCCGAGCAGCTACAAGCGCGGGGGCCGCCGATCGCGGTCGGGGGCTTCACGGGATGAACATCTCCGCGGTGGCCGCAAAGGTATCGGTCAGCTCGTCGTAACACGCGCGGAGCGGCGCTCATGGCCGGCCCGCGCGTCGGTCCCGGCCTCGGCGAGGCTCTGGCTGATGGCGGCGCGCACCGAGCGACGCTCGGCGTCTCGACAGCGGGTAGCCAAGACGCGCCATTGGTTGCGGCCTACGGGGTTGCGCTCGACGATCACCGACTCGTAGCGCTCGTCGACGCTCATGATCTTCTCGCCAGCGCGCTTGAGGGCAAGGCGCCGGTCGCGCTCCCGGGCGTTGTTGACGCTCAGGGCGGTGTACGCCTTCTCGCCGAGGATGATGTAGCTCGACTCCCGACCATTGCCCACGGCCTTGTACTGCTCGGCCTCGAGGTAGACCCAGAGGCGCTTGGCCAGTCCGTCGAGCCGGCGCTGCGTGCGCCAGTCGAGGTAGGTCACGTACTGGTTCTCCAGCTGGCGCACGAGCCAGGGCGCCAGCCGCACCTCGTAGCTGTTTCCGCGCAAGCCCCCAGTGCGGGGCCCGTCCTCCCGGGTGGGCGTCTCGACATCGAGGTCCTCTGCCCAGACGGCCGACTCGATCAAGTGCACCATCGAGGCGAGCTTGGGTCGTGCCTCGCCGGTGTGGGCGTTGTAGCCGCCCAGGGTGATGAGTGCGGCGGCGAGGTTTTCAATGGCGCCACGGAGCAGGCGGACCTCCTTGCCGGAGGGCTTGCGCCCATAGAGGTCCTGGCCGAGCTCGTAGAGAGTGTGCCGAACCATCCCCTCGGGATCGCGCTGCTGCTCATACCACCGGGCGGTGTACCAGGAGAGCACGTCCATCTCCAATGACCCGAGCTCAGCGCCACGGCGAGCCACCACGCCGAGGAAGTCCTTGCCGCGGACCTCCATACTCTGCTTGCGGCCCCCAATGTCCCACCCGCCGTAGCGCGCGAGGTTTGTTTCCAGCCCGCTCTTTCGTCGCTCCGGCTGACTCACCAACGGCAGCATCGCGAACGGCGCGGACGGAAACGGTGGACCACAGCACGCGCACGGTGGACCTCGGCACGCGCCCTCCCTGCTGGGCACCGAGCGCCAGGAGGCCGACGGGCGTTCCGACCAGAGCCTGGTCCTACAGCTATACGGTGGACCGCGAGGCGCGCAGGGTCGACCCTGGCACGCACTGACCCGGGGATCACGGTCGGCGCGGACCCAGGGGCCGGGAGCGGTGGACCTCGACACGCGCCGAGAAGTGTTGCCGGACTCGCAGATTCGGCACGGCGCGACGCTGGCAGCACGGAGGGTGACGGACGACCGAACGACAAAAGCTCGCGGCCAGGCGGCCACGAGGGCGGCCAGACCCATTGTGTTGCAGCAAAGATGCTCGGCGTCGTTGTCGTCAAGGCCAAGCCCTTCGGGCGGCCTGCCGCCGGCCTTGACCCGGCTCATCCTCTCCTTGGGTGACACCGCGGTGCCGAAACCGGAAATCGCTCTACAGCGCGAAGACAATCCGAAGGGTGGACCGAGGGACGCGCATGGTGGACCTCAACACGCTCTTCTCGCTGGCCGCGGTCGGCCGGAGGGTGGACCGCAACACGCGCCGGCGCCGCCCCCGCGAGCCGCAATACGCCGGCGCCTGATGGTGCTGCGCACTCTCCACCGACGGTGGACCGCGACGCGCGAAGGGTGGACCGCAGCACGCGTCGTCCCCGATCGCGGCGTCGACTCAGACACGCACGCACGGGACGAACCAATGCGCGTTGAGGGTGGACCGCAAGCCGCGCTCAGACGCGACCAACTAATCCCGCTCGCAGCAATCCCCTGGCGAAATCGCGGCGGCAGACCCGCTGTGATGCGTCCCGGGACGGTGGACCCGAGCACGCGCACAACGGTGGACCCCAGCACGCGGTGAGGGTGGACTTCAGGACGCGAAACGGTGGACCTCAGCACGCGCGACACCAGCAGAATCCTGCGTCACAACAGGCGATTCAACCATCCCTACGTCGTTAGAACGTCTCTTCTACATCAAGAAGCTTAACGTCGCGCTCCCCCGAAGGGCTCGCGCACCGAACCCTCACTTCTGGGAATGGAGCTCCCGAAAAAGCCGAGTCGGCCGCCTCCTCACGCGGGCTCGTAGCCGCCGACTCGGTGCGGCGGCTTCTCGGGTCAGCGCCAAGCACGCTGCCCCGACCCGAGCCCCGCGGGCCTGGTGTTCGATGGCGATGGCAAGTTCAGCCACTCTGCTCGCGCACCAGCCTGTCGGCGGGCGATCCGACCATCACCGCGTTGTCTGTGGGGCGCGTCTTCCCCGCGAGCGTCTTGGGGGTTCCGGCAGGACAGGGTCCAGCGGAAACCGCGCGCGCGTTTGATCATCGCTGCCAGGCGGCCCGCGCAAGCAGCGCCTCGGCGTCCTCGGGCCCCTCGACGCTCACGCTCACCCGGTAACCGCGCGACTGCGGCGCAATCTCCACTTCGCGGCCCAGAGCGCCGGCAAGCAGCTCCTCCAACTCGCCGGCCACCTCGGCGCGATCGGGGTGCGACTCGGGCCTCTGGGGCCCTGAGGCCTCGGTCGGCCGCAGGATCTGGCGAACCTGGCGCTCGGTCTCGCGCACCGTCCAGCGCTCGGCGACCGCGCGCCGGGCCAACACAGAGCGGCCCCCGTGATCGGGGTACCCAAGCAGCGCCTTGCCGTGCCCCTCGCTGAGCTGGCCCCCGTCGATGAGCTCAAGCACGACCTCGGGCAAGTCCAGCAGCCGCACGAGGTTTGAGATCGATTCCCGGCTGCGACCCACGCGGCGGGCAATCTCGGCCTTGCCGAGGCCGCTGCGGTCGCAAAGCACCGCGATCGATCGGGCCTCCTCCACCGGCGTGAGGTCTTCGCGGACCATGTTGTCCACCACCGCGATCTCGTAGGCAGCACGGTCGTCAAGCTGGCGGTAGATGACCGCCGGAATGTGGCTTAGCCCGGCCAGGTAGGCGGCGCGCCACCGCCGTTCCCCGGCGATCAGCTGGTAGTGCTCGCCCAGCGGCCGGACGATCACCGGGGCGATCGGCCCACTGGCAGACATCGACTCGGCTAGGGCCACCAGGCGCTGCTGGTCAAAGCGCCGGCGCGGCTGATCGGGATCGCGGACGATCAGCCCCAATGCAAGCTGCGCCAGCTCTCCCCCGCCTCCAGCGGCGCTGAGGGGCGCCGGGTTTGTCGATGGTGCCATCTCCCCCACCCCAATAGCGTTCCACGTGGAACGGCGACTGCCTCTGTTCTGAGGTCCAATTTCGGACGTCGCCCGGGTCGTTATCTAGTTATCTGTTTGGTTATCTAGGGAGGGCCCTGTGTCGCCGTGTGGGTGGACCGGCGGTGTGATGCGTGGCGGCGCTGTTGGGTGGACATCGTGGGGGAGGCGTCGGGCGGCGTGGGGCCGGCGCGCTTTACCTATATCGCGGGCGACGGGCCGGGCGGGGTGTGGCCGGGGTGCTCGACGGGTTTGCGGCCCGACGGGGTGACCAGGGGGGCAGGAGTGCTGTCGGCGGCGTCGAACGGAGCGACTGTGACTCAGACGCTGGCGATCGCCTCCCAAAAGGGGGGGACTGGCAAGACCGCGCTGGCGGCGAGCGTCGCGCCGCTATTGGCCCTGGCCGGGCAGCGGACCCTGGTCATCGATCTCGACCAGCAGGCTGATCTGACCGCCACCTTCGGCCATGGCCCCGAAACGCTCGACTATTCGATCGTCGACGTTCTCGCGCCGCTCAACCCGATCCAGGTCGACAGAGCGATCGTCCGCGACGTCCACGGCGTTGCCGGGCTGGACCTGCTCGCATCGGATCTGCGCGCTGCGGCGCTTGAGAAGCAGCTCGCAGGGGAGTTGATGCGCGAGCAGAAGCTGCGCCACGCGCTCGCTCCGCTTGAGGGCCGCTATGACCGCATCGTGATCGATTGTCCCCCGAGCCTTGGCGATCTCACGATAAACGGTTTGTGCGCTGCCGATGAGGTGCTGGTCCCCGTGGGCATGAAGGACAAGAAGGCCGTCCAGGGGATGATCAATCTCATGGCGACGATCACCAAGCTGCGCAACCAGAGCCAGCGGGTCGCGTTGAAGGCCGTCGTCTGCGTGGAGGTCAACGAGGTGCTGCAGACCTACCGCTCGCTGCGGGGCGCATTGGAGGGTCTGAGGTTGCCGGTCGCTCAGGTCGGGCTCCGTGCTCGCGAGGATTGGAACAACGCGAATACCGAGGACATGCCGGTCGTGCTCTGGAAGCCCAGCAGCGACGCGGGTCGCGACGTCTGTGCCCTGGTTGCCGAGCTCTGGCCCGAGCTGGACTTCCCGTATCCCAGCGAGATCCGCGGGCATCTCGCCGCGCATGCCACGGGGCAGCTGCGTGCTGCGTGATCCGAAGTTCGTCGGCCTGTCCGAGCCAACGGCGCTGACCGACGCGTCGATCCCTGGCCCGCTTGACGCGCCGAATCCTCCGGCGCCACCGGTCCCCGTCGAGCCTCTGCCTGCGCGCGAACCCGAGCCGGGGCCTGGGTCCGAGCCGCCGCTGCCGCCGGCTGCCACGGCGGCCGGAGCGGTGGGGGCGACGCCCGGGTCCCCGGTGATGACGCCATCCGGCGGGTCTGATGCTGGTGGCGTCGTGCGCGGGTCGCGCTCGGGTGGCTCGACTGCCTCAGAGGCGTTCGCGCTCGAAGGGGTGCCCGAAGGTGGGGGAGAGGAGGTCCAGTTTCTTCAGGTCATGGCTCCGCCGGCGCTGGTCGACGCGCTGGCCACTGCCAAGTTCGAGGTGGCCCTGTCTCACCGGCGCCTCTGCCTGCAGCGCTGCCTTGTTGGCGGGCTGCTGTTGCGCTACCTCGACCGTCGTGATGCCGACGTGCTGAGCGAGCTGGCTGAGCTGGTCGAGGCTTGGCATGCTGATCCGGTGAGCCGGGCCCCGGCCAACACCAAGCTTGGGTGGCGGATTCCCGCGTCGATCAAGCGCGAGCTCGAGGGGGTGGTGCTGGCCTTGCGCCAGCCGCCCTATGGGTTTGCGGGCAGCGACGTGTCGGCTCGGCTGGTCGTGTGCGCCTTGATCTGGCGCCACGTCGATCCCACGCCAGCGGGCGTTCCGCGGCTGGTTGAGCTCGCGGAGCCCTACTACCACCGCTTCGAGGCGCCCGCTGCCCGTCGTCGCGCTGCCTGAGCGCCCATCGGCGAGTCGGGCGGGCAGGGTGGTGTGTCGAGCGCGAGTTGTTGGGCTGTGCTCCCTTCCGGCCGGGCCTGCTGACCGTGCGCAGTGCCAAGGCCAGCCCGTCAGGGCCGCGGAGCGCCGCCGTAGGCGGTGTGCCTTGCGCGAGCACGGCGGCGGGCTACGCTGCCCGACCCCCCGGAAAGGGGGCTTGCCCCCGGTGTCTTCGCGTCGCCGGGCGGCGCGGGCGTTGCTATGTCGTTAGTCGCCGGCGTGCAGCCGGCGGTGGGCGCGCTGGTAGACGCTGGGCTGGCGACTCGGCGGTTTGGGGTGGCGCACGCCGAAGGCGAGAAACGCGAGGTAGAGACCCTGAGCGTCGGTGGCGTAGCGCAGCACCGCCCCCCAGTCTCCGTCAGCCCGGTTGGGGATGTAGGTCTTTGCGTGTTATGTCGAGATCGTCATAACAATCACCCCGGGAGGTCGGTCCGTGACGCGTGGCCAGCCTGGGTTGCGAGCAGTTGGGCGGCCGGCAAGCCATGCGTCTCGACGCCCTGTCGCCAGGCGTCGCCGGCGCGGCGGGCGGCGGTGCTGCCTGCGGCGCGGTCGATGTTCCATGCGAGGTCGTCGAAGTACACCCGGAAGACCGGGCCGCGGCTCGGGTGGGGCATGGATCAGCCTTCGCCGTCGGTCGGGAGCTGACCGAGGTACTCTGCGAACTCGTCGGCCGTCGCCCGCCGCGCGCCTTGGCGCTCGAGGATGGCGTCGAGGCTGGTGTCCGCCTCGATGACCAGGGTCCCGTCGCCCCGGTCCTCGAGCAGGCGGTAGCGCCCGTTGTAGGCGCCGGTGACCTCGAGGATGGGCATGCGGATCTCCTTCACCGTGGGTCTGATTCTACGCCTTCGCGGTCAGGCCCAGCGCGCGTTGACTGGCGACGTAGGGGTATTCGATTTGCCGGAATTGGCCTTGCTCGCTTCCCGGCGTGGGGTGTGGGTGTTGTTCATGCGCTGATGGGCGCAGGCGTCCGGTGGGCCGGAAGCGAGCCCCGAAGGGGCTTGTAGGCCTTGACCGGCGGCTGGAATGCTCAAGCGCGATTGGACAACGCCCACACTGCGCTCGGGATGCAGGGGCTTGGTGGCCCGCGGCGTGGTTGAGGAGCGGAGCCCGTAGGGCGACGCGGATCAACCTGGCCGCGCGTGGGCACACGGAGCGGACCTGTCGGATCGTGGTGGTCGGGGCTAGCTCGATCGCCACGCCGCTGGGGCAATACCCGAGCCGCGCAGCGCGGACAGCAGCGCTCTGAGCGCGTCGAGGCGGTCGGGGTTATCGACGGTGATCGATAGGCGACGGTCCGAGGCGTCGTAGTCGAGCATGAAGAAGCTGCAGCACTGACGTTCGATCGCGATCGTCTCCCGCAGCAGCTCGAGATCGGCGTCAGCGTCGAACCGGACGACCAACTGCAGCTCGCGGTGTGTGATGCTGATGGCGGTGGTCCCGAGTCGCCGGTAGCGGTCGAGCTGCGCGACCAGACTGCCGTCGTCGAGCGCGCAGCCGGCGGGTGCCATCGGCAACTCGTGCCCAGACCCGGTCATCCCGCGCAGCCGGAGTCGCGGCAGCAGGCCGCCTCGTCGGCCGCCGTTGGTGATAGTGCGCAGCATCCCTCGCCGCGCCAGGTCTCGCGGCCTTCGCGCACGGCGAGCGCGGCGATCGCGAGCGCGGTCGCGGGGTCGAGCCACCACGCGCCGAGGACCGCGTTGGCCAGCAGGCCGACCAGGACGCCTGCCGCCATGTAGGCGCACAAGCGGTTCTGCGCGCCCTCGCCGGCGGTCGCCGCGGACCCGAGCTGCTGACCGATCCGCTGCTTGGCGGCGCCGAGCAGCGGCATGATCACGATGGTCGACACCGACAGGCCGATCCCGACCCAGCTGATGGACGGGTGAGTGCCTGCGATCAACGTCTGGATCGCGTCCTGCGCGATGTAGGGGGCCAGCAGGAAGAAGCTGATCGCGACGAGCTTCTGCGCCCGATCCTCGGCCTGCTCGGAGGCGCGGCGGCTGCCGGTGAACCGCCAGATCACGATCACGGACGCGAGCCCCTCGATCGCCGAGTCGATCCCGAACCCCAGCAGAGCGACAGATCCGGCGATCAGGGCGGCGGTGATCGCGACCGCCCCCTCGACCGCCATCCACGCAAGACTGATCCACGAGAGCGCCTTCGCGCGCCCGATCAGCCGCTCGCGCTGCGCTGGATCGGTCGTGCCGGTGCCGGGGGAGCGCGGCGCGATCTGCAGGACCGCGAGCTCCGCGAGCGGGGTCATCGCGCGACCCGGTCGCTGGGAAGGTGGGCGTCGAGCAGCTCGTGCCCGGCCGCGGTGAGCGAGTAGAACGCGATCTTCCCGGCCCGCCGCGAATCGGCGAGGCTCGCGGTCCGCAGCGCCCGGAGGTGATGGCCGACCAGGTTCTCCGCCCGGCCCGTGATCCACGCGAGGTCACAGACGCAGAGCTCCTCCCCGCCGCGCAGGGCCACCGCGATTGTCAACCGGGTCGGATCGGCCAGCGCGCTCGCGCGACTCGCGGCGGCCGCGATCACCGCCGGTTCGAGCGCGCGGCGGATCCCCTCGGCTTTGGGGAGATCAAGACACAGCAGATCGCAGCGATCACCACCCACCCACTCATCCTAACGCCCGTTGCGATGACTCCGGCGCATCCCTAACGCGCCAGCCCCCCGGGTCAGTCGGCATCGAGCTCGGCGAGGAACTGATCGACGCGGCTGGCGATCTCATCGCGGGTCGCGCGGACCTCGCCGATCGGGCGGCCTTTGGGGTCGGGGAGGTCCCAGTCGAGGTAGCGCTTGCCGGGGATGAAGGGGCATTGATCGCCGCAGCCCATCGTGATCACGACGTCGGCTTGCTCGGCGAGTTCGTGGGTGAGGGGTTGCGGGGTGCGGTCTGCGAGGTCGATCCCAAGCTCGCGCATCACCTCGACGACCTCTGGGTGGACCCGCTCGCCGGGTGTCGTGCCGGCGGACATCGCGTGGTGGCGGCCGGCGGCAGCCTGCTCGAAGAGGGCTTGGCTCATCTGGGAGCGCCCGGCGTTGTGCAGACAGACGAACAGGACGGTGCTCACCGCTGCGCGCCCTCGGTCGCAACGCCGCGGATCTGACTGGCGCCGGCGTGCTCGCCGCCGGTGTGCGGCAGGACGACGGTCGCCGCTTCGGCGGGGGTGACTTCGGGGTAGAGCGCGCGGATCGCCAGGAAGGCGAGCAGGCCGCCGATCGCTTCGGCGATCACGAACGCGGGGACGGAGGCGGGCGCGATCCCGGCGAACGTGTTGGAGAAGATCCGGCCGACACTGATCGCGGGGTTCGCGAAGCTGCTCGAGCTGGTGAAGAAGTAGGCGGCGCCGATGTAGGCGCCGACGGCAGCGGGTGCCGAGTTGCTGCGGTGGGTTCGGGCGAGCGCGAAGATCACGAGGATCAGCCCTGCGGTTGCGATCGCTTCGGCGAGCAGGTGCGCGCCGCTGGCGCGGTGGTGGGTCGAGATGCTGATCGCCGCTTTGGCGAACATGCCGTTCGCGGCGACCGCGCCGAGCACGCACCCGGCGGTCTGTGCGGGGAGGTAGGCGAGCGCGTCACAGCGAGTGATCCCGCCGAAGCTCGCGTCGACGAACGACACGACCGGGTTGAAGTGCCCGCCGGAGACCGGCCCGAACATGAGGATGATCGCGTAGAGCCCCGCGGCGGTCGCTGCCGCGTTCTCGAGCAGCTCGAGGCCGACGTCGTTCGGGGAGAGCTGTTGGGCGGCGATCCCGGAGCCGATCACGAGCGCGGCGAGGAACGCCGAGCCGAGGAACTCGGCGAGCAGGCGGCGGGCGAGCGGCGGCTGGGAGGTCATCGGCGAGCAGCAGTCTAAAGATTGACAGGCATCACTTCAATTGGTATCTGTATATCGATGAGTGTTGATCTGGAGCTGACTCCGAAGACCAAGCGCGCGGCGGGCGAGCGGTGCTGTGAGCCGGTTGTCTATCCCGACGTGGAACGCGACCAGGCGCTGCGGATGGCGGCCGTCGCCAAGGCGCTCGGCGACCCCGTCCGCCTGCAGCTCGTCGACGTGCTGCGCAAGCACGCCGGCAAGGTCTGCGTCTGCGAGCTCGTCCCGCTGTTCGACCTCTCACAGCCAACGGTCTCCCATCACCTCAAGGTGCTCCGCGAAGCCGGCATCGTCGGCTCTGAGCGACAGGGGCTGTGGGCGTATTACTTCGTGAAGGGGGGTATCTATCTAACTCAGGTTGGCCCCGTTCGGCCGCGCGATTTCTGGTCAAGCGAGAAGCCACGAGCGGCTCCAGGAGCGGCTATCCGACCGTCAGATGCGTTCTCTGGCCCTCTTCCCTACGGCGGCCCCAGGGCGGCCCCTACGCGAACTCGTTGGGGCGCTGCCTGAGTTAGATGGATACCCCAGTCTTCGTGATTCCCGAGGCGTTGAAGGAGCTGTCTGGATGGCTGAGCTAGACAACTCGTGTCGCGCGCGGGTCGGGCAGGCAAGCTGCTGCGAGCCGGCGGAAAAGGACTCCTGCCGCGAAGGCTAGGTGTGCTGGGCGGCCGCGCCTGGTGGGGCCGGCGGGGCGAGGTCGCGGAGTTGGTGTGCTCCGGCGAAGAAGTTGCGGTAGGCGAGCAGCACGGCGGTCAGGGCTGC
>JAABUU010004220.1_pt1 | contig 17196 bp, 17 predicted proteins | sample 5559301 | NCBI WGS metagenome assembly JAABUU01 (sample SAMN10711884, study PRJNA513360) | rock metagenome | isolation source: Antarctica rocks | place: Antarctica: Victoria Land, Richard Nunatak white | reverse complement strand
GTTGGCTCGTCAACGCCCACACCTTTGTTGATCAAGTAAGACATATCACTGATGGAACTAATTTTCTTGAAGGGGTTGCCTTCAGTTGTCGGCGTTCCTGGAGTGGAAGGATACGCCGATTGTATTGGCAAGCCAAACTCGGAGTGTCCAACTTTTCGGATCCGAAAGTCCCAGGAAATGATGTAAGGTGGCTCGGTCTCGTTATGATATTCCAGCTTCTTCAAGTCGTAGGCGCGGTACGCTCTCCGAATGTAGACCTCCAGGGCAGCCAGGGATACCCAAGGATCTTGGTGACCGAAGAACAGGGGCAATACATCGAAGACTGTATACTTCGAGTCCACCACCTCTTTCAATATCTCATAATTCGGTTCCCTATGATCCCACCCAGTCTCTCCGTATCTTGACTCGACCACTGACGATCGAAGGATGTGCTCCATCTGTGCGGCACGCTCCTCTAAAGAGGGCAATGCGCATTGAATGAGAACTTCACGGGCCTTCAATGCGACCTTCGCGGTAGATCTTCCTTCCAGCTCGGCCAATCGTCTTAGAGCGGGACGAAAGTACTTCGCAACAGGTCCCACGTTCGCCTTGTTAGGTCTGTACATCTCCAGGATTGCAATGATCAAGTTGTTCTTCGCACCTATCCTGCTGTGAGAGAGCACAATTCGGACAACTTTGAAAATATCATCTTTGTGCTCCTCTCTGAGCTTCAAGACAACATCTTCGTCACGCGAGTTGCGAAGAGAGAAAAGCTTCTCGACGTTGAAGTACTGATCTAACAGGTTCGTGAAGACATCAAGTTCGTGAGCCTTCAGTCCTTCAGTATAGCGGTCGATGACCGTTGTGAGGGGACTGAGCGCTGAACGGAGCAAGTCTGCATCACTTGGCTTAACATTATCTTCCAAGAAGCGCGCCGTAGCCTTCGCCAATTGCTTTGCCGGAAATTCAGCCTTTCTGACCCTTGCCCGCTCCACGATCTGTGTGAACTGGGCGTCCAACTTTTGCGGCATACGTGCATGGAGGGCGGAGAACTGTGCATTCCATTCGCCGTACGGTAGGTCCGAGTCCCGGAGAACCTGCGCAAGCTCGTTGAGCGTAGATGCCATGATTACTTGGTTGTCGAACCCTTGTAAGATGTTCTCCAAGATGCTGTGGAGAAGGGCAAAACGCTGAGGTGGCTTGCTACCCACAACTTGCGGTGGTCCCAAGTCAGGCAGCTGGCCGAGGAAAGGCTGTGCATGCTTCACTCTAGACGGGTCATCCAGAGCTAAGATACCCAGGATATCTCCAGCTTCGAGCGTTGCGCCTGGCTGTTTGATGAGCTGCACGATACCGTCTTCCTGTGTGATGAGCGGCATGTACATCTTCATCACTTCCACTTCAGCAAACGCTTGGCCAGCTTTGACGTGCTCACCGTTCTCAACTGTGAATTTGACTAGTTTGCCAGGACTTGGTGTTCTCAGCTGAGTGGGGTCATTTTCTTGTTCGAGTAAGCAGGTCTTGCTGTCGACACTGATGCGGGTAGCTCCGACTTCTTCTTTCCAGTAAATGCTATGACTGCGTCCGTTGAGTAGGATGAGAAGACCGCCGTCGGCAAGCGCTCTAACACCCACCGCACACTTTGACCCATTGATGAAAAGGTGGTAGCTGTCGAGACTCGATCTGGTGGCGGTGAACTTGTATCGGTTACCCTCGTAGATGAAGTCGATCGGGAACACTGTCTTGAGCATGTCTTTGGCAGGCACTTGACCTTTCTCCAGATTTGCCCTGTATTCAGCAATGCACCCCTCGCTAGCGGTATGCGCCTTGGTCACGGCACCGCACACGACGGCAAGCATCGGATCCGGTCGTTCTGCCGTCAACTTGTTGGATATCAGCTCGTCTAGCCAGCCAGTTGTGATTGTGTTGTCCTCGAATGCCGGCGTCTCCAGTAACTTGATGAGGTATTCGACGGTGGTCCGGAAGTCGCCACGAATACTCAGCTCTTTCAGCGCCACGACCATATGCTTCCGCGAAGCTGACCTGTTCTCCCCGTACGCGAAAATGTGACCGAACTGGCTGTCAGAGAAGCTGTGAATCCCTCCAGCGGTGCCGACGGAGAAGTAGCCCCACACGTTGGAGCTACTTCGGAAGTTCAACTCGTGCATCATGCCACTTGAAGGCTTGAAACCTTCTCCGGGATCTTCTGATGTGATACGGCAGGCGGTCGTGTGGCCTTTTGGCGTAGGCCGTCTCTGGCTCTTGTGGCTGTCTTCTTTCGAAAAGTCGAAGTCGATCTCAGACGAGGTCTGCGGATCCGCCCCGTATAGGAGCCGGATGTCTTTGACGCGGTGCAATGGAACACCCATGGCGATCTGTAGTTGTGCGGCAGGCAAGTTGACACCACTGACCATTTCCGTTGTAGGATGTTCCACTTGCAATCGGGGATTCAGTTCGAGGAAGTAGAATTTATCGTCTGCGTGCGAATAGAGATATTCTACTGTACCCGCCGAGACGTACCCAACTAGTCTCCCTAGTCTCACGGCAGCCTTCTCCATCGCCTGGAATGTCGCTGGTTTCGCGATCGTGACTGGAGCTTCTTCAATGATTTTCTGGTGTCTCCGTTGCACCGAGCAGTCTCTGCCGAAGAGAGAGATGTTATTCCCGTACTGGTCTGCCAGAAGCTGTACCTCCAGATGCCTTGCGTTTCCCGCAAGTTTCATGATGAATATGGGAGATCCTGGCACTTCGCTTGCCGCGGCATTGTATAAGCTTGTAAAATTCTCTTCTGTCTCAACCTTCCGGATGCCTTTCCCTCCACCTCCTTCAGAAGCCTTCACCATGATCGGGAAGCCGATCCGACGTGCTGCCTCGAGGCCTTCCTCGGGTGAATGTGTGCAGCCTTTGTCGTAAACGTCATCGTCGACTGCGACGATACCGGCCTCGTCAACCCGTACTGTATCCACTCCTTCCCCGGACCAAGGTATACAGGGTACCTTTGCATGTTGAGCGACAATGGTAGACGATATCTTGTCGCCCAAAGATCGCATCGCTGAGCCCGGTGGACCGATGAAGATAATTTTCCTTGGCGAAGCCGCCAAGGACTCGGGCAATTTAGGGTTCTCCGAAGCATGGCCCCTTTGGAACTATAAGCCAACTGCCACAACATGATTGCGGAGGTATCCTCTTACCATCCAGCCCACACCGCGTGTACTCCCATCCTCTCGGCAACGTCGACAATCAACTCGACGTTGGCGTAATTGTTGTTATTAGTGCCGCCAGGTACCTTTCCCAGGAATGATTAGCACTCAGCGTTCATCACTGAACCGTACGTTTGCAGATCAATGCAAAACATTATCTCAGGCGCGCGGATCTATAGATGATGGGGTTCAGCTCACCTCAACATATTGGTCCGCCATCCGGATGTAGTCGGCATTAGCCTGCAGGTCTTCCGGCGTGGCCATGACGGTGAACTGTATGGCCCGCTCATCGCCAAAAGTCTCGTAGGCCCATTTCCGGACGGATCGGATCTCCTTGACGGCAGCGATCCCATTGTTTGCGATCAACACCTACAGAGCAGATGTCAATGACATGATCCACGCCGTTGGAGCGTTCCGAGATCAGTGCGGGGGTGAGTCTGACCGACGTGATGACAGTGTGGCCATCATTATTGGCGACAAAGTCTTTGACCAGACTCGCCGGAGCGACCTCGAGGTGGTTGCCGCCTATGAAGTGGGGAGCGAGGTTGTGCTTTGCGGCGTATGAGCTTCCGTGACCATTGACGACCGGCACGGTGACGCCGTTCGTGTGGGGCTCGCCGTTTGTCTCAGCCATGCTAGCTGAGGTCGTCGACGACAGAGAGCGAGGGGGAAGAGGGCGCAGAGCAGAAGCAATATCGGGAAGTCGGGAAACCCAAGTCCTATGCCATATATCTGTACCCGCTCTATCGTAGAAAGCCCTGGGTGGTCTGCAGCGTGCGAAATGGAAGAGATGGAAGATCTGACGGGATAGTGTACAGAAAATGGTCGAGGCAGACGGGCGGTGTCAGGTATATCTGGGAGTGAAAAGAGGAAGATATGGACGGAGGATTTCAGGTACAGTACTGCTATTTCTCTTGCTGTTTTCCTGCGGATGCGGATATGGATTGGGTTCGGATTACGTTGGTAACTTACCTTAACTGACGGAGCTCTTCATCGCAAACTTTCAACGCCGAGCTAGAGCCAGGCTAGTCCCGCCAACCACTTCCCCAACTTCGCTTAGTTATCTCCTTTGGGCTTAGATCCTGTATCGATTATCTGCAGTCATGATTGTTTACAAGTATCTTACGTATCTTAGAGTACTCCAGTCTCACTCGTAAGCAGTGCTTGTACCGCATGTAGTGATGAGTTGAGACTGTGCAAAGTACTGGTACGGCCTGTGTGATACTTGGTCTCAAGGCTTCAAGATCTCCGTCCTCACCTGGACCGAACTGTGCAGAGCCTCTTAGGCAAATGTTGAACCCCATATCGAGTCAAGAAAGGTAATATAAGCGTTGGGGAGTCGGGGAGGTTTGATCGGCGCTTACGTCAGCAGTCAGCCTCCTCTTCCGTCCGAACTCCGAACCGTCAGAGAACCCCGATCATATAGGGTTACATATCTTATATATATATATGATCCGGAAGGCTAGAACAAGATCATCACCGTCAGTCCTTTATTCAAGAAAATGGATATCAAAATGCCAACAGATCGATCCCCCAGAGCAGCCTGTGAGATCTCTCCTCGTCTCTGGGTGGAGCCAGACAGCGTCCGCCTGTGACGACTACTGCTCCGTGGCCAATCGGAGGGTTTTTCCAGAATCCAGATCCTCTTGCCCTCTATCCAGATTCATATCTATGGAGGAAAGGGAAAGAACCCGACTCTTATGATATAGATGATCGAGTAGACATTACTGATCCTGAAGACTGTTCACCACCGAATGGATGTCCTGTCTCGGTCGCCGAAGGTCATCCCAGCCCGCGCGCACACTCCTTCATCGACGGCTCATGATAGTATGAGTATAAAATATATCAATTGTTCTATGTCTATTCCAATGATAATTGTAAGCTCGGTTCAGTATTCTTAGGTAAAGGATGTGGTGATATGTACAACGCTACGAATGACAAGAGTCATACTACATACAAGATGTAGAAGATAACGACAGTAGTCTTGCACCCCCCCAGACGCTAATCATGGCCGTCAAACATAGACTAATCATAACAGCCACATCCAAGTAGCCCTCATAGCCTCATAGCCTCATCGACACCAAGCCCAGTTGCACCGCATGCCCTACCATGCCAAAGCACAATACCCTCGTCGCAAGAATCCATACCCGCCATGCTGGAACCTGCTGGAGCCTACCGGAAGTGATTTAAAACGTTTCGCCAACCCCACTCAGTTTCTTCCTTCGTTCAGGAGGCGGCATATCTCCATCATCTCTATGATGCAGGTTCGAGCTGATCCTCCGCCCACCAGCAGGCAATGGTAGTCCGGTCCCGGCACTCTGCCGCTTCTTCAGTCCCGTAGGCGTAGGAATCGCAGAGACACCCGCAACGTCGTTCTTACTGAACGTTGTCCGGCGTGAAACTGGCGTTGACATTTCCGAGTCTTTCTCCTGGACGTTGTTCACGCTTGCAGAGTGCCCGTGGCCGTGAAGGGACGCGTAGCTACCTCCGACCGATGACCGTGGCCGTCTGCTCTCGCTGATTGTGCTGTTGGAGTAGTGACCAAGCGGGGTCCTGGCTCCTGAGATACTCTGTCGGCTACTGGGTCGGCTGAGGGTGGGAGGTAATTGGTTGCTTGTATGGCTGTGGCTAACATTACTGGAAACGCTAGCACGGCTGCTTGGTCGACTGCCGCCATTCCGGTCATGTGTCGGTGTTGTCGATGGAAACCCGAATGATAGGCGACTGACATGTTGGGTAGACAGTGGCGTACCTTCGCCCGTGCCCCTAAGGGATGAGGTGAGACTGGCATTGCTCCCACCAGTTCGCTTCTTGGGACTTCGCATCGTCACCGTCGCCGGAACATGGCTCTGTCCGAGGATGGAGCCACTTCGCGGCGATGCTCGTGGAGGGGTGTATGTGGGAGCTGGCAGTTTCGATCGGGCCGAGTGAACGCGCTCCTCAAGCTTCTGCATCTTACCGATCAAGCCGCGGATCTGATAGAGCGAGCCCGAACGCGGAAATGCTTGCGCCGGTGTTCCATGCGGAGGAGCGTTAGGGGCGAGTCGAGACATTGAAGGCGTACGGCCGTTACTGATTGGGATCGATGGTCCGCGAGAATGGCGTGCAGGCTTTGCGGGCCTATGCAACGGCCGTGGGGTGGAATCTGAACCAGCCGCTGAAACTCGGGTTCTAGATAAACGTGGATATGATAACTTGGTGACAACAGTCTCCGAGCGTTCGGACGTGGGTGGTGACGGCGGCGTGGCTGCATCTGAAACAGTCGACGATGTCGATTTCCCGGGTGGCGTTGCAATGGTGGGAGACGACGTTGTCGTGGCAGGGGAGGCTTCCGAGGTTGGCGTTTGCGGTAGAGCAAGGCCAGGTCCAAGTGGTGTTGGCTTCCGCAGATGCTGCTTTTGTGGCGCTGCTGCAGCGCGTCTTAACTTATCCTGGGTGATTTCCGCCTCAATCTTCAGGTCTGAGAGTTCGTCTCTAAGCCTCTGCGTCTCTATGCGCAATGCTTCGCGCTCCTGTTCTCCAACCTTCATCTCTTCCTCCAGCATAACACTCCGTTCTATTGCGACATTATACTTGGACTCCAGATCTTCCAGCGATGAGGTCGTATTTCGGGCTTGCCTCTCAAAGTCATCGTTCGCGACCTCGATATCCCGGAGCTTGAGCTGGATGGTCCTGTTGGTGTCACGAAGGGTTGTAATCTCCTTTTGAAGCGTATTCTGTACAGTGTTCGCTTCTGACTTGGCTTGCTTGTATTTCGTCTAAGTAGAGGCAGTCAGCATTTGAGCTTACGGAACAGTACTGCCTCTGGCATGCTGGCAAGTCTATCGTAGTAAAGGCCACATCTCTCACGCCAAAGGAACAGAGGATGCGTACCTTCCACTCGTCGACTTCGTACTTCAGACTTTCCACCTTCTCCCGCAACTTGCTCTCCCTTTTGTCCGAAGCTTCGACTTCCTTCTCAAGCTCAGCTTCCAACTCTCTACTCGAGCTTTGAAACTCTGTAAGTTCGGCTTCGAGCTGCTCATACAGGGACTTGTAGTGTGTAAGAGCATCCTCGGTCGAAGAGAACTTTTCTATCGGTGACGAGAGCGGTTCTTCGGCGGAAGGCATAGATGTTTGGAGGCGGCCGAAAGCAGCAATGTGGCTCAGAGGTCCGAGCGCGGAGGTGGTCGACAAGGGAGAGGTCGAAGACTGCTGTTGTGGAAAAGAGAGCAGCCTTCGACGCTCGGGAGAGAGCGGACTGGAAGCCGTGGTTTAGAAGCTGCCACGCAGCTCAGGTTTCGCGTTTTGGTACTGGAAGATTTTGGGTCCAATATGACCGCAGTAGTTGATGAACCTTTGCTTCTCTTCTGGGTCGAATTATGTTTGATGCCTAGGTCAAAGTAGATACCTAATTTCGTTATCGTCAGTTTGGCGATGATCTCTGGTCGTCAACGCGGTTGTCGTTCGTATCGTCGTTCTTATTGTCGTCGTCGTCGTCGTCGTAGTCGTAGTCGTAGTCGTCGGTTGTCGCATGTGTTGATCACGGATTCAAGATTGCTGAGCAACACACACCTATAGCTACGGCAACCGTGATTCGTCTCAAAGGCTTGGCGCTATACCGCGCATCCACTAGCGCGCCCGTGCCGAATACATTTCTTTGCCCCTGTCGAATAAACCTCGACAACAACAATAGAACCTTTAACCATTCAGCGGCACAACATGTGTTACGTCTTTATTGGATTTTCGCCATACTCATTTCACCGCACTAGCCGGCTTGGAAACACTTCGTGGATTGAGAAGTAGCATATCTGCTGGAGAATGCGAAGAGCTTCCAAGCAAGCCTGTCTAGTGACAGTCTTTACTCCTCCTCGCTGGGGCTCAAACAGCGGACTGTGATCAACTTCTTTACTTCTCCACTATTTAAGATATGATCTAATCGGCATACCCGACATCTCTGTGCACCATCTTCCCATCGCCTTCAAAGGACGGCGTGTCGTATGTACCCTCCGGATCTAATCACATATCAACATTCGTCTCTACCACAAGGATCAATCTACTCGGATGAGATGATGTGAACATACCCTTACTAGTCCTCATGATATACTCCTGTGTCTTCACGATGTCGTGCCTCAACCCACTCAACAACTCATGCATATCCAACCGCACTCTCTCATTCCTCTGTGCGCCACCCTGGATGGCTGCCTGCGCAACATGATATCTGCTCACATGATTTCTCAGCATCATGTCAAACGGCGTCGTCGTGCTGCCTTCCTCGCGGTAACACTCGATGGTAACGCGCTGCAGATTTGGACGGCCGAACAATAGACCTTTGATTTCATTCGCGTAGCCGTGGTAGTTGAAGTGAATGGGCCGGTCGGGCGTGAAGAGGGCGTCAAAGTCTGCGTGGGTTAGAGCGTGCGGGTGACTGCCTTCGAGACCGAGGATCATGAGATCGGTGACGTTGACGACGCGGACGCGTAGCTGCGGCACTGATTTACGCAGCATGGCTGCAGCTTCGATGACTTCGAAGGTAATTTCTGCACCGATACCGACCAGGACGACGTCCGGGTCAAGACCTTCATCGGTGCTGGCGAACTTCCAGATAGAGCCGCCGGCGCGACAGTGCGATTCTGCTTCGGAAGCAGTGAGAAAGACCGGTTGCGGCTGTTTGGAGCCAACCATTAGGTTGACGTAATTCTTGGAACGGAGACAGTGAGCTATGGTGGAAAGGAAAGTGTTTGCGTCCGGGGGAAGATAGACGCGGGCTGCATCCGGTTTGAGGTTGAGAACGGCGCCGATGAAGGAGGGGTTCTGGTGGGAGAAGCCATTGTGTTCTTGTCTGGTCCAGGTACTGGTTTCCAGATAATTGATGCTGCTGATATCCTTTCTCCATTTCGTTTCCCGCGCCTGAGCATGTAGCGTTAACAAAGTGCCCTTGGGTATGGTCTACTGGGTATGACTTACCATTTTGTTGAATTTACTGTACTGAACCATCATGGTATGAACAATGCCAAGAAAACTCTCGTAAGAGGGAAATAGCCCGGTCCTACCAGTCAAAGTGTAGCCCTGAAGGAAGCCTTCACAGGTGTGTTCAGAAAGTATCTCGATGACTCGCCCGCCTCTGGCATTGGAGAATTGATCCCACTGGAAATCGCGTCCTGTATGTCGGAAAACTGCATCAAGCTTGTTACTGACCAACTCATCGGGTGAGAAGATCCTCATGCTCTTCGGGTTCTTCACTAATATCTCGTCAAGAAGCTCGCCGATTGTTGCCATACAGCTTGCTTGGTCGCCCTTCTTGACGCTGAATTTCTTCCAATCAGGGATGTCGAGCGTCTCACGTGCGAAGCAAGTGTCAATGGTCTGTCCAATCTTCCGTTTGTCATTCTTCGGAACGATGTGCGAAACCGCCTCAGTAGGGCCACCCTCTTCGGTGAAGAGTTCGTGAGGCTTGTAGCTTCCTAGCCATTCTTGCAACTGTTTTAGTTCCTCATCATCCGACTTGGCTGCCATTAGCGGGACTTGATGTGCATGAAATGAGCCCTCCACAAATTCGCCTTTGACCTCTTTCGGACCACCCCAGCCCTGGAACTGAGTCAGCGCATAAGACATCAATATTCTTGGGGATTTAAGTGGCTCACCTTGGGAGTCCGCATGATGAGTACTGGCCATCTCGGTTTCATGATCGGCTTTCCAGACCGAGCTCCCTTCTGGATTTTCCGAATCTCATCCAGAGCCCACTCCATGGAAGCACTAACGTCAGCGTCAATTTCTTCCAGGTCCTCAACAAATCGTGGCTGGTAGCCGTAACCAGTGAACAAAGCGGCCATCTCCTTGTCATCCATGCACCCGTATATGGTCCTCTCGCTAATCTTGAAGCCGTTCACGTGTACGATTGGGATGACAGCACCGGATTCTGCGGGATCAATATATTTGTAGCCGTGCCATGCTCTTCTTGCAGTCAGTAAACCGAGTTTCTTTTGAGGATATTTGCCTTACGTGGCGGTGGGCCCGGTCTCAGCCTCTCCATCTCCTACGATACACGCTACGACGAGATCCGGCTTGTCCATAATAGCCCCGAAAGCTACCGACAATGCGTATCCAAGCTCGCCACCTTCATGGATGGCGCCGGGAGTCTCCGCGTTGATGTGACTGCTTAATATCAGTGATCGTACGCTAAGACGTCTATCAACGCTTCCAGCTCACCTAGGAAGTCCGCTTGGTGTACTGAATCTGGTGACCAGGTTGTGTAGTCCGGTTCTAGTCCTTCCGTATTCCGGGTAGATCTTTTCGAGGGATCCCTCAAGCCATAAGGATGCAAGGATTGCCGGCGCACCATGGCCGGGGCCGATCACGTAGAGCAGGTTCAAATCGTGCTTTGTAACGAGCAAATTCAGGTGTGAATATACAAGCGTCAGGCCCGGACAAGTACCCCAATGTCCTGTAACCGTATCAGCTATTTGGCTACGAGCAGAGTTAAATGGACCAATTACCTAGCAGTCGGGGCTTGATATCATCGAAGGTCAGATCTCGCTCCAAGTAGACATTGTCGTGCAAAAAGATCATAGCTATAACGGACAGGTCAGCACGGAAGACAAGTATCAGGGACGGACATGTTGTATACCAGCTGTGATGTAATTTGCAGCGCGCTTGAAAAGCTGCAGTCCAAAGTATGTCTCCTGATCCAGCTTGGTCTTCTCAAGCTTGACCGCCAGCGACAACACATCATCTGGTACATTTGACGGAATCGGCTGCGGATTCGGGCGATCAATGACTTCGCCAGGCATCTTTGAAATGTGGTGGAATTTATTGGACAAAGGTGAAGATAGTAGGAGAGCAGTAGAATTCGTCTTTTGTGGAGGTCTGAGTTCCTCAAGACGTTCTGAGACTTGTACCACCTTACCTGTAGCTCTCTTGCGGGGTCAGGTTAACTGGGGTGAGTGCGAGTGAATAAAGTGCTCGAGCTTTGGACAGCAGTAACGGAAGACTCGGAAGTGCAAGGATCTGCACGTTGACGTGCAGCACCCTTGCCGTCAAATATTAACGTTGAGACCGCTGAGGATTACCTTACCGCTCAACGAGAGTTTCTGGAAAATTTTCCGTCAGATTTAGGAAATCTCCAATGCTGGTTTAAGCAGGACCTTTTCTAGAATGCCAAGCACCGTACCCCCACGATACTTGTGATTAAGCGAGAACGCGGCCGCAAATAGTGCCCTGACTCAAGGTGTTTCATTATGTCTTATCCCAAATTAGAAACAATCCCCTCCTCAATTTCTTCCAGTCAGTAGCAATCCGCCCGGCATTTATAACCACCCAACTGTCTCCGTCAAGCAACGACAAGTCCCTTGACATTCTTTGCTCTTCTAGCTTGCTCAGTCAATACCTCTTGACATTGCTTCTTGGTTGCTCAGTTGTCCACCTTGCTCACTTAGCTTGTTCACCTTATCACATGTCCCTGTCTTTGGAGCATTACTTCTCTCTTCGGTGGTCGTAGTCTTGCTCAATTAGTTCCTCTCACAAGAAGAGGTCTCCATCCTGTCGAAGTTACCGCCATCCATTGAGACAACGCAGAAGATGGGCAACCGAAGCAAACGAGAGAGACACGTACCCCAACATTCTGCTGAACATTACAGGCGGCACCGAAAGCAACTCATTGAGAAAGGCACGGTGAAGAAGGAACACGCTGATTCCACGAAGGAGAACATCTCTACGGTGTTGACGAAATGGACAAGGTAACACTCCAGAGTGTACTGCAAATGCAGACAGCTGATCGGAAAAAAGGCATTGCACATTCCTTGGAGAAGACAGACTTGATCTTCTTGTACATTGTACTAAAGAAGACATCATGACGTTCCTCAAGTGGATGCTGGACTTCTACCCTCGAGTGCGGAAGAGAAGCAGTCTTCATGAATACTGGAGAGTATGGTGCATGTTATACCGGAAGTCTGTCGGTCACAGTCTGCATGCTAAAGTAATGGATGAGGTCAATGATGTATGAATTACACTCACTCCCTGTAGGAAGAGACGAATAACGAGTTTATCATAGTACATCGACGGGTACTTGACCAGAAAGTACGACCTTGATACAATGACGCGAGAAAAGCCAGTCATGAATGTCGACGACATCTTTCTTATTCTCCATCACCACTGGATTCTCGACACTTCAATATTCCCCAATGAGCGACAACGATTACAGCTCGCGCTACTGCTACTTCTTTCTGCGTACACTGCCACCCGACCGGGAGCGTTGGTGTACAAGGTGACAAATAGAAGAGCGCAACGGGAACACTACATTGGTTGGGAGGATGATGAGAACTCTGCTAACGAAGAGAATGAACTCAACTTAGATTGGGAAGTGATCAAGACTCTCTGCTATGAGGATGTCACTCTTGTTCTCTTGCCAAATTCGGATGGAAATCGAGATGTTCTTGTTATGGAGGTAGCCCTTAAATATACAAAAGGATGGAAAATGAAGCCCAAGCCGTAGGTGTCCCTGTGTGTGCTCAGTCCTTAACTAATTTCTAATGTCTGATTAGTAAAACCTACATTCTCACTGAAGTTGACGCTCTTATTTTTGATCCAATTATACTTATGATCACTCTTGCAATTCTTGACAACGCATTCGAATCTGAGATCAAATCCGTGGAACAACTCTTACGTACTCGAGTTAAGGCGCCACGCCGAAGCTTGCACTTCTGGTGGAAAAAAGAGAAGTTGAAAACTCCAGTTTTTCGCCAAGCCGAACTCTCTGCCACTGGGATCCAGACATCAGATATCAAGGCTCTACGTTATTATACCTACCTCTACTACCTTCAGCGGTTAGGCTTTGCAGCAGGATTCATGCAGATTTTATGTGCATATGACATTCGACGAGGAACAGGTGAAGCAGTTGACGGTATGTACAAATATTCTCAAGAGATGCTCCTTCTGGATACTTTGTACTAATCTACATCAGCTATTGCGACTCAGGGTCAGCTCCAGCAGGTCATGGCTCACAGAGACGCCGGGATCTATCAAGCATATATCAATGAGCGAGTTCAGTGTGATGTGCAAGCAGCTTTCCTCGGGCGCCCTTCTTCCTCCGCTCTCTTTAAAGCAGTGACACATATGAGTCGCTACGTTGACCCACGGGCCCCGACAGAGCTTACCCCCACACAGACCAATGCTCTTAAGGCAGATCCAGAAATCGTACAGCTTCGACAGCTGCGAGATCGTCTAACCTACGAAGCTCGTGAAGAGTCTGGCACTATTAAGAACGCGCAAGCAGAAGGAACTAAGATATACCAGATGTACAAGAAGGCTGATGACGCTCTCAAATGTGCGAAGACGAAGTTGCGAAAATCAGCCAGGCAAGAATCCCGACAGCATTTCTTCAACACAATCGACACAATAGAGATAAACAAACAACTCGATCCATCCCTTCTTGATTTGAATGACAAAGACTGGGAGCCTAAGACGGTGGAGCACTGTCTGGAAGAACGGAGACAGTTGGCGGAACTCATCTGCAAAGAACTTTCTGACCTCGGCGACCAGGCCAAATTTGACCACCGGATTCGCACTGTTGATATGTTAGTTGCTTTGTGCCAAAAGAGGGAACCTCCACGTCGACAAAAGCCAGATCACACATGGGGAATCCTACACGAAGAAGTGTCCAAGCCTGCCCCGTTTCCCACGGCCTGCGCGAGAACACAGTGTATTTTCTGCTTTGGAAATTCAGGTGAACCATACGAAGTTCGGCTCCGCAACTATGCTACTATCTACAAAGCGAGGAACCACGTGGAGCTACATCTTAAGCACTACAAGCTGAATGAACAAATTCCTTGCCCCGATCCCGGATGTCAAAAGGCTGCCATCGTCCTTGACGGTCAACTGCATTTCATGAGTCATGCTGCACGTCAGCATAGCTATGACATTTTCCGCAAACCTAAATATTAGAAGCTTCTCGCACATATCTCATATCCTCAGCGCCGTTGTGATTATTGAAGCTATCAGAAAAGAAAGTTCTTGGAGGGTGGTACCTTCCTGGGAATTTACTTGTGACATCACAGAACTGTTTTTGTGTCTTCTAGTGCATTGGTAACTCAAGGTGTTTCCTTTCAGTATGAAGCATTCTTTGCAAAAGCGAGTGCCTTGATTAAGGGACCCCTTGGTGATCACTATCGGGTGCTGAGACCAACTCAACAATGTAGCTAGCTTCTTACCATTCTGCGCTGAACTGCAGATTTATACTATCACTGTGTTCTACCTCTCTAGACATGATCACGAAACATTTCTGCCCCTTCCGCTTCTAGCCTCGCAGGTGAGTGACGGCTGCTTTGAGGTGAGCTGGGGTGAGCGGTGCCTGAGCCGAGGTGAGCTCTCGCGGGTCAGTGCAGAGGCGCAGTGCGCAGGGCCCCTGAAGTGGATGCCTTGAGCCCGGCTTCACTTGCCTCTCTGTGGCATTCGGAGTTTCGTCTGTAGCAGAGGTGTTTGCTGGAGATGAACGTTCCGAGCTGATCGAAGGAGGGGTCGTTGTTCCAGTGCCGCATTGGCCACACAGCTTCTTCGTCTCGTCCACGAACTCATACGTTAGTTGGGGCAACATGTCAAGCTTCACGTCTGGGTCATGGTCCTTGGCCTGTCTGGACCCCTTCCTTTGAGCCGGCATGGTTCCCACTTCGCTGCCGGATCTACGGCTTTTGACCTTTTGGTGAGCTCAATGCAATGAACATCCTGAAGGTGGAATTTCATCCCCAAGACAGATGGGAAAGCCTCGAGACATTCCGGTTTTGGATGTGGGCATTTGCTGACTTTGCGGCCGTCCAGCTCCTCGGTGTGGTCGTCGAGGCCGAGGCGGAGGCGGAGATGCCGGTGCAGCGGTGTCCAACCGTGGCGTTGCCGGTGCCTCAGGCAAGAGAGATGTTGGTCGAAGGATCGACGAGGAGGGGGGAAAGGAGGGGATGATGTCGATTGGGCCGCCATCATATGAATAACCAGGCGCTAGATCCGGTAGAGCGGGCTGCGCAGCGGCATTACCTTCCAGGGCCAGGCCGACAGTTGGATCAACCGGTCGAGGGAGGGTCGAATGAGAGCACGAGGCAGCCCGGAGGGTGGTGGGTCGAGGCGGGGGGCAGGGTTGGGTGGAGGACATCGTCAACGCCCAGCACTGCGGGGTTGAGGCGGCGGCGCAGCAAGCAGGAAGGAGAAGTCAACCATCTGGGAGGGAAAAGAGAAGGGGGAGGAGCAAGAGACAGAGACGAAAGGGGGATCGAGGGAGGGCCTTTATACCCGCGCAAAGCGGCGAGAGGCACGCGATGCCCGATCGGGCGGGGCTAAACCGGGAGGGGCAGCGCACCGGCAACGCCAAGACGGCTAAGACCACGCGATGCTAGCGTCAATGGTTGGAGGGCGATGCTCAGGGTGACCCTCAAGACACGTCACACGTTTCGAGGACACCGTGGTCTCCAAACTCATGCTCAAGAAAGCTACATCTTCAGGTCTCAGTGCCTTCGTCAATGCTCTTCCAACTGTCCGAGACATTGTATGAGATAGCGTGAGGGCGTGAAGATCTGAGCTGAGGCGGCTAGGGAACAAGCAGGCTGTCGGGACCAAAGTGACTGAAAGCACACCAGGCTCGTCTCTGCCTGTTACTCCCTTGAGGCCCTTCCTACCGTCTGATGCTCGCCAGATCTGATTGATGGAGTTAACTGCCGCCGAGGGTGGAGAATGGTGGGGGGAATGAGAAGGCCTTTGGGAGGTTGTGGAAGGAACAGCGCCGCCGACTAGGTTATGGCGGTTGGGTGTTGGTGACTCCCTGCATCACGAGCACATCGGGTTTCCATACAGAGAGAATACTGTTCCTGATGTCCAGGAGGTGGAACTTTCGAGTGTCAGGGCGGCGGGCAGTAACTCACCGCTCTGGATTTCGCGTTCTCTCCCTTTGGGGCTTGCGTTGAAGGCGGACGTGAGATGAAAGCCTACGATTGGCCACTTCATAGTAAACTGCAGGGTTTAAGAGTACTTGCTGAAGCGATCGAAGTCTCGGATAACATTAAGTATGATTTCAAAAAAGTTCCCAGCCTGCCTCGATGGATTTCATTTATGCCTCGGGTGTGGGAAAGAGGGGCGTCCACACCTCTGCTGGGCATGGTTTGCAACGCACATCCAACCCGCATGATACTGGTCTTCAGACCCGGGGGCGGTGCAACTACGACTGCCACAGCCCTTAATCACGCTCCTAAGTGAACGTACGGCGCCCACAAAAGCGGATATCGCCGCCATACCGCCCGGATCTCCATGATCGAATCGTGTACTGCCGCCGCGACGGCTCCGTTGTTTGCTTGCACAGCGTAGCCATCCTTCAACCGCTCATAAACTTTTCCTGCCATCTCCACGCAGACCTCATCGTCCGTTGACCACATCGATGCAATCACATGACTAAATCCCGCCACCTGAAATCCGCTCGCAAGATGGATCACCTCATCAACCATCTCTACCGCCCGGTGCTCTGCCGTTGAACAGGCTGACAGGTACGCAATCCTCGCTCTTTTGAGATTGGTTTCCAAAATCTGTCGAACGGTGAGCTTGTCCGTCTTCTTCGCTGCCCCTTTACCTTCTTGAAGGATCAGGCCGCTGTTGAATGGGTCGACGTGATCAGACACTCCATGACCGGCGAAGTGAACCAGATCGTACTGTACTACTTGCTCGAGCACCGTTTTGGCATTGGGCTGAACAAGTGACTGGTACGAGAACGCGGATTTCACAACCAACTGTATTTCCGACATCTCCCTTTTGACTCCAGGGAGATCGATTTCACCCGGTGTTTCGGGCATTGTCACAATCAGGAGCTTTGCTTTGCCGTTTTGTGATTTGGCGGTCGCCAATACCCTTCCTCTTGCATGTGCAAGTGCCTTTATTGTTGGTGTGTATGAAGAGATCGCCCAGTGAAATGTATTTTCCGTAGATTTGGCGGAGTGATCACCGGCGGCGTGAAATGGTAGATAATTGGCAATTCCCACCCCGATCCACCAAATCCGAGGCAGACTATGTGGGGTTG
>JAABUU010004219.1_pt1 | contig 17208 bp, 14 predicted proteins | sample 5559301 | NCBI WGS metagenome assembly JAABUU01 (sample SAMN10711884, study PRJNA513360) | rock metagenome | isolation source: Antarctica rocks | place: Antarctica: Victoria Land, Richard Nunatak white | reverse complement strand
AGATCTGCAAGCGCTGCCTCAATTGAAGCCATATTGAATTTGTAATTGATTTTTGAAGAAAGATGAAAGTAGTAAAGTGGGGTGTGCACGGGACCGGAACGTGCATCGGGCCGGGAATACTCCTACAGGCGAGATGGAACGTTTGGTCATCCCATGAATGCATGGTGAGATATTCTCGTGGTAAAAGCGTCCACTCCGTTTGCTAAAGCTAAGGTTTTGTACAGATTATGTCCGAAGGACCAGTATATTAATAATTTTCGATTACTCCCGAGTAATTTTCGTAGAATTCCGCTTATCAGACCACCGTAACATATACGCACTTTCTTTTAGTCCGCGAAAGATCAAAAGCTATCCCATATAGAAACCCACCAGAGAAACGCCAGATGGGGTAGTCCAACGCCTTTTGGACGGCGAGGTATTCTTCGTAGTAAGCAGATGGTGCAAAGTATGTGCAAGAAGCGAAGATTGCAAAAATGTAGAACTACTCTAGTGGCAGAAACCTGGAACACACTTGATGTTGCAACCATGGCACAAAGTTTCAACGGCATGCACGCTCAGTAAAAGTGTCCCTTTGGGAGAGCAACAAAAATGGCCACGCAAACGGCAGAGATAACGATGGAACCACAAATTGCCTGCAGGAAGATGGTGTCCTGGATCTGGCGGAGTGCTGGCTCTTGGATCCAAACTTCACGATCCAGAACCTTGCGGATGATGTTGCGTTTTTCGTACTTGGCGATCCACGGTTCGTCCTCGTAGCTATTATTGCTGCCAAAGCTGTCGAAGGAGCTTTTTTTCATCTCATAAGTCGAAGAGGCGTCATCGTCTTCGGCGAAGAGTTCCCAGGGTCGGAGATGGCGGTGGTGCATGCCATGAAGAACCTTCACATGCTTAGCTGGGTCTTCATAAGTGCGGACCGGTTGGGGGCTACTTACGACGCACATGCCCTTCCAGGCAGCGATCAGCGTTGAAACACCAATAACGAAGCCAACAGCCGCCAGGACTCTCCAAGCACGTCCAGCATTGCTGAGAGTGATGAGGATACCGGCGATAATGCCACCAATGATACCGCCGAGACCAAGCCCGCGCGCGAAGGTTACGCGGGGTCGGTTGCCATTGCAGATGGCCCAGCGAATGAAATTGGGGTGAGCTTGATGACGTAGAGACCATTCTACGGTATGAACAACCTCTCGGAATGCAGAGGGATGAGTGGTAACTGCCAAGGCACGCATGAGAGCTGAGCGTTCCTTGGATGAGAGGTTGAGCTGGCGGGGAGATCCGTCTGCAATGTATGTGGAGATGATGCGGGAAATTTCTTCACGGAAAGGCTGAATAGTGACTAGCATATCGATTAGCTTGAATTCAAAGGCCCAAAAAGATAAATCGCCGTGCTCACAAGGCTGCAACTTGAGGTCCGCTGCCTCGAATGCACCAGCGGCCTGCTTTTTGTATGAGGATTTGTAAGAGCCGTTGACACTGGAAGCGTTGTCACTCCAGCCATAATCGGACGGGGCAAAGCTCTCTCTTTCCTTTAATGGTGTCAGAGGTGGAGTACTGAATGGGTTCCCTCTCATCTCGGTGACGCTGGACACTGGTGGCGCAAAGTCGGTGCCCTTGAACACGGCCGCTGTCTCTGCACTGACAGGCTTGGTGCTGTTGGTATTGTTCTGAGTAGCAAGTGCCTGTGCCTCTGCTTCTGCTTGTTCGACGGTCCATTCTGGCGCAAGCTTTCGCTCGCCGTCCGGAAGCTCACAAAACCGCTTTATGTAGTCCCGGTACCACAGAAAGAATTGTAGATTTTCCGCCGCGTGTTCAATATAGATCAGATAATTCATAAAATCTCGGGTGGTGCATGGCTATGAGCGTGCATGTTAGCCTTATACCACATGGGAAAGTAACACTAAAAGCATCAGATAGGTCTAGTTCTGGTAGAGTGAATATTTGATGTGCAGGCTCATATTCGATTCCAGGGGTGCTGGGATAGGTATGAATCCCATATGGGCGTAGCGGCAAATGATAAGGTATCCTCGAGAACGAGAAGCAGCTTTGCAGAAGGTATGGAGAAGCTTGCTTACCGGGCAGGTGCCTCCAGTGATGATACGATCGAATGACAGAGCGTTTGGTATTCCCACAGAAACTCCAGTACCTGCAGAGTCGATACTGGACGCCCCAATGGACTTGGGCTTCTTGTCCCCCATGATGGAGGATCGAGCGGAGTCGACATGGGGAGGACGACGGTAGGCAAGAGAGTAGACCATGACTGCAGGTTAGGATGTGACAGTGAATGACAGAGAGTCGTGCAGTACAAGACAGCGCTTGATTATGTAGAGAGTGGTCAGGATGTAGAACGAGAGTATCTTAAGATGGTCTTGCTGGAAAGAAGTTGAGATTTTTTAGTGACGTAGTAAAAGTGGGGGCTCGGTTTCATCTGAATATCGGATTGGGAAAGGGCTTTGGGGTTATAAATTGGCTTCTCCCACGTTGTTTCCCCGCGTTTCTGATGCAATGCAATGCAATGATGCGATGTAGGACAGTACAGTAAAGTAAGATATATGGGGATTCCTGATGCTTTATTATCTCGGACACAGCAGCACGGTACGCTGGGGCGCTGGGGCATCCCCTTACCACGGCCAGGGACTAAGAAGAGAGGCTTCATGGACCAAGTCACGGAAAGTTTCGAGTTAGATCTCTTCCTTCACGTTACTTGCAGGGGAGGTGATAAGCAGGTACCGGTACGGTACAAGCGCAGCCGGGAACAAGCCAAGCCGCGTCCCTGTCTGATCGACGATGGAGACTTAAGAGGCTAAGACTGGACGCTGCGCTCGTCGAGCTGATCCGTGGTATCAGGCACCCCAGGCATTATGTGATGACGGCTAGGAAGAGGTGAAGGAGAGTGAAGGGTCTCGGCTTCCCATGGCGTCGATTCTAATGATCCAATCTCGTCTAGCTCCGTAGCAAGATCTGAACCCTGTACGCTATGACGCCCGATTCACCCCACGCAGCTGACACCCCTGCCGTATGTGGATCTAGATGATCGGTTTCGGCTTTTGCTTGGCGCGCTATGGGAAGAATGAATACCTATCTCAGCGATGGAAGGCTTTGATGACTGAGGATTCGTAACATGAAATGAATATTGTGGAACAAGCATTTTCGCTTGTGGCTTAAAAGAATTCGTGAAGTCGTCTAGGTACCCAGACGGGGTACTTCCGTAATCTGACATTAATTGCTACGAGTAAGGGGTCAATGAAGTCTACTACTACACACCAGATTTCACATGTTTCGTACGACATCTCGTGTGAGTCGCGTTGAAATCCCTAGTCCGGAGAACGTCACGCATTTGGGAGTAGTGTTGGATCGAGTAGCGGATCAGCGGAGAAATCGACAATGGCGCAAAGATCATTGATTGGATCTCAACTAGACTTCTCGACCATCAACCATACCTTAGGCTGCAAGAAAAGGCTTTCGATTGGGCATTCAATTCTGCCCCTGGGTTGTTCCAGCTAGCGCAAATCTTGGTAGCGTGGACCCACAGAAATAGGGTAAAGTACCACGAGTTGTACCTAGGTACTCGTGCTAGGTACTGTATTCCGTACTCCACTCCGTAATGCCGTGAAGGCACAGCCAACAATTGAGATAGACGAAGCGGCACGACAACATCCGGATAACGACGTCAAGCAGGGACCTCTGTTGCGAATTCTGCTCTCTGCTATGTAATTCTATAAAGTATTCGTAACTCTCTCCAGGAGGCCAGAGTCCATACATTTGTCTACATAGAATATGTACTTTCATGCGCCCGTTTATGATAAGGTTCGCGGGCGTCGAACATGGGATGATGGGAAGGGCGATCATCCCGGAACGCGTTCTTTATGGAGTAAGTCTTACCGACGCACAACTGTACTGAGAGCTCAGTGGTTGGCGTGAAATATGTATTCACGACGGCCAGATCTTCTGAGGCTCAACGCTTGCATCTCACGGCTTTAAGGTACTGCGGCGGCTACTGTGCGTAGGCTAGAGTATGCTTACCACACATTTGCACTGTAGTACGAGTACTGTACTCCCGGCGTCGTGCCCTATGCGTACTGCTAAGTCTATCAATACTTAATCTTAATCAACACAAGTCAAGATTAATACTAAGCTTTTCAGACCAATTTCTAGAAATACTTGTTATGGGTTCCTGGTGTTTTGTCTATCATCAACTGCATTGAGGAAGAGGCCGACAATCTTACACAACCTTCTGGGTCTAGATATTGGACTCTCACCACTGGAAAGGCATTAGTCTACAATCATAAACTGACGACCTTTGACCATTAGAGATCCAATACGAAGGTAGGACAAAGGCTCAATTCGTACCGGATCCAATGGATCGTTGTGTTATCGCTATCACTATCATCCATCCTTGTAAAATCCGGACGTTCACAAAACGAGAGTGACGTCGGGACTTTAAATCACTTATCAATCGAGGCATGCAAGCACAGCATCACTACTTGCTGTTCTTTTATGAAGAAGACAAGCTGTCTGTGCGATATATAAAGGGCATTTTTGCTCTCTTTTATAAGCCAAGAAAGATCATGAATCGGACCCGACATTCAAGGAAATGTAGCCTGGGTGCAATTACCAAACTTAACGCATGAAAAGGCCCTATCTGTTACTGATATGGGCCAGCCATATGCAGCATCACCCTTCAGTTTTACTGCAAATCTAGATCGTATTCGAAAGGCTGCGATGCTAGAGGAAGCAGCTGAAAGCGAAGGCTTGAGTGAACAAATCTTTCGCATATTTACAAAAGCCGTCAAAAGGTTCCCAATAAAACACAGCTTCACATACGATGTCAGCAAATGCGTGCACTTTTACTTCAATTCTTCTACCCACACGAAGATGATTAGGACGACATGGAGGAAGTGAGCAGCTGGAAGCCTCTAAACTTGGTGGAACGCCGAATCAGTAAACTGCCCTGTGTTCGCCAGGCGCGTTATCGTGTGGACCGTGGTCGGGTCGTCCTTGACAATCACTCGTCCTATCGCCAGGCCATCATGGCCTTTACTCGGGGATATATCCCGAATAGGCCTTATAGGCATTGTCGGGATGGTCATGGACCGATGACGGAGTGCGTGCGGCTCGAGGCCGATGCAGAGCACTTCTTCTCCGGTGCCCGTTCTAACTGCCACTGGGGTGGCCAAACCTCTCGCTGTTCCTTCTACCTGCCTTCTACCCAAGGCGCAAACCGTGTGCGGTCCGGTGGCCGTTCTTCGACCCGTTCTGGAGGAGTATGACTCCATATACTTCTGCGAGATATGGCCTGATCTTCGAAGAATCAAGGGCAAAGAGCCGCAAAAGGATTGAATGATGGCGGTCAATCAGGAAAGATATTGAATCATAAGAAGATTCCACTGGCTGTCGTAGCTTATGCTGCCACTGTGGTCTCTTCCTTAGGATCCTTATTCATACTGCATTTCACTCGCAATTCATGCTTTCGGAGAACAACTAAATTCTTTATACATTGCCATCATCACATCTTGAAAAAGAAATTCCCCCCAGCATATGTTCTAATGCGGGCAAACTGACACCTGTTAGAAGCCCACGCTCAAGTTTCAGAAAAGAACCTCTTACGCAACTGCCACCGCTAGATCTGAACATTCGTCAGATCTCTCCATCACGACACCTTTCCCCTCATCAAAGCCGCTACTAGCCCCCCTACCAGCGCTGGACACCCAAAATTGATCGCGAGGCAAGCGCCACTTCATCCCTCTCTGAACACTTTGTATTAAACCCAGAACAAGAGAGTACAGACATTTGTTCCAGAAAAGCTATTAGCCCAGCTCATGAACCTAAGTTTCCCTGGGATCGATTATGTGCGGTTGACGCGAAACAAGGATTTTAGGCTCGTGCTTCTTTGTTCACCAGTCCCTCTACGTTAGGCTTCCCTCTCTTCACTCCCTCTTCTCTTATATTTCTGCCCCACACTTCCCAACATCCCCTGTCACCCATCTGACACCACCTTTGGCGCAAAGCCCGGATCTCTAAGAGTAAGTGTCAATTTGCCGTGTCTGTCTATGCGGCACTCTGATAATTGAAGACTACTAAGCCGTGGTATTGAACTGACCAGTTTGGAGAACACGAAACTGGTTGTCCTTCTGGATAACCTAAGAGATGAGATTGGCCGCCCACTCGGGTCTAGCCATTTCTGCCTTTGTCGATTGGCATGTCTCTGCCTTTCGTTATATATATACTAGACGATTTGCGGGAAAACCCGAGTCTGCCGGCATCCTTGATTGTACTAATTTGGCAGGGGATTGCGCCAGCAACAGCTTCTCAGATTCTAGCGAGACGAATGCAAATAAATACGCCTAGTGGTTATCGTCAATAATCTCCGGATCGAAGTATTCCCGTCCACGGACTTTGTTTGAAGATGGCGACGGCCGTGAACGAAACCATGGCCAAGATCGTTTAAAATGTACTAATTCGAGACGAAACAGCTTTCATCTAGAAATCCTGCACTAGAATCACTTTGACAAGCTTCAAAAAAATTACCGACTTCGTTCAACAAGGGAGCAGTGAGCCCGTCATGCCAAGAAGCTACCAGGTCCCACAAACCCGATGGACATCCCGCTACGCTAAACCTTGGACGATATCGAGTATGAGAGCTCTGTACTCGACGGCGCCGAGCTTAGAGAATCACAATCGATTTCCAGTATCTGAAGCTTGATCTGTTCACATTTGTCTCACTATTGACCACATTATTGAATCTATTGAACCTCCCGGAAATGTCTGAGCGATCTGAAGAATACGTAAGGATACGTAAGGGAACTCCTGAACCGTTCAAGGCTCACAATCTGACTGCTTTAGATGATGAACTTGCCAGAGCTGTGAGACGCTCTTATGTCATACACCGTCAAATAACGACAAGGAACAATGAAACAGTTCCGTATTCTATTAGATGTCATTTGATGACCACAACTACTGGCCACGCTTGGGAAACAGTTCTACCAAAGTCACACAGAGCCTTAACAGCGAAGTCACCGGGCACCTCAAGTATTCGCCAACCCGCAGTTTGTGTGAAATCCCCACCCCTATGTCCATAAGTCTTATTTCTGGCAACTCGTATCTTATCTAAGCTAATACCGAATGTGGGTCCAGTCCCTGTCTCTGATAGAACATCACATGTTGTTCGGAGTGGAAAACTCCCCGTGCAAGGGAACGAGTCCGACACCAACTGATGTCCAAATTCCGCGCGAATCCCAAGAATGCCATTCTGGTACCATGACTTCCCATTGCCCATTGAATGTATTCCGCGCGAATCCCAAGAATGTCAATTCTTCTCCAGAAGCATGGAGGATTAGGGATTCAGAGCTCTCAAGGCTCAAGGCCGATCGATATCAACGTACATTGTATATTCAAGCGATCCTGACGAGTTCGATCGCACTCATGACTCGTTATCAACTACAGAAAATAAAATTCATCAGATGAAGTCATCGTCACATCAAACGTGAGAGACCTTCGGATTGCGTCTATTCGGAAGCTCAATCTTCTTGAAGAAGACGATATCTGTAGTACATTGAGACGTCCGTATAGTGAGACCCTTCATTTTTCATGAGTGATGCGCAAGAGACATTCTTTCCCAATCGAGAAGCGACGACTTCTCAAATGTCTCTTGTAATTTTTACGTCATCACATTCATCGTATTTCTCACACATTTCCCCTCATCTTCTTTCATCATCATTCATTCATCAAGAGCATCGAACACGTTCGAGTTCAGAATCAGTCATCATGAATCATGATGACTTCAACTCATTCGATGTAGAGTTTGAAGATGCTTCTTCGACTTCTTTTAGTAATTGTGCTGATAATGCGAGTATCACAGAGATCATTGATCACGCCTTTGACGATGGCATTGCTTCGAAGAAGACTTTCAAACAACTCATCAATCGAAAGATGAGCGGCAAGATCGAGTACATGAACACTCTCTGATATCAATGATTCGAAGTCACACGCGAACACACTTTGAAGATCAAGTAAGTATTGATTTCCAATTTTCGATTCAGGCTGATTCAATCAAAGTAAGATGGTGAATATCACAGTTTCAAGATGAAAGCAAATCGGGATTCTCGATTTGCTTCCACCTCATCGTGACTCTTCATCTCATGATGGCTCACGATGTTCACCCTCGTTCACATCATGGTTTTGATCAATCAAAGTACTTTTCAAGTCAGAGAGAATCGAGATCCTCGATTAGTATATCATCATCATCTACGCGGTGCTGAAAGCTAACGTGTAACGCAAACATAGAGGCACACCAAAAGGAGAAGAGATAGTTCGGTTCATCAGTATCATTGTTGATCGAATCAAGCCAATTCAACACTCTTCTATTTCTATAAAAGTACCTTTGCAGACGGTGTTAAGTACACGTATCAACAACCTGCTACACTAAGGTGCCACAGAATCCACAAAGAATCTTGGGTCATCCACAATTGGTGGTGAATATTACATCTCTCTCCAGCGCGTATTATGACAAGTCCAGTGCTTGCCATTCTCTACAAAACGGTAATCAATGCAACATTCCATATGAATATATGACGCCCAAGGTCGGTTGAATATGGCTCAATATGGAAGTAGAGTAGAAGACAAGATCATTTTACGAACCATGCCTCGCGAGACGTCGTATTTGTTGATACTTAGTGGTGAAGAGCAAAGCCCAAATTTCTTGAAGTAACAGGCAGTCGTTCCAGCAGGCAATAAATTCTCTGCTATACCTTGAGGCAAACGGCATCATATTTATTCCCGAATGGATGTGAGCAAATTTGAATCCAATCGCCCGGTATCAACTCGCAACCAACTTCCCGAAGCAAACTCGCGATAGATTAAGGGAGTTGACGGCGGCACTCCGCACCCCGAGGAAATTAACCCTTACATTGCTACTGCAAGAGGCGATGCTTTTCCACGCAGTACGAAGTTGGACACAACTACACATTTGCCTGCCGCAACCCTACGGATTAGTCCGTTCCACAGACATCAATGGAAACTGACCAAACCAAGGTAGGAACCGTCCAGACATTCCTAATATCCCCAGATATACCACCCAGGAACGTGCTAAGCATGCCAGAATCCCGAAGCATAACAGATCAGCGGGGCTCGAACGACCCGAACCCCTCCCAATTTTGTTAAGATACTCCACTGAAGTGCTCAAATGACCTCTTTCAAGCAAGCAGAGAATGAAAACCTCATCTGCCACGAAGAGCCATTCTCCCTCAACTGTCGAAGGGGAACGCAAAACTACATCGACGAAGAGATGATTGACAGGCCAACAAACGAGAAAGCGTGGATAACGATATACATCTTTGATACCTAGGCTCAGCATGGCCAGGCGGAGCTGTAATTCCATCAAATATCTCAACCTAAATCTATCAACCCTTTTATTTCTAAGTCAGAGCAGCTGGTTGATTACAGGTTCACGGAGTTCTGGCGAGTCACCTGCATCCAAACATCTTGCTCGATGGGTTCTGAGGGATTCACAGGGATATAAGAAAGTCTATGATATTAGGGAATCGCCCCATCGCGTCTATCGGGAACTTGGGCCACCATTTTGGCACCCCTTGACGGGACACTCAAAGGGAACAGTTCCTGGACAATTTGAACCAGCGAACAGATAAGACTATCTCTCAATCAAATATGCATGGGTGAACAGGTCTAAGAATAAACGTGAATTGAATAGCGTTACGTCAGAGATACTGTCGGGAGGATGCTTGGCGATTAAAGAAAAGTTGTCGGTGGATCGTGTATTCATCATGAACAATAAGTCAGCTTCAAGATCGCAGAAGCGAAAAACTGCCTCAAGAAGTCTTCGAATCTCCAAAAGTATACCAACCAAGGCAATATAGCAGTACAAAGAGGCAGCACACCATGAACGGGTCAATTAAGGTCTCCCTTTCCTGAAATGGGTCCACAGTATTGAAAGGCGTGAAGCATGGGGTTGCCAACTCCAAGGAAAATTGGTCGAGCAATTTTAACCAGCTCTGGGTATCTGCTCACAAATTGCAAGATGAGCAAGATCACAAAAAGGCTACCATGGAGGTATTCAAGGCGGCCGTTAAATCTGTCGAATTCACAGAGATCGCTTCATGAAATCTTGTGCGTCCTGAAATGACAAAAAAAGCGAGATTAACTGAGAATGCCATCAAATATCTTGAGCCGGCAGAGAAAAGACTGACTTTTGCCGAAAAGCCGTGTGTATGAGCCCCAACGCATGATAGATCTTCTCATGAGTAATCAGACTGTCGAGATGAAATTAAATTAAGCTATTGACAGAGCTCAAAGAGACTCAGAAAGAGTGACCCAAGCTCGACAAAATATCATTGATGCACGAAAAGCCGTTGATAAGAAGATTTTAAGATAATGGACAGCATCAAGAAAAACCAAGAGAACTGGAATGCAACGGTTTCTGGTAACCAAGAAGCTGCCGTGCTCAATCTGCAAACATACCCCATGACGAAAAACACATCTGATGCTCTTAGATTAACACATTTGCGTCTCGAAAGTTTCTCATCATCTAGCCTTTTTTGAACATCAGTCGGCGAAACTCCATGTGATTTCGAAATCACTTCCGAAGCTGCCAGAGTCGGCTTTGAAACAGAGGGCTGGATTTCCGTTGGGTTCTCTGAGACATGAGAAATAACAAATCTTTCTAAGATGGCAACAGACGGTCAAGATCACTTGCAAGGATTTCATGATGGCCCATCTTTCAAGAGCCGGTGCATTACAGTTGCTCCATGAACAGGTATAAGTACGATACACCATCGGCCTCGTTTATCCGAGGATACGGATGATAAGAAAGACCCTAGCTGGAATGAGATTCAAGACTGGCATCAAGACATCACAATTTCTGCCAGGAGTCCCATCAATTCAATAAACTTTCCCGAGATGTGATGGCTATCTATAACGGCTTACTTCAAGGCGGAATTCCAACATCAAAGATGAGCTAAGGGTCAGGATCGTTAACATCGATCTTACGTTCATTAATTGCTTCTATGCAGCCAAAGGGTAGACTTGTGGCCTACTGGTTACGCCGTCGACTCCTTAGCACCGTTTGTCATTTGTCTTATAGGCGGTTGTAATTAGCACAAGGAATATGGTTTTCTTTACTAGCTTTCAACCAAAGGAAAGCATAGAACACCCCCGTAAACATCTCAAGCCAAACGTGTAAAACTCGATAATTCAACCACTGAAAGTTCAGGCTTTCGGAACTCTCGTCTCGTCCCGACTACACGGATTCCGACACGGATTCCGAACTACTATCGGCAGTACAGATTGGCGAAACGCCGCCGGGGCACAAAGAGCAAGATTTCTCGGGTAAGCTCTGCAGCCTTTTGCTGTGAGTATCTTGACTGATACAGTGCGTAGCAGAACGCCGCGTGATTTGGAGCTTGGTCCTCAGTTGGGAGACGACGTGGGACACAGCACTGATGGAAAGCCGTTATCGGTTATTCATTGAGGCAAACGTTCAGTCAAGGACAACAATATTTCCTTGTAAGCTCTGTGATCTCTTTTCAAGCATTTCTTGACTAATACGATGTATGTTAGAACATCGTCTTCATCTGAACTCGACGCACAATCGAAGAATAATGATACAAATTCTCTGTTGTCTTTGTCACGGCATATACTACGCAGTCTGAAGACTCGTCGTTATTACATGACGAGAAATCAATGAATGTGAACGACATCGACACGATCGAGATTGTCGATGACGAGTCGCTATCTCATCTTCACGTCTTTACAGTTTCACATGATCACATCTTTACATCTTGACATCTTCACATCTTCACGGCTTTATGACTTCACAACTCATCCTTTATCAAGATGTCTCGTAAAAAGCAAGCAGTAAATCTAGTGAATTATCACTATATTGATTGATAAGCTTGTGTAAGAAGTACGTAGTATAATCACTCGTTGATTTTTTTTTCAGATCATTGAACAGTCACTTATCAAGTTCTGACAATCTTTTTCTCGACGATGTTTGTCGAAAATGCTTATCTTACAGAGTCATTGTTTATACTATTGATGAAAAGCTGCACGACGCGTACAAAGAGAAATGACCTAAACCCATCAAATGTCGTAAAACTCTCTCGTCGTCTGAAATTTCAGCCTTGAATCTACGATGTTCCCTTGTCGTCGTTATTATACGACGACACTAAATATCAGAGACAATACCATCATATGGAAACATCCAGAGAGACCACTCGTGTATACCATGATGCCATCAGGCGTTGGATATCTCCTCAGAAACCGGCAACTTATTCATATGCTGATTTATCTTGGCTTAATCCGCCGATGGGACAGCATAATGCCACTATAACGGGAAAGGCATATATATTGGCCATCAAGCTATATCCATCAAATGCTAGCAGGTCTAATTACGACACTGTCCCAGCCTCACTTGGGACTATCTCCACGCCTGCCTTTACTCGCAATTGGGCTATCGAAACCCTTTGTCTTTTCTCTCAAAGCCGAACAGGAACCCGAGTCGGCAACATTAGAATGCTACAGTATGACGATAAATTGTATGGCATCAATCTCGGAGCTTGTTCTCTTAGGAGTCCCTGTTCAATTTCTCTTCATATCAAAAACTTTCCAGGCCCTTTCCTACTAGGACGGAGAAAATATAAGTACATAATTGCCACCATATTGCACGAACAAGATCAACAGATAAAATGAACCAGAACGAACCAGACGCCTGATTCCCCAATAGAATTCCCTGTTACGAAGTTTAGCAACCATGAAATTAAAGATTCTGTCAATTGTGTTTCGAACAAGAGGGGAACAGACGCGTTGGCCAAATATACCGATAGCTTGGAAAGAAAGGTTGCCCTGTATATTGGAAAAGGAAAGATGCACTGAACGTTCGATGATTAGCCGCAAAGGCACTTGGTGGCTTTGCCGCCTACTACTTTCGTCACATCTACATTCACCATCTTTCTCACAACCCGCCTCATCCTCGGAGATTTATGTGCTATCCTTCTCACTCGGTTGGCATCCTTTGTGGTCTTTCTATCTAACTCTCACCCTAGATGTTTTGCTCCGCCTAACGTTGAAATCGGAAGTTGGCCATGGTCGACCCTCACCTCGTTTGCAATAACGCCTCAGCTGTAAGCAATACAGTTCGTGGAGTGCGCCTGATCGAGTACTACGACCCCCTGTCCGCAAATGCCACGGCGTTTGGCAAAGAGATGTACGAGCCACCCCAATGAATTCTAGAGTCCATCCTCTCGCCGTACAATTACAGCAGTGCCGTCGCCCAGTTACATTTCCCTCATATTCTACGTCTAAATGAATCTCTCCCAATCAAATCGGATTTCAATATGCAGTGTTTGGTTCCCCAAGATTGTTCCATCTGTTCGGCTCAAGGGGGTGAAAATGACATTCGATTCTATCCCTGTCACTGAGACTCGTCGTACGGCTGCTGGATATTTCTTCTTGTTGTCATGATGTCCAACAAATACAATTACCTCCCTCAACACCTTGAATCTCTATGTCCCATAATAGAAATTCTTGCGGCGTGCAAGGCGACGGCACCGCCTTACGAACGACCAGTCAAAGTGAGAATCAAAAACCTGACACCAGATGTTATATTCAGTGAAGTTATTCACAGACTCGATTTCGCTGCGGGAAAACACGTCTGTTCGTCAACTCGGATGAAATCAGAGCTTGATGTTCAAGTGTTTTATTATTACACCTCTATTTCGTGACGGTCGAAGCGTTCGTCAAACATAAAACATAAAACATAATAAACTTTAGTATCGAATATATGTCAGATGGAAATTAAGAATCGGGCTATATTTATCTCGACATAAACTTCAACTTCTGGTTAAGCAAGACCGCAGCTGTGAAGAAAGAACAAGAAGTGGCTTGTACTGTTGGCATAAGGATTTTTTCGTTACCCTCGAATGCCTTATAGGCGATGAAAAATCTCGCAAATACGCTCCACGCGTATCCGGAAAGGAACGAGGGAAAAAATTAATTGGACGACCAGATTCTTCGAGAATGAATATCATATGCGCAGCTTGCAGACTATAGCCTGGTCCGCTGTAAGGATTCAAAGGATGTCGATGGCAACTGAAGCTTGAACAGATGACCTCGGATCATCGTTGTCGAGTGAAATGTTGAAACCACTTCGAGAATGTCTTCGATTTTGAAATACACTGCTTTGATTACCCCTTTTGATCTTTGAATGGAAGTTGCATGATTTTGGTAGCCCTGATGAGCGGTAAAGATTGAATCCGTGACATGTACATTGCTTGATGAGCTTTTATCACAGAAACTCTTGTCAAGCTCATTCTCAATGAAAGAAGCTCAGTGACATCAATGACGTACAGGCGAAAGAATGATATCAGATTGACGACTTGCTACTAGATGAAAAGTCGAAGAGAATGATGAACGTGAAGATGGCAGATGATGCAAATGTCATCAGAGAAGCATTGACAATGAAAATACTCAGACAGTTTCAGAACATGCCGAAGACTAAGAGATAGGAAGCGAATATCTGGCGTAAATGACACCGAAGTCTCGATGAACCGGCATCATCGGCGCGCCAAAAACGCGTGTGGCGTTGACAAAGCCAACAATTTGTAACAGAGATCTGGGACGCGACAAACCACATATTCACGTGTTAAAGATTCTGCCCTCACGATGAAGGCGTACGTAATTACGCCGCTCACGAGACATTCAAGTGAGTTTGAGTGGGTGTTATAGCGAAGCTTTACAAAAGAAAAATTGAAACATAAATAGAATACTCTGGGACCGCTTTTTGGTAGAGTCTACGATGGAACTATCGAGGACGCAGCCAAGCAAAACTGGAACGTAAACCGTCTATTATAACCTCTAATCCAAGGCTTAAGAGTATACTAAGCCCTAAACTTCCGCAATTTCGCCGCGAGTAAGAAGACCATCGAGCGATGGTGCTGTGCTCTTCGTTGGAAACCTAATTCCTTCGAAGACTGTCATGTGTGTGGGGTCTATGAGTACTATCTCAGCTTCCAGACTGATGATGAATCCTGACATTCTGACCATGTTCCTTGGCTGGTGCGATGAAGAGATTCCCAGTTTTAAAGGCAATGAATCACGCTCGAATTGAGACAACAAGAAGTTGACAGATCAAGTATTGCGAACATGAGAAATACGCAGACGCCGTACGGAATGAGGATAATTGGAATTGCGATTGAGAACCGCTAAAACCGGATCATGAGGGAGATTTTCTCGTATGCGCCGCCTTCCAGAATCAAAATCATCCTTTCAAGGGTTTCCCTAAAATATCATCAAAATATAAAAATCTTAGCAGCACGGCAGCATAAAAATCCTGTTAATCTCTTTTCTTCACGTTATTTCTTCGCAACAACCCCTCGAGCCTGTGCGATTTCTCTGCTCATTGACTCTCTTGATTTTCCTCCATTTGTCATAACTCGATTCTGTTCGACGTCTTTGTCTATCGGCTTCCTTTCTACTTTCTTCTTCTCATAATCTACATTTGATTCGAATTCTTTCTCCTCAGCTTCTTTCTTTCGTCTGTGATTCCTCATCATCATGGCCGTGTCCACCGCCGACAGTTTCACCGCCAACTCGACCATGAAAAGCCTCGAGACGTTCCTCACACATCTCAAGTCTCGTGCGCCATATTATGTGTTGCTGATGCACATGATTAAGGGGCATATATAGAAGCAAATATCCCTCTTTTCAGTTCTTCTTCCCTCTTTCTTATTTCGGCACACATCTCATGAGCAACCACTATCCCTAGACTTAAACGTTTCAATCCAAAGCACTTCTCCATACATTCAACCGTACTCTTCATATTCGTGAACAACCATGCTCATAAAATTTCTTCAATCTACGATACATTCTTTCCAGAGCACCGCGATGCTAGTCATGCTCAGAATCGTTGACACTGACTCTTTGGCCTAGATTGCGGCGTTCATCGCCGTGATGAAGCTGTCTTTCAAGCTGTTTAAAGGCCAAACCGATTTGACCAATCATTATTTGATTGCCCAATTTGCAGGTACCAAAGCTTGTTCTCGGTATGACCTACCATTATACTGTTCGACGGTTCTGCTTCCCGTCATGGTTGACCAAACGTCTGTTTTTCTAGGGTTCGTAGCTCCTGGAAGTAATACCAGCACTACTGTACCGCTCAAGCGGAAGTGCAAACCGAACCCGAAGCAGCGTAAAAGGCTGAGGGAAAAGCGGGAATTGAGCAGCAACACTGATACTTCGACTACTGACATTGATCTAGATGTTCAAGATGCTGTAATAGCCGTGAAAGTAAATGATCAATCTTCTAAGAAAAATTGCAGGGGAAATTCAAAGCAAAGAGAAAGAATCAAGGAAGTCAAAGCAGCTCAAGCAGCTCAAGAAGCAGAAGAAGTCAAAGAAGTCAAAGAAGTCAAAGAAGTCAAAGAGACGAAAGAAGTCAACGGTCTGAAAGTCACTTCTGAAGAACGATCAGCGTCAGCTGATTGACTTCGATCAGCGTGAGCTATAACATTGCCCTAAACTACAATCGATTGTCGACACTCGAGAGCCTCTGAGCCTTTTCTCTTTGCGCAACGCTCGTTCTTTGATTCATGTTTTTGACATCTGTGCAACTACTATTTGTCAATGCAGAAGAGAGCAAGCCGATCATCGCATCACAAGTGTTATGAAATTCAACAGAATCGATCAACATCAAAAAAGTAAGCATCAAAGCAGAGTAAGCTTTATTCAATTTTCATTGCATGAAATTCGGGAGAAGACCGGTTGACGGGCTCTTCTAGCATCGTTGCTGTGCATGGTTTGGGGTCCAATCCCGCCACGAGGGAGCAAAAGATGGGAACATACTTGCATCGCATTCAACGTTCGAACACAGAAGTGAACGCCTCCTCTTCAGACCGCCGCGAAAGCTGTTACTTAGCTATTGATCTAGCTAAGAGGACTTAATAGATCTTGGCGACTGTGGTTACCTTGAAGAAGGTTTGAGGGTCTGAAGAACGCTGTTTACTCTAATCGCACGAAGGTTTATACTTTGCTTGCTACATCAAAGCACTTCAGCATGTAGTCCAGCATTCACCGAGCTAGCAAAGGCCTTCTTGGACCTGAAGACGCAGAAATGTCGAGCGAAGCCGCCCAGAGCTGGGAAAAGTAGATGAAGAGACTTCCGAACATCAGCAGAAGAAAATGAAGATAAGAAAATCAAACGAA
>JAABUU010004218.1_pt1 | contig 17213 bp, 14 predicted proteins | sample 5559301 | NCBI WGS metagenome assembly JAABUU01 (sample SAMN10711884, study PRJNA513360) | rock metagenome | isolation source: Antarctica rocks | place: Antarctica: Victoria Land, Richard Nunatak white | reverse complement strand
GCACGGCGTGCCGGAAGGCCAGTCCGAGATCCAGTACGCCACCGCCCTCCCGCTGGAGTGCAATTTGGATTACATGGGCGGCGTCGATTTCCGCAAGGGCTGCTATGTCGGGCAGGAGCTGACGATCCGGACGAGGCATACGGGGGTGGTGCGGAAGCGGATTTTGCCGGTGAGGTTGTATGGTGTGGGAGAGGAGGTGGGGGAGGAGGTGGGGTTGGAGTATGATGAGCGGTGGGGAGAGGGTGGGCCGGGGAGTGGGGCGCATATTGTGAGGGTTGGGGCGGAGGGGAGGGCGAGTGGGCGGAGTGCGGGGAGGTGGGTGGTTGGGGTGGGGAATGTGGGGTTGGCGCTTTGTCGGTTGGAGGTTATGGTTGGTGAGGGTGGTGGTGGTGGTGGGGGGGAGTTCAAGGTTGTGAGGGAGGAGGAAGGGGGGGAGGGGGGAGGGGAGGTGAGGGTTAAGGCGTTTGTGCCGAGTTGGCATCGGAATCAGGGCGGTGTTGTGGATGTGCTGCATCGGGAGAGGAATGCATGACTAAAGCTGCTTGATGAGAGTCATGTATTCGTGTTCTCTATCATGGTCATGCGTGTCGATTTGTGGGATCTAAGCTGCCGGGAATTTCAGCGATACTGCAAGTCTCTGCTCAGGTGACCCCCCGAACGTGCCGACGAACACCAATGTGATGAAAATAAATTTCGCGATGCCTATCAGCACTTGATGGCATCGCTAGTTTCCATCCATTGGCAAATATCCACCACCGCAAAATCAAACAATCTACCTCCAGCTACCTCCACGAACCACTTCCCACCTTTACATCACCAACCCTCTACCCACCGTCCCTCGCGGCCGCCTCTTTCACAGCAGCAGCAGCCGCCTCTTCATCGCCCCTCCTAATCTCCTCCTCCAACCTCCTCTTCTCAGCGTTCCGCAACCTGATCATCGTAATCTCTTCCAAGCTCGGACTCTTCGGACCAAGACCCTTACCGAACGGCGAAGTTTTCGACGGCGTATTCAAGCTCGCAGACGAGAAGGAGGCGAAGGAGGGAACTTTCCGGAGCCCGTTCCCGTTGGCGCTTGTTGTTGAAGATGGACCGAGCGGGGTGGATATGCCGTTGCCGGCAGGTGCAGGTGTAAACATCGAAGAATGGGAAGAGGAGATGTTGGAGGCTTTGTGGCTCGAAAAGGGCGTCGACGGGGTCGTCGAGCTCGCATCATCACCATGTAACGGGTCGGTCTGCGGCAGAAAACTCGGCTCCTTATTCCTGGCCCAGAAAACAGAGTCGAAGATCAGCCATTCGTCGCCAACTTGCTTCTTGGTGTCTTCGACGGCGGCGTAAGCGCCGATGACGGACGCGTAGACAATCACTCCCGTCGCCATCATCTTCTTCTCCCGCTTGTCTGTTGTCTTCGCCTTCTTGTCTTTGAGGAGGAATGCGCTTTCGATGGGTCCGAGTTTGGAGAATATTGAGGTCAGGCGGTCTTTGTCAAGCTGTTCGCCTGCGCCTTCGCGCGGCCAGCGGACTTTTACCGTGCGGTCTATCTCCGGGACGCCCGTCTGCGGTGTTGTCGTCCTGCTTGTGACGTGCGCCTGGGAATCCGTTTCGCCCCTATCTTCATTTCTAGGCGCAGTCCGCTCCTCCGCCGCTTCCTCCTCCGCCCTCAACTCCCGCCTCAACATCTCCTCCCTCTCCCTCCTCCTCCTCTTCCCGTCCTCCGCCAACCGCCTAACCTCCCTCTCCAGCCGCTCCTCGGGCCCCTCCTCCTCCTCCTCCCTTCCCCTCTTGACGCCTCTCTCCCTCGCCTCCAAATCCTCCTTCATCTTCCTCCTCTTCCCCTCAAACAGCTCATTCTGCCGCTGCTTCTGCAGCCGCGCGGCCCGCGCATTGTCGTAGAGCGCTTTGACGGCCGGGTCGGTGAGTACATCGTAGGCGATCTGAAGCAGGTGGAACTTCTCGACGGCGGAGGGATTGTTGCCTACTTTGTCGGGGTGGTATTTGAGCGCGGTTTTGCGGTAGGCACGGCGGATGTCAGTGGGGGAGGTCTCGAATGTGATGCCGAGGAGGGCGTAGAAGTCGTGGGTGGAGGTGGCGTATTGGGCGAGGTCGTCGGAGGGCATGGCTTGGGACGTGATAGGTCGGTGAGGTGGCGGGGAGTAGGTTAGGTGGGTGTGGCACCGGGCTTGGTTGTTTGGGCATGGGGATGCTCGAACACTTGGACTTTAGTTTCCACTTTCACCGGAGATTGCCGCCGCCAAATCAATTGTCCGAGAGCCGGCGACGACGCTTCGGTTTTAAGTTACCAAAGAAACCCCTTGAAGTGAGTGAACTACGAAGTATCCGAATGCCTGAGTTGTTTATTAAAAAGGTCGGAGCTACTGTTGTCTGGGAGAACTTGGCATAAGAGCGAGGCTGGACAAGGAAGCCACAGATATGAGTCTAGACGTGGAGACCAGGTTATTAGCTACACACTCTGGAAGTTGTCATTTCTTAATTCTAAGCTCACTGATGTTATATTCGTTATGCTAAGATCTCACCATAGCCAAGTACTCCAAGTGTGAAGTTACATTTCTCCGTTAGCCTACTCTTCCTCGTCCTCCTCCTCTTCCCTATGCTCTGCCTCCTGTTCCCAATGCTTATCTCTCTCCTCCTGCTGCTCCTCGTGCTACTCCTGCAGTTTTAGCTCCCATCATCTCTCTGGTCTGGTCTCGGCCAGTCTCGGCCACTTGCGATCCACATATACCTCCTCTGGCATTCCTCTTTCTTTTTCAACCGTCTTCCCATTCTCTCCCAGAAGGTCCCTCACAGCTTCAAGATCCCCACCAATATTGGCGAGCTGTTCCAGCATGCTGTTGCGCAGGTAGGGCTCTGGAGTAGCCCATATCTTGCCCGTTGGGGGTTGATTTCGGCTTCTCAGCCCACCAAGGTTTTCGAATTTGACTCATCGTCACAGGGTCGTCCCATAACAATAATAGAGGTACCGACTACCTGGTTGTTGTTTGGACTAGAAGCAGCTCGCGACCATGCAAAGTCTTTCCAGGGCAAAGCAGATATGTTTTCAAAGATCCTATGGGGTCCAAGTTTTATGAATCATCAGAACAACTCTCCCTTGCGTCGGCTCATCCGGTTGTGTCGGGCTCGGGACTCGATATGAAATTGCCCCGGTCAAACTGCCTCTCGAGGTTTTGATCCGTGATCGAGTCATTCTTCATGCTTCAAATAACGTCCATACCCGTTGTCGAGCTCGCCAAACATGTAACCTGTACTTCGATAACCAATCGAATGCGGCACGATATGTGGTGCGACGCAGTGGGCAGTATAGTCCTACAGCATCGGGCATTACAGTAGAGCGTACTCGCGGTTTTTGCTGCTCGAATAGTTCGAGTCGTAGTAGTCGCAGGAATAACTTACCACTCCGAGCGAGACGGCGTAAATTTATGGACAATATATTGGACGATATAAGGTTGTACATTTGTATGACAATAATTCCATACAACATCGGGAACTGGTACGCAGAGATCGTAAGGCCTCGCTAAGTAACAAACGCCGCCGCATGACATGAGCCTCAAAGCCGCAGCCACTCGCCGGCGAAGTGACAGAATGTTCGAAGTCGGGTCCAATTGCGATAGGTCAAGGCTCTAGAATCTTGGGGTGAAGGGCCGTATCCGCCATGCTATGGAGGAAAACTGCCTTGTTGCGGCGGCAATATCTCCTTTCTGCTCCAAGGGATTCTCTGGAGTCCGAAGGTCCAAGAGTCTGTGAGAGGTGGGAGGATTCCTCTACGAAAGATGTGAGGACTTCGCTGTCGAGTTTCTCTCACGGCGTTTGATCTCGTCTTCGAACCTTTGCTGGTGCTAATTATGAGGTTCAGAGGACGCAGGTCTAACGCCTAGGAGCGAGGAAGGTCTTGGGATTTTCCCCTGTCTTCGAGTCCCGTATAACACCGCATGGTATTGCAACCTAGAGTATAAGTCCTATGCTTTTGCCATTCCTCATGTTCCTGGCCATTTCCATTGCACACGCTAGGCAGCACTTAGGACCTCTCAACACAACACTACCATCAACACGAGGGTTCCAGTCGCGAGGCCTACGCGGCTCGTCCGAGAACCAGCCTCGGAATGCTTGCAGTAGAATCCATCGGGCGGAGGAATTGCCGGCCACTAGCCCTACATGAACCCAGCCATCGTCCGAAACTGGATGATCATCAAGCACCGGCCACTTAAGATTTACGCTGAGTCCTGAGAAGCAAGTTGTGTCGTTGGGCACAACAGCTTCCTCGCCAAGTTTAGTAGGATGGTCACACTCCGGCAACTGTAGAACTCCCCAACAAGACTCCTGCAGAAGGCGAAATCCGAGTCGACAGCTTATCTTCCGGTCGTACTCGGATTCTTCAGCGACGTCACACTCCATCTGTATCATGACCTCGAAAGCAGAGCCTGAGACGTCAATAAAATACTTAGATCTTCTAGCCCTGCTGAGACTCCGGAGAGTGACAATGTCTCCTGGTTGTGCGACGATGGTGCACCGACTGGAGCTCTCTAGGCCACGTGCCTGACCCCACTGCTTAGAATTCTTGCTGTAGCTGTCGAGAATCCATTCTTTGCGTTCGCCGAACCTGCACGGAACTCCATGAAGGATGGATATCTCAGGCAGAAGTTGACTGGGGTCGTGGCTGTTAACAGAGGAAAGAAATATACTCCAGCCCCAAGCACTCAATAGCGCCGCATTCTTCACCTTTTCTTCATCGTACTGGGACGACCCCAATAACAATCGAGCCAGAGTATCGAAGGACTCGGATACGGTAGGAAGACCGATGCGCTCATTACTGTAGACCCGAGGAGAGTATATATCCAGCGGTAACTCAGCACAAGCCGTGATATCTAGAACATTCGCAAAGGTGAGTAGGACATGGCAAAGCTTTCTGAATGTCTTTCTGACTGTGATTTTCTGGCCGTGATATTGTTCCCCCAAGACACCCTGCATGGTCTGAATAATATCAGCAGTCTTCCACTCAGATCTCAGTAAGCAGGGCTCCTGTAAGAACTGATCGAAATGTGGTGTGTTGTAGTCAAGGTCTTTGAACAGAAGGCTTCCAGCGTCCAGAATTCGTCGTCTTGATGGGATAAGAAGACAATCACCATAGCGAACAATCCCCGCCTGGTCCTGCTCTACAGCCTCCTTGACAGTCATTAGACACGAAGCCACGACTCGATATGCAAGTCCTCGGATGATAGTGGGATCCTCAACGTCCAACGATAGGATTCTATCCCCGAAGCCCAGTGCCGGATGTCGACAAGCAGCCTCAAGCATAGGTTCTTGAGCAGGGTCCGGTGTCAAGGAGAAGTGGACTTCTTGGGCAGCATCAAGGAGAGCGATGCAGGTTGTATCGCTCATCGTCGCTCGGAGCTCGCAGTCGATCAGAATCTGTTCGTGGCCAGGACCAAAATTGATTCTTCCACCATTGTTTTGTACTCCAACCGTCAAACCCAAGAGATGGTGCGCCCAAACCACAATTGTTACTACACCTTCCCAAGATTCCACACGGATAACTCTCTCCTCCGGGAAGTATTGGACTGCCGTAAAGGCATCGAGCAGAGCCTGAAGTATATAACATGGGATACGCCGCGAGTCATAAGGCTTTTCGATGTATCCAACGTCCTTCAGCTGAGTCTCGACTGCAACACACATCAATTCCCACATGAATCCGCTTGTCTGCTCCCGACACGCCCTCAGGGTTCCCTTCAGGGTGTCCTGGTCGGGGAACGGATGGTATTCATCTGATCCTCGAACTCTGCGCTCAAGCGCTTTCGCCAACCCTCTTGCAAGAGAATCCAGCTCATGGGTCCAAGTCAACAAGCTCAGCTGTATGATCATCGACGAGTAGGCTACTTCAGTCAAGCTCCTCTTCACCGTCGGCCCTGCACCAGCTTCTAGTACAAACTCCGCAGCCTGGCTCAGTCTATGAACTGTACTCTTCTTGACGGCCGTGCGAAAGGTGCTGGCGAACTTGCTTTCGATTCGATTTCGTCCCAATATCTCCGCCAAGTCTTGCTCAGCAACAATATCCGATCCTGACTTATGCAGCTCTCTGACCAGATTGATCATACCACGGCTTGTTGCGCTGATAAGAGAGCCAAAGGGCACAAGTTTGGTGAGCTCGACAGAAAGATTGAACTGACTTGTCAAGGCCATTTTGATCTAGCCGTTGCCGTACAAGGCAGCGACGGCATCGAGGCAGACTTCCCATCTTATCATAACTCCGTAGCTGTGCCGCACTCACAAGCTGCAGCACCTTGACCAACCAGAACCTGATGGAACGATCCAGGGTCCTAGTTTAAGCGCCTACCCTTGTACTCCTCTCGGAGGAGTTCCCGTACCTGTTACCCCATTCTGTCTGCCCAATAGACGCCTGCCTAACGGGAACTGACGACGAATGGTGGCATCACTCCTGCTAGAAGACTCATCTAATTCGTCGAGGGTCAAGGAAGATGTTCTTCTCTTAATACACAAAAAAATTCGGTCAAGGCTCCGGGCGAGAAATCGTTGCCCCCCAAAATTGAAAAACGCGCATTTTATTGCGTGTCTACCATACAAATCGAGTACTGATTGTGCACTCCTTCTCAAACACAAATGTGTTGAGCGAACTGATTGACGCGCGGTTCGGACGGGTCTACCCGCAAAGTTAGTATACGGCACGAACCTAAGGTACTTATTGGAATTCATGAGATGTTTCAGACGAGTATATTTTAATTCTTACGCTGTACGTTGTGATGAGGTGTGTAAACTGTATATTTTTCGAAGACATGTTGCATGAACTTGTTACTTTTATGCGAAAGTACACAACGAGCAGTGGTGTCTTGGGAGCTGTCACTCCCGAACTTCTGATCAACGTTTTTCTTATTCCGCACGCGCCAATAATAATATAATTGCAGCACCAATCCATGACTACTTCACCTTGAAGATTACGCCGACCTGCCTGGGGTTACTTCAATCCGCAGTATTCGGTGGGCGTATCGAGTCATGTCTAATATCTCGGTGGTGGAGGTGGCGCACCGTATCCGCCTTGTTGCGAGGGGTAGCTAGGCTGCTGGGGCGGGGGGCGGCCATATCCTTGTTGCGGTGGTGGCTGGCCATAACCCTGTTGTGGAGGCTGACCATATCCTGATGACGGCGGAGGCTGGCCATAACCTTGCTGCTGAGGAGGATATCCGCCATACTGTTGTCCGTACCCGCCTGACCCACCATATTGTCCTGGTGGCGGGGCATTGTAACCTTGGCCAGTGGGTGCACGACCGCCTTTCTCATCTTGGGTGTCATACGACGAGTCAACCGCACCGAGGAGTAGTTTGACCAACTGTGCCCTCATTAGTCAATAATCTGACTGTAGGAAGATGAAGGTGGGCTACCCAGAGATCTGGAGTCAGGTCGACGGGTGGCTGAGCGCGAGACATCTCATCTTGCTCTGTCTCGAAGTCTGAAAAGCGTTCAGTCTAGCCTCCTCTAACAGTAGAGTTGCGGCAAGCTTACTTGAAGTGCAGTCAACCATGTGACCAATGCTAGGATCGGTATCGAGTTTGCCCAAGAACTCGGTTGCCTTCAAGTCATCGCCGACCTGCGCAAACTCAAATGATACAGCACCTTGGCCGTACCGAGGGTTTCGAGACAATTCCGTTGATGCGTAGCGTATGGCATCAAAAACGGCGCCTTGGGGCTCTCCGGCAGGCTGTCCATCTGTGATCGCGATGATAAGTACCGGTTTTTGGAGCTGGTTGTTGCGTGCCGGGCCCACAACCAAAGGCTCGATGACCTTCGCTCTGAGCTGAGTACCCATAGGTGTAAGTCCACTGAAGTTGACTTTCTTCATCAATCGCTCGACGTGTTCTTGCGATTTGACGTCGTCGTCTTCGAATGTACCGTCACCACGCTCGAACTTCTGACGTAGGGTGTTCATGAAGCGGATACTAATGCCGTTTTCGTCAAAAAGAGATGCTGCGTAAGCAACCCTTGATAAGATCAGCCTGAGATCGTTGATGCGATCACCCCCCTGGTCAATCTGCATAGAACCACTATCATCTGATAGTTGTCAGCTTATGGACCATTCAACGCTGCTGCTGCCGACGCCTCACCAATGTAAAGAATGATATCGAATAAACCGAGTTTGGATATGTCCTGCCCGACTTCGCGCGGAACTCGCCAGTTCGTACACAACTGATCCACCTTGGCCGGAGCCTGGCTGGCGATGTGGTCCAGTAAAGGATGGTTCGGAGGAAACATGTTTTGAAGGTTTTTCTCTCGGATCACGTCCACAAGCAGCTGCTTGTAAGCAGCAATCTGCTGAGGTCCCGCCGGCTGCGAGGGGGGGCCGCCATATTTCTGCCCACCTTGCGGAGGATAGCCTCCTTGTTGTTGGGAAGGATATTGGCCGGGCTGACCCTGATGTTCAAAGTTGTCAGCATCGATCTGGCAGCACACTTCTTAGCGTTATTGAAACAAAGATAACGAACGTATCCATAGCCAATATTTTGAGGGTAAGATGCCGGGGAAGAATATTGATAGGATTGCTGGCGAAGAGCCTGTGATTGTGTAATTCCTCCGTAACTTTGTGGGGCCGGAGGCGGAGGTCTGCCGTAGCTTGTCTGTTGGCCATATTGTGCCGGTGGTCCGTAAGGAGACGGCGCATACGAGGTTTGGTATGGAGGTTGAGGCGACGTTGATGGTGGCGTCGGGTAACCGTGCGTGGATGGAAAGGGCAATGGGTTGACTGGTCGTTGCTCCCTATAACCAGGCTGCGGCGACACTGACGGATACGGCGGGTAACTGGGCGTTGGATTCAGCTGGCCCGGATATTGCTGATAATGTCGATCGGCCATCGTCACGATTGCAACACACGAGAGCGTCGAAATTAAAGCTCGTTGTTAAGTAAAGGTGGCAGTGGTGATGTATTGAGTAGATCGGATGAAAAAGAGCCGTAGCGATGAAATCCAGGATTGCTTACCGAATAACCACCGCTCTGAGGTTGACCTGGATAAGCCTGATACTGCCCCTGCCCAAGCCAAAAAGGCTTAGTATGCGGGTAAGCAGTGATTGGACGAGATCATCACTTACGTATGTGCTAGACTTCAAGTTCTGCTGCTGACCCGCCTGCAGCTGGGAGGGATAACCTCCCTGTTGCTGCTGTCCCGGCGGAGCGCCATAACCTCCAGCAGATCCTCCAGCAGGCGGATAGCCTCCTTGGGCCTGACTGGCTGCTAGTTTTGACGCGAGCTATGGGCGAAAGAGAGAGTGTCAGTGGGTGTTCATATTTAAGATACTGTTGCTTATTCAGTCTCCGGAACAGGTTGGCTTGAGGCCTGGCGGGGTAGTATGGCGGGGTAAGCTGAAGAGCAGCGCCAACTCACGCCCATTTCGAACAATTTCTAGCAATGATAATGCAAGGGGTAAGGTATTCAATCAATCGCAGTGAATCCAAAAAAAAGAGCAGAGAATAAGATACAGCAGTTGCAATGGACAAGAGAATCCGAATGAGAAACGGCGGTGGTTAAGGGAACCCTTCTAATGCTTGGGGGCTGAGGATCGGAAAGACACGTATGATGACAAGTACCAACCTTGTAAGAGTTTGCCGCCTTGTCGGCCAAAGGCTGCCCAAAGCTATTCGAACGCAAACCAATTGTTTCCTCTTAACTATACTTCTGGAGATCTTTCAAACAAACCGAATGCACTTCTCTGCCTTGAAACAGGACCATGCTTCCACGGCGCAGTGCCTTCGCCAAAGTATTCGCACGAGCGTCCATACACATGGCCATAGCTGAGAACAGCATGGTCGTCCTGGATAATCTGACAAATATTAGTCAGTTGAGTTCATCCAGGGAACGTATACTGTAAGAGGCTCATCGTTGCCCACTTGCTGTGAATAAGGTACCTATATCCAACCGCGGAGGTATGTACTGTGTACTTGGTACAAGTCGAGGCAGCTTCCTGGGGGCCATGAATGCTTACCTAACGATCGTTGGACTTGCTGTCTGGCTGGGTTCTATCCCAAAACTTTTAAACCCCGAGTGTATACCTAAGGTATGGTAGGTGAGAGCATTTCAGCACCGGAGGATGCTGTTGAGGTAATGAGCAAACATTACCTCCGTTGAAGGGTCTTGGTTTTGAGGTAACGTGATCCGTGTGAATATAACTTTAGGAAAGGCATTTGTACAAAGTACTCAATCGGTCATTTCCAAGCTAGCCTTGATGAGGTAGTTTAAGCGAGTTCTCGCCATGTCAGGCATGTTTTGAAGAAGGTACGACGACTACGACTGACTGACGAAGGATCCAGTTGCAGGTAACGTAACTGGGGACAAGAATCATGTCGTCTGTTGATCGAAACGGTTGATAATCTGAAGCATTCTTGTCGCATTCGCTGGATTCGACCGCGCCTGAGAGCTGTTAAGCTATAGCTGCCAAGCCGATATCCTCGACTCCGGACAATACATGAATCGTTTCCTCCTCCATGACCGCTGTATAGATTATACTTGACGCCTGCCTGACATCGGTGTCAGCAGACCTGCTAGGTCGAGTGGTCGAGATGGGGAACTGCGGGTCCTCGTGTTGCGGAGGTTGTCCTACCAGCTCGTAGCATCAGTCTATTCTGACAAAGTTCCCAACTTTTAGGCAGGTCGAAAGACAACCTCTATGAGCCACTGTTAGCCGATAACGAACGAGAAGCGGTAGCGGACTTGTTGCAATACCTAGAAAATGTATGCCATCAGCCTCTCCCGCCTAGCAGCGCTCTTACTAAGATGGTTAGCAGCGTGGAGAGACAGACTTCTTCACTGGCGATCCTTTACGAGCTCTGAGCACCTTGGTCTACTCGGATAATGTCGATTTACAGAGGAGTGCCAGCTTGACCTTTGCGGAGATTACAGAGAGAGGTGAGGAAGCAACCCTGGGAAAGGATGGCTCCAGAGAGCTGATGATGCCCCAGATGTTCGAGAAGTCAACCGAGAAACTCTTGAGCCAATACTATCCCTCCTTCAGAGTACAGACATCGAGGTTCAGCGAGCGGCAAGTGCTGCGCTCGGTAACCTGGCAGTCAATAGTAGGTGTGCTCTCCCGTCTGTACCATGCTTGTCGACTAACAATACGCAGATGAGAATAAGGTAATGATTGTTCAGCTTGGCGGTTTAGCTCCTCTTATACGGCAGATGAATGCTTCAAATGTCGAAGTACAGTGTAACGCAGTCGGTTGCATCACCAACTTAGCCACACATGAAGACAACAAAGCGAAGATTGCAAGGTCAGGGGCATTGGGGCCTTTGACACGCCTCGCAAAGTCCAAAGATATGAGAGTCCAGCGTAATGCTACGGGCGCTCTACTGAACATGACCCATTCAGGTCAGCATGGACTTATTCTCACCGGTTGCCGCTGAATGTAATACTGACAATGGGCAAAGATGACAACCGGAACGAGCTCGTCAAAGCTGGCGCTATCCCAGTACTTGTGCAGCTTCTTTCTTCGCATGACGTCGATGTCCAGTATTACTGTACAACTGCGCTTAGCAACATCGCAGTAGATGCGAATCACCGAAAGAAACTTGCCCAGACCGAAGGCCGGCTTGTGCAATCACTCGTCCACCTAATGGACTCATCTTCACCTAAAGTCCAGTGTCAAGCTGCACTTGCCCTTCGAAATCTTGCATCGGACGAAAAATATCAGCTCGAAATTGTACGAGCTAAAGGGCTCGCACCGCTCCTTCGACTGCTGCAATCATCTTACCTGCCACTCATTCTCTCTGCTGTTGCCTGTATCCGAAACATCTCGATACATCCCATGAACGAATCTCCTATCATCGACGCCGGTTTTCTGAAACCGTTAGTGGAGTTGCTGGGATCGACGGATAGCGAGGAGATACAGTGCCACGCCATCTCCACCTTAAGAAACCTTGCCGCAAGCTCGGACAAGAACAAGCAGCTCGTTTTAGAAGCCGGGGCTGTCCAGAAATGCAAAGAATTAGTTCTCAAAGTACCTCTCAGCGTACAGTCAGAAATGACCGCTGCCATCGCCGTACTCGCCTTGAGCGACGACCTGAAGACTCATCTGCTCAATCTCGGCGTCTTCGATGTTCTGATACCTCTTACAGACTCGGAGAGCATCGAGGTGCAGGGCAACAGCGCCGCGGCTTTGGGTAATCTGTCTTCGAAAGGTATGTCGCCTGATTTCCCACACCATTAGTGCACAGCTAAAGCATACAGTTGGCGATTACTCCATCTTCGTCAAAGACTGGGACCAGCCCAAGGGCGGTATCCACGGCTACTTGACTCGCTTCCTGGCCAGCGGCGACCCAACCTTCCAGCACATCGCTATCTGGACTTTACTCCAGCTCCTCGAGTCCGAGGACAAGAAGCTGGCGGAGTTGATATGGAAGTCGGACGAGGTCATTCAGATGATCAAAGCCATTGCCGACAAGAACGTCGAATCCGACGACGAGGACAGCGGCGGAGAGGCCGAGTTCGTGGCGCTGGCGCGTCGGTCGTTGGAGTTGTTGGGCATGGGTCCGAAGAAGACGCTTGTTGAGGGTTGAAGACTTGTTGACTACTTCGAGCAAACCTGGATTTCTTTAAGTTTACCGGCACAAGCATGCCGAAGGAATTTGAACGCTGGCATGGTGATTGGTTTCGAGATTGCATTCCCTTCTCGTTTATACCTGCGGTCCATTGGACAACATGAGCCGTTTCTGCTCACGGGGCTGCTGCGGGGCAGGGCGTATGGGGACGCACGGAGATGGTTTCTTTTCTTCACACTTGTCTTACGTACTGTCTTAAGCGAGCATAGGTCGAGCGGGAGTCGGATGAGTGAGGGCTCTAGTCCTTTTCGTACGTACACCAAGGTCAATGGAGGTTCTGGACCTTGGTAAGACTACCAGTCTGCAGTCAGGCGTGCGCGATGAAGAACGGATATCAACTACATTCCATACACCACTGGTGTTGGATTACCTCTCCGCTTCAGTGACATTATCTACAGGGCCTATGCTCATAGCGTGATATACCAGTGCTCCGTGTCCAGCTGCACTGACTGCCTTCCTACGCCAAAGACGTCAAGCGATATTGTATGACTCCCGCTATCACCACATATCTCTTACCGCTCAGGTTGCGGTGTCCTGTCAATCTACAGATTACAAGAAGATATTGCCAGAGAGGCCCCTGAGGCCGTCCCGGTCAGGCAGCCGTTGCGTCTACGCGACAACGGGCGAATATCGTGCCCAACACCTGTGGGGTCTTGACTAACGTCACTTGAGTCAGGCCTGACCTCTTTTCTTGGACGGGTAGTGTTCTCGAGGTGGATCAAGTCGACTTCTTGAGTCTACTTGCTGTCGTCGTCTGCATCTTCGCTGACCTACTCATAGCTGAGCCAGCACCGTTCATAGGACTGGGGTGTTGGAAACTCAAATGAGTCACCTCGTCCTTGGTTCGACCATCAGGAGCCGACGGTTGTTGCCATTGACATCTGCAGCTCTTCCGGAGCAGGTGGTTTCTGGGTAAGTGGTAAACTAGGGCACGGTAGAGGTGCGTTTCCAGAGCTCATTCGCTACGGAGATACGAGGACTTGGATGAGGAGATGTCTTCTGCACGTTCCCAGCGGAAGCCTTGCGTTGGATAGGGATCCTAAGACCGTTATACACGACAACCTTTGGATATGTTGTTGATATTGGCTTGGTCGGGGCGCAGAGCGGCCCGGCCTTGATCGTTATTGCTAGCTGCTCGTCTGTAGTTGTATTTCCATGGCGACTTTGACTTCTACTACATTGATGTCAGGAACTGTTGGTTACCTGACGCTAAACAAAATCTGACGGCAGGCCCGTGCTCTGAGACGGAAGATAGGAGACTTCTTCTCGGCGATTGTGAGTAATGGTAATGAGCGAACGGGCAGGGACCTGGCTAACGTAGTTTAGCGTTGGAATATGGTGCAATTCGCGAGGGAAAGAGTAAGAGATCGGGAAGGAGCTAGATTCGTAAGGGTTGGATCGTAGCGCCGTATTGTGTCTTTTCGAACGGACCGCAGGGAGAAGATGGTGAAGAAGGAAGTCGGGACGCGCGGCGAGAACGGGGTCCGATCGTTGGATTAACACTGATAAAGCCCAGGATCATGGTGGGGTTTTTTGAAAATAGAAGAGATAGGTAGGGCGAAGATAGTGGTGAGCGGGATAGGGGAGAGTAGAGTAGAGTCGAAGGTTTTCAGCTGTGGCGACTGATAAAGATGGGATGCCTATGGTAGCGCCACGAGTCATTCTTTACTAAGATAACTCTGCTGTTCTCCATCCTACCTACCAGATTGTCTGAAAGTTCTTACCTGGATTTGGGGAAACAAGCTTCGATCCCCAAGATTCCAATCTGGTCGTGAGGGCCTAGCGTTGCGCTAGTGCCTCATCGAAGACAAAGAACCGTTGCCCTACGGCGCGTAAATCTGAATACCACCGCATGGTACCCCCGTGCCAACCCCTGAATCCAAGCCGATGTGACAAACATTTCAAGACTCGGTCACAATCGGAGCGTCGATCACTCGAAACCTTCGTCCCATCTTATCATCGATAAAACTTGCCGTCTGGAGTGACTCGGACGACGTACTCGTGCTTGTGCTTTGCAATGGAGAGTTAAGTGTCGGAAGATGTCCGGTCCAGTCACACCTTATGGACGTCTTATGACTTCTTTGGTAACTTTTGTCTGTCATCTTATCACTGGTGGCCGCCGTTCCCACCTGGTTATCTCGTCGTTAGTCACAGCCACACTGCGCATGTAGTAAGGTCGTATCCAGAATTTGATCAGGACATGGCGGTCCAATAGCGAAGCGTTATGAAGCTCTGGGTGACAGGTCATTGTCGAAATTCCTCCATCCTTCATAACCTCTTGAGTGAGAAGACTAGTACTCCGCAATGTGTCACTTGCACCGGCAGCATGGTACACCACTCGTCGACAAATGCAAAGCGCAGCATGTTCAAGGAGGCTGACGCAACAGCAAGAGGACGCGAGGAGTAAGTTCCATGTACCTCGGTGCTTTGTTCACCCTGCCTTACTCAATCTTACTCATTGTTATGGGTGTCTGAATCATCCCAGTTTGCCGTCACTGGGTGGGTCGAGTTCCTGTCATGGTGGGTGCAGGACGTAACCCTCCGGAACCCTCTGATCTCAGAATCGACCCCAGGATGGGTTGCATCGAGCGAGTCCGTGTGCTGATTAGCACCGAGAACACCTATAAAGAGAGCTCTTTTGCCCGCTCTCCAATTCATCTCCACACTCAAATCCACCTCGAACAACGAAAACGATCAAGTTTCCAAGCAAAAGCCGCTACTTCTGTCGACGATCCTATAGGGTCAGTTGGAACCAACCGTTTGCACCCACCATGAAGTTCTTAAAGGCCCTCTTCGTCCTTCAAGTCTCGGCCTTTGTCATGGCTACGCCCATAGGTAATCAAGCCCCTATATTGTCGTCCCTGGCACATCAAGTAGAAGCTGACATGTGGCCTAGAATCGGCGAATGGTGACATTGTCGTAACTCCCCGCAACTGGAATAAGAAATGCTTTATCATCTGCAGCGATGAATCCGAGCCAGCTGCTGAGCTGACCGATGGAACCGGTATGGACCATTAGCTGTGTTATTACCTCCGAAAGTGAGAACAATACTAAATAGTTCGACAGGTCTCGGTATATGTGGCATTGACTGGACCTCCAGTGCCGAGTGGGTCGAAAACATCAGTGAGGGTCTGTCACTGCTAGCTTATTGGTAACCAACGGGTGCTGACGATGTGTAGATGTCGACGGGTGCGAATTCGGCTATATCTTCGCTTGTGGATCGAACGCCGAAAGCTTCGTCAAACGTGAGCTCGACGTCGGTGCCCATGCAGACTGGAAAGACACGCTTGATGTGGGTGCACATGTTGACTGGAATAACAAGGCCGACACCAAAGGAGAAGTCTAAGTACGCAATCCTGCTCTCTTCATGATGATTCCTCTTTCCTCGATCACGAGCACCCCTTATTCTTCTGAGGTATTCCTTTGAGGTATAGGAAAGCTGATCTTATATTGATTGCCCCAGTCCTCCAGAGAAGCACAAGTTGGTGTTTCAGCGCATGAGAGATGGAACACTTGACAGATGAGGCCAGGAGGTAAATTAGGACCAGTACTGCTTTGTTTCGTTTGCAAACACTCATTAGTCAATTCAAATACAGCAGTCTCTGTGATTCGTAGCTGGCCTTCTTCCAATACGTGACTTTCCATAGCGAAACCATGAGTGTGACATAATCACACCAATACCGTGGAGATCATTCAACGTAGAGGTTATGGAACAAGCAAATCTGTTTGATGATCATAGCAGGATATGCGGCTGAAGATACCGACAAGATGATGTAAATGGGGGAGCTCTTCCAAGTAAGTTTGAGGCGTGGGAGGGAAAGCTTGTGGCCGCTCAGATAACCACTTCAAAATCAATTGCTTATCTGTGGCCTCTACCGCAGACAGTATGAGTTGGAGTGCTCAGTATAGAATACTCCGCTACTCAGAAATAGCCAAAAAACAATACGACAGGCGGTTGGAAAGCACAAGGAAACTGACGGCTGGAGTACAAGAACTCAACTTTGTAAGAAATCTCCAAATTCAATCAGACTTCCACTGCACTCATTTTGAAAGCAAGTTGCTCGTCACAATCCGCATCTGCAGTAAATTAGGAATGAAATGTTTGCGTCGATGAGGGAAGGGACGGTAGTGGATGAAGAGCGTCTAAACACGGGACGTGGAAGGGACGTGGAAGGGACATGGAAGGGAAAGATGTGATTTTGTCACTTTGCCAAAATATTTAACGATGACTTGTAGTACTATAGATGGAGTAGTAAAATAGAGGAAAAATATATATCAGGAATTGAAAGGAAAGGGAAGAAAAGGAAACGGATGAAAGGTCAAAAACGTTGTCGTCGAAAACCTTCGCCTCGCTTGACAAAACCCTCGCCGAACCTCCCGCCAAGCCTCCCCTCCACCACCAACCCCAATGGCGCTCCCCACCCTCGCAACCCCCGGCCACCTCCTCGGCCCAACAACCAAATACTCCCCGGGCCCCGGCACGCACGTCTACAACTCCTCCCTCTACGCCTCAATCGCCGGGTCCCCAATCACCACCCCAGCTCCTCCCGCCCCAAGCCCATCCTCCAAACCCACCACCGCCCCACCACCGCTCCCCACCAACTCCAACGC
>JAABUU010004215.1_pt1 | contig 17221 bp, 21 predicted proteins | sample 5559301 | NCBI WGS metagenome assembly JAABUU01 (sample SAMN10711884, study PRJNA513360) | rock metagenome | isolation source: Antarctica rocks | place: Antarctica: Victoria Land, Richard Nunatak white | reverse complement strand
TGCAACCATGGTTGCTAGTTGATGCGCTGTGAAGCTCCACAGAAAAGCAGCAGGCTGTTTGCTGAAGCTGACCTATGGCAAAACCTATGGCTGCCCTATGACTGCCCGATGGCTTGACCTATGGCAAAACCTATGGCAGAATCTGATCTAATCTGCTCTGCGCACCATTTCACCTGGTGATATACATAGCATGGCCAGCAGGCTTCCTTGCCATATGCTTGTGGTCTTCTCACTCCCTTTCGTGATGCCTGTCTTGCGCTTGATCTCTTGCTGCCTTGTATGAAACTTTGCATGCAGACCTCACAGAATACTCCTACGTTGATTTTGTGGCATTACTGTTTGCATGCGGACCTCACAGAATACTTTAAATCTACAGTTGGCATATTGTTCGCATGCAGACCTCACAGAATTCCTATATAAAGCGCAATGGATACTTGTGAGCACAGCCTGCTATGCCATTACACAAGTATGGCCACATGTGCACCATCAGCTGCAGGCTTGCAGCATGCAGCAAGCTTCATGTCGCCTGACATTTAAAAGTGATGTCGTCGCAGAAACATAGTGCAGAGCTGAAGGCAGCTGGCACAGTGCTTATTGTTGGAGGTGGCGCTGTGGGAGTGGAGCTGGCAGGCAAGCTCCCTCTTCTGTCTGTCTTTTTGTATCTGTCTGTCCATCTGAGTGTCCATCTGCTGCTTGTCTGCTTGTCTGTCTGTCTGTCTGTCCGTCAGTCCGTCCGGCCGTCTGTCCGTCCGTCTGTCCGTCTGTCCGTCTGTCTGTCTGCCTGCCTGCCTGCCTGCCTGCCTGCCTGCCTGCCTGCCTGCCTGCGTTTCCTCATCCACCTGCCTGCCTGCCTGTGCTCCTTGTCTGCACTCCATCTGCCTGTCTCTGCTTGTCACGCCTGTCTGGCTGCTGCTGGCACATCTCAGATGTGCTGTGCCTTTCTCCTTGCAAACCAAGGGTGAGCATGTACCTTCCCAGACCGAGCAGGAGACACTGGGGCACTTATGTCTGTCTGCTGTAACTGACACATACTCTGACGTGCAAGCATGTTCGAGTTGACAAGAGCCAGTGCAGCATCCACATACGGAGTACACTCATCTTGCGCTTGCTCTGTTGCTAACACCTATCCAGACAAGCAGTGAGACAAGTCCAATCATGTTTGCTGTCATCATCTTTGAAACACACATGCCAGAAACAATGTACAAAGGTGCTGAAGCAAATACATGTGAGAAGCGCTCATTGTGTTCTGCTGCAGTGGAGATTGCAGAGACCTAACCAGGAAAGCAACTGACACTGGTGCAATCATGTCAGCTGTTTGTGCTGCCATCATCATAGAAGTTATGCTGTCATCATCATCGAAATCATGCTGTCATCACCATTGAAACATACTAAAACATGCAAGAAACAATGTACAAAGCTGCTGAAGCGTCTAAATGTGAGAAACGTTCGCCACACCTTGCTCTGCTGCAGCGGAGGTTGCTGAGACCTACCCAGAGAAGCAAGTGACATTGGTGCAAGCCAACAAGGAGCTGGTGCCCGGCTACTCAGCAAGGCTCAGCCGCCAGATTCTCCATGTTCTCAAGGGCCTCAATGTTGAGGCAAGTTTGCACTCCATTGCTGGAAACTATCATGTTCAAGAGGTTGCATGGACAATCGATTGGTGTTTCCTTCTAGTAGCCTACGAGGAATGAGCAGCGGTACAAGCTGTCTCCAAATGAGCAAAACATCTGTCTAGACATTTCACACATGGGCTTGACATTGCTGGCATCAATGAACATCAAAAACTTCCTCTACAGCTTTAAACTTTTACATGGTAAATTTACTTCACTAGTAACACGTACATGAGCCAGGAAGTGTGTATAATATTGTTCAACAACACTATAAACACTTTCTGGCTCATGATGAGCTAGGTACATGCCGGGCAAGTCTTGTCCCTCCAGAGCAGCCATAGCTCATTGTTTAATTGCTAAAATCCAAGACTGTCTTTCATCTTGCAGGTCTTGCTGAGTGAGAAGGCTCACAAGATGGATGAGCAGCGGTACAAGCTGTCACCCAGCGGGTGCACCATTACAGCAGACAAGGTGTATGTCTGTATTGGTGGCAAGCCCAACACCAACTTCCTGAAGGCAGAGAGCAGCAGAGCAGTTCTTGATGAACGTGGCTTTGTGAAGGTCCGCAGTTGTGCATGAACGAAATTTGGCCCCTACCTGTTGCACTTCCATGCCATACACTTTGCAGCGCATGCATGAGCTGATGTGCAAGCAGTGCATTATGGTAAAACGTTGTGATGCTTGACCGGCAGCGGCATCATGCAGATTGGATTTTGTACCCATTGCATAGCCTGTGAGTAAGTCCTGTCTCAATGATTTTGTGGTTGTGCAAAAGCGCTGGCTAATTACTGAGGGTGATACTCAAATGCTGAGGGTAAAACCACATACTGTGTGTGTACTCAAACCCTGAGGATGATACAACGGGTAAAACCCAGATACTGAGGGTAATTGAGGGTAAAACACAGACACTGAAGGTGGTAGTCAAATGCTGGCTGCAGGTCAACAACTTCTTGCAAGTAGAAGGGCACTCAAATTGGTTTGCTCTGGGTGACATCACAAGTCTATCAGACTATCGCCTGGGGCGTTTAGCGATTGACCAAGGGGCTCTTGTGGCCAGCCACATCAAGACCTTGCATGGTGGCGATGCAACAAAGCTGAAAGCATGGAAGAAGCATAATGGTATTGAGATGATCGCTGTCAGCCTGGGGAGGAACAATGGGGCCATGGCTCTTTGGGGGTGGGGCTTCTCAGGGTGGCTCCCCACCTGGCTCAAATCAAGGGATCTGTTGGTGGGGATGACAAGGAAGAATATGGGCCTACCAGCAGCAGCATAAGTGACTCTGGTAGTCTGTCTCTGCGTGAAGGTGTCAATCATATCCTGTTGATTGCCACAGAATCTGCTACTGAGCCGCAAGTTCAATGGATCAGAGAAGAAGACAAAGCGTAGACCTGCAAGCTGCTGAGTATGCTGTTTGTGTTTAGGTCAGTCAGTCTCACTACTACAGGCAGGTTCAAGTCTTAGGCGTGAGATACAGCAACAATTGATTTTTGCTCACAATATTGGGCACACACTGTGTATGTTTAGCCCGAGACATGGAACCAGGAGGTTGCCATGAGTGCAAGGATCACGCTGTAATGATTGTTGCAACTTGTATTGGTAGGTGCTAAAACTGTCTTGTCAAGGACTGTCGACTTGTTTGGCCCTTTAAAGGGCACTTCGACATGCCCTGCCGGAGAGTTTCAGGGGAGATTGCAGCGCCATTGCCATCGCTAGGTAGCAACTCGAATCGTCAATGGCCGAAGGAGACCTTGCTGCGATTTGTGCAGGCAAGTGTGTATTGTCCGACACACCGAAAGTCAACTTTGGATGACTGCAACGGCAAAAACGCCTATAGTCCTCTCTTCCTATGCTCTCGTCTGCGTTTGCGCGGTCTAGCCTTCCGCAGTACCAAAACGCAGTGTATAACCAGCAGCGCCCAGCTTCGTCGTTGCTTTCTCGAGCTTGCGTGGTACACACAAATTGTTGTTTGTTGAATCCTGCTACTACTGGGCCTCAGCGACGGAAGCTCCGTCTTACCGTTCACAAAAGGAGAGTGGATGTATGCGCTTCAGCCCAAGCAGAGCATGCTGAGACTGTTGTGCAACACAATGGGTTCGAGTGGGCAACGAACGTGTCACGCCACGGCAACGTCTATTTTGCCATTGACGAAACCAGCCAGGCTTGCACAGCAAACATGAGTAGCTCATCTGGAGAACCTACTGTGGCCTTGTTTTTTGCGGCGTCATCCTACTCCGTAGAGTTTGACAGGATCATTCCCGTTTTAAGATCAAAAGTGCCCTCCTTACAGCATATCATAGGCTGCACGGTATGTTTCCCTGTCTTTTATGCATGTTGCTGTGACTTAAACATGCAGTATGGACAGCAAAGGCTAATGCATGCATCCAGGTGCATACCATGGCATTCATCCAAATGCACCTGCGTGAACATGTAGAGATTGCGCAAGCCAGAAGTATGCACATGCATGCCATCATGCTCTCATGCCCTGTCTCTGCGCTTCCGTGCTAACTGGGCCTCAACTGCAGGGATTTGGAGTGATTGGGGACTCTGCAGAGGGACCACAGGAAGTTGAGGGAGAGCCCGCCCTGAGCCTCACCCTGGGGGTGCTTCCTGGGGTCAGTACCTTCACTCATATTACTGCCATCACTGCCAATTTAGATCTGAGTACACGCTCTGTGCATGCATTGCAGCCTTTCACACACGTGCACACATGTTTGCCTGAGCCTTATCTGCACATGGCATGATGATCTGTGAGGTGTAATGCTTAAGCTCCAACCCTAAATCTATACATTTGTAGATGTAAATGCACTTACAAGTGCACAAAAGATTGACCCACTCTGTGCAGTATTGCTTGTGAACATGCCTGCTGTGCCAGCTGAAACTTCTCTGCGGCTGCCCAGCTGGCACAACTTGATGTCCCAAATGCTGTTGCAAAAACATTGCTCAGGGCTCCTGTCAAAAGTCAGCCTGTAAGTAGTCAAGAATAGCTCTCAAAGCATCAATATACATGTGTAGCAGCGGCTTGGCCCAAAGTCTACTGTAGAGCCGCACATATGAGAGCCAGCCAACCCAGGGTTCAGAGGTTGCCAGTTTGGTCTTGAGACTCAGGTGAAGTGGTGAGTGCAGGTCCAGGTGACCGCACACCACATGAGCAATCAAGAGGTCCCGGATGCAGACGCAAGACAGGAGACCTGGCAAGACTTCATGCACACGCCAATTGACATGCCACCAGACCACAGCACCAGCTTTGTAGTTGTGGCAGACCCAACCTTCCACAGAGTCACCGACTTGCTAGCTGGCCTGGACTATGCATACCCTGAGGCCTCCAAGATCGGCGGTTTCGTGAGTTCAGCCACTCAGACAGCGAAGCGGGCGCTGTGGTGCTGGTCGGCCGACAAGAGCAACCAATCTGATGATGGCATCATGATGGTAAGGTATCATCTTGTTGCTCCATCTTGGTGAAAGGAATGAGAAAGACTGTGTTGCATTAGGCACCTTGTGCCACAGGCGTCAATCATGCTCACAGATGTGATCTGTAATTGGCTGGAAGGGAGGACATTCATTATGTCGGCATAGCAAACATGTTTTGCCCCCCTTGGTGCATACAGTCCCAAATAGCTCCCTGTATGGCCACTCAGCACGGCAACAGCAATGTGTGATAACGCACTCTGAATTACGTTGAAGAACTTGCTGACGTGGTATGAATAGCAGCACTAAGTTTGCGATGGCCAATCAGCATCAAGCCCATTGAAGCGTCAAACTGACTGTAAAGCATGTAAGACAGCTTACTGAATGGCCGTATGACTGATGCTTACTCATCCAGGCCACTTGCCTTCAGGGAGGGGCAGCAGTACCAGGTTCTGCAAGAAGAAACAGAAGACAAGCGTGGCAAGACTTGCATCTGTTCCGTCCCAACAACAGCTTGTCCCATCTGTGGCTGGTTCTGGCACATGCACACATGACTCATGCTTACCAAGGTGATGCACATGGCTTCAGGGAGGTGCAGCAGTGCTGAGCTTGCAAGGTCCGGTCAGGATTGAGCCCATTGTAGCCCAAGGCTGCCGGCCTCTCACTGATACTACCTGGCTGGTAGACAAGTGTGAGAACAACATCATCATGCAGGTCAGTCTACTATCTGGGTAGACAAATTTAGTGGATAGTGTCATCCCCCTAGTGCAATGGGTAGATCACTGTGCAGATCAGTCTACTTCACTAGGATGCATTCAAGTTGAGCAAAGTGTCTACCATTAGTTATGTAGTGGACAGGTACAGAACGCTACCTGTGCAGACATGATGTGGCATACGAGCAAGCTTGTCTTGTCTGCATACATTCACAAGTGCAATGGGACGCCCTGTTGTTAGCTTGCTCGCATGTGAGCTGCTTTGTCATCATCACAGCCAACTATTGTCAGAGCAACATGAAGCCTCCTGCACCCATGCTTATTCATATGTGCTGTTTGTTATGTGTTCAGAAAATTTGGTCATGGTGCAATAGCCTGTCTCCATCAGCTTCTTCTCGCTTGATTACTGCAAACATGTGATCGTGTGCAGCGAGTCTGGGTTGAAATCAGCTCATGTCCTTTTCCTTTTTGTTGAACATGAACCCTGACGCTAAACCCTCTTGCATGCATGGGTTCCAAGGGTGATACAAATGACTCCAGACACCTGTGTGCATGTGAACGTGCGTATGTGCACGTGTGCATGCGTTTGTGTGTGTGTGTGCGCGACTTGTGCACATGTGTGCTTAGCAACTCAGGCCGAAAGGAACCTTTGGTCCCGCTGGCCATTGTCATCAGCGTCTGTGTGTGGGTGTGTAGGTGAGGGGGGTGGGTCAACCCAGCTGGAAGGGTATGCCCCCCCTGGCTGCCCTTCAACATGACCTCTGCTCTCTCACCACCAAGGACGACAGGTGACACTCTGTCTCTATCTGGCACACAGACAGACTGCGTATACAGTCTTGTATACAAGCTTGCCTTTGACTGCAGCTTGATCTTGGCACACACATACTGAGGCAAACAATGAAGTGCCAAGCACAGGCCCATACCCAGGCACAGGCGTGCTTGTGTCATTGTTTGATGGCATTGTGTGTTCAATCAAACCAAACAAAGCATATTCACGGCATAGGGTCACGTCACCGTCACCCTGGGCAAAATCCATCGTAGGACCACAGCTGCTTATGAAATTCATGTACAAGCTAGATTTGTACATTTGTGTTGTTTTGCAAACCCCCTTGGATTGTCGGTGTGATTGTGTGTGAATTTGCAGAGAGGATGTGAGCAATAATTTGACGCTGGCAGTGGCGCCAGACGATTTCAAGGATGAGTCACAGCTAGATGCAAACGACTTCCTGATCAGGGGTATCATAGGGATGGACCCCAAAGGGGGTGCAATTGCTGTTGGGGAGACTGTTGGGGTTGGCAAGAGGATCAGGTTCATGGTAAGCCCAATCCCTAATCTCACCTGTGAATCCCAACCCATGAAAATAGACTGTTCTTCTTCTTTTCTTTTCACAGGCCAGGTAGCTGTTGCGTGGAGCTGTTCATAATGCATGATGAATCTACATTTAGGGTTTGCCAGGGAAGTTGTCAACGTACAGTGCAACAGCATGCTAAAGTCTCAAAACCCTTGTCTATATCCCGAGGCAACAGGCAAGTTCAAAGCCTGGAGCAACCATGACACATGCTGCCTTTGCAGGCCTTTCGTCTTACCCTTGCCGATATTGCTGGTGCTGTGTTTGACAAGGAAGCCATTGCTTGCTTTTCATGCTTCCAAAAGCTTGCACAAGAGTCCTGTCGTAGTAGCAAGAGGGTAGGGTTTACTATCTTTGGTGCTGTGCAAGTCTGCATTTGTCAATGTATTACATCATGGTTGCTGTTCCAGGTGAGGGATAAGGAAGGGGCCAAACAGGATCTGCAGAATCATGCTCTAGCGTACAAAAGGCGGGAACTGCAGGTAGGCAACTTCCGCTTTCTGTGCACCAGTTGTGTTGATGCTACGCCTTGTCATGTATGACACCATCCACCTTCAGATTTCACTCAGCAAGGTCAAACAGATGTTATCGCAAGTTGTGTCCTGTCTGCTGAAGGATGCCATCCCGTCATTGGTCACTGTGCTGCATCACTCAGGTCCAGTTTGCTTTCATGTTTGACTCAAAGGAGGACTCAAAGGAGGACTAATTTGGGACAAAGGAGCCGGGGGGGGGGGGTGGTTCAAACAAAATGTGACTTTGTTTTCATGGAAACCCGAACCCCCGGACCATCTTCCAGAACAAAAGAAGATTGCTATCTCATGTCAAGTCTGTGGTGTGGACCAGGTCGGACAACAGGCTGACTGACTTGAAAGAGATGCATTTGCAGGCAAGCATGGAGGGAAAATCCCTAGGGCAAGCTTTTGGCGCCCTTATCTTCACATGCAACGGCAGAGGGCGCAACCTGTTCAACGAGCTGTCCTACGACAGCCGCAAGATTGCGGAATTCATTCCTGTGCCGTCATCCGGGTTTCTCTGCAATGGTAAGGCCATGCCAATTAAAGCATCACAACAGCTGTGCAGTGGTGAGCAGCTTTCTGTGTCTCAGAATATGAAAACATGAAAATGCCATAGCATGACAGCTCTGTATTTGCACACAGCATTCTGCACGCCAGAGCAAGACCTGATGCCACTGCATGCAAAGGTGTTGGTTGTGCACATGTGTTGAACAAATACGGTGTCTTGCACTTTGCTACACTTGTGCATGAGCGCACATTCCCTGTAGGGATGTGGCAGCTGGTCATTCCCACCAGGCAGAACTGTCTGCTGACACTGATGTCAGGGATATAACTGCATTGCAACGTTGCTGGTGAAGCAGCATGTAGTTGTGCTTTAGCATAGATCTGGCATGCTTTGACCATATACCCCGATGTTGCATTGGCCAAACTTCATATCGGCGTGGTGCAATGCAGGTGAGATCGGGCAGATTGCTAGGACAACAGCTCTACATGGCTTCACATGCGCTGTGGGGGTGTTGCGTGCCGGCCCTGGCAGTGAACAGTGATCATGTGTACTGAGATCAAGAATTTGGCTGCAGCTGGTGGAACGATATGGTGTTTTGTGCACATTGTAGCTCATCTTTATTATGATGCAGCGTCGTTGATTTCATTGTGTACTATATAGAAGGTTTGTTGTGTCACGTGGACTGCTTACTGTCTAAAAGAGGTTGCGCAGCGGTGATCAACATATGTATGCTCTGCAAAACTTGTCGTCTGTGATACTTTTATGTTTCATTGCAACATGTACTTGTGGCTCAAGACCAACGTCACCGGCAGACATGTAAGTCTTCTTCAACAGTGGGTGTAGCACTTTTGCAAACAGCCATCAGACGTTGTAAAATTACAGGTCGCAATGTTTGCAAATGTACAGCTGCACATGCTGCACAAAGCCATCCTGCGTGCTATGGTACAAAGAAACCCTGCCACAGCAAAACCTTAGCAACCATGCTTCCAAAACACAACCACTAAATTCATAGAAAAACCAGGATGATAGACATATCTCACGTATGCAGAATTGCTAAAATGTAAGTCTCGCAATTGATAATACCACATCGTATAACAGCACAGGACAACTTACCATGCCCACCTATGCATCGTAGATAAATTTTGAAGCACTCTGAGCAACTTTGCTGCTCTCAGCAATCATATATCATTGCTTCCAGCTACAAAAAGCTTCATGTTGCCTCACACACTGACGTCTGCATTACATGGTGTCACAGCAGAAACTTCACGCAAGCATGGTGCAACTGCAATGCAGCTTTCTCTCAGATTTACCCTGTTAGATCACTAGGCCTCCTCTGCAGCACAGCTCTGTTGCTACAGCTGTGCTCATGTCACATTGCAGCTGGAAGTCCACTTCGGCAGCTTTGCTCAGACAGGTAGCTGAAAGAGGTGGATACGAGACGCCTCTCATGCCAGCTCTGGGGAGAGTTCTGCCTACCATCAAGACATTGCATATGCTGCTGTAGCTGAAGGTAATAATTCTGATCACTTTTTGCCTACTCATCCCATTGACCAGCTGCTATGGCTTTTGCACTTCTTATGGCCTTCGTTACAAGCTGGAAGGACCCAGATTGTTGGTAACAGCTGAAAGCTTGTCCAGCTCTGCTTGTAGTTGTGAAGTGAGGTCTTCAAACTCCTGAAGAAGAGGAGCGATGTCCTCCTCATTAGCTGCCGTCTCTGGGATCTTGCTGACAATCCTCTGAGCATTCTCCAGTGTGGCAGTGACAGAGATGCTGCTGCTTGTGTCACGCAGGCCTGCAGAGTCAGATCTTGATCAGAGGTGATCTTGATCAGAGCCAGATTTGGATCAGAGGTGATCTTGATCTCAGAAATAAAATGAGCAGGAATTACACACATCTAATGAATCTGCTTGAAGTCACGATTGCCGCCTTTGATGAAACTATCAGTGTTGTCTCTGAAGGTGCAGCAAAAGCAATCCAGGACTGGCTGCAACCATTTTGTGATATGTGTGTTTGCTATTTGGCAGTTAGTGACAGGCAGCTCTTTGCAGCTGCGCATGCATTACTACCAACACAAAATGGCTTCTGCTCAGGCAGTCAATCAAGGAGGTCCTAGAAGCCAGCAGCCAAAAGCCAGATAGAGGTGTGTTTTGAACAATTTATGTACTACATGATTGTCAGCAGGGGGAAACGTGCAACATCACAAGCAGTAAATGCAGGCTTATTGCATCCATCAGCAAATGAGGCAGACCATCAGCCGTTGCCTTGCATGCATCACTGATAAAGCTCAAGCACCAGGTGAATTGGTAGATTCCACAGCAGGACAGAAGCTTACTCATAGCAGCCTTGACAAGGCGTCCTGCTAATTGCTCTGCTTCCACACCAGACTCGTTTGCCTTAATGGAGGCCGCCGCATCATCAAGCTGTGTTGCCAATGGTGTCAGTTCAACATTTGAAGCCGTCAACTTGGCGCCACCCAAGACCATGTCCAGATTTGCCACAGCCTTGTACAGCCGGTTGAGGTCCACGCGGTCCCTGTGCGCTATAGTGCAAACGTCATTCACGGTTTGCTTGAGAGTGTCGACGGTGACGCGCAGCTGCTGAATGGCGTTGCCGAGGGTGGCATTGACGTTGTTAGCGGCAGATACGGCGTTCGTGGCGGCGGCTCCCATCATCATCATGTTTGCCTCGACCAGCAGCCGATGCAAATCCAGGCTTGGGAACTCTATGCTGACCTGTGCTAGGGAAACGCTCATGGAGCGCACACTGAGCTCCAAGACGCGCAGCGCCACCTCCTGCTGATCCCAAAGCGGCTGTGAGTGCCGACTTGGACCTTGCGCATGGTTGAAGGAGTTTGAAGAAGGAAGTAAAAAGGCTTGTGACGAGATAGCTTGATCTGCTGCGCAGCCAGCTACCATGGCCGCATCCATTTGAGGCTGCGGCGACTGATGGACAGAAACTCCGCCAAGCAGAGGCTGCAGCACACGCCTGTGGTGCACTGGTCTTGCATGCATCATGGAGGCTTGCTGCACAACAGAAGAGGCAGAAGTGGAAGCAGAGCTGTAATGATATGTGTCCTGTAGAGACGGAGCACCTGCAGCAAGCAACCAAATTGTTGCTCCACCCTGCCACTGCAGCCTTGGGCACGGTGTACAGGGAATTGGCACAGCCAGCATTAGCAAGATCATTTGCTGAAGCTTGCACATGCACGAGGTGTTTATTTGATATAGATACGCAGCCCGTAATAGACTTCGTTGCAGTTTTATGCAGCATCGAGTCGCTGTAGGCTAGCTGGGTGGTGTCCCTGTCATGTGCCCTCAATCTTCACACATGCTGTCAAAGACCGTGTTCTCCAGTATATAACATTGACTGCTTCCCCAGCAAAGGTAACCTTGATGCTTGACACAAGGAACAAGCTACATTGCATGCTCTCCAGCCAAATTGACAAGGCAAAGACACAGGCTGGACTGCTCAAGCGTGCATGAAAGCGTACCAAGCAGGGCAACAGAGCCCATGGCCCTGTGCAGAGCCTTCTGGAATGCCCTCTTCAGCACATCTGCCTCATGCTCAATCTCCTCCACAACAGAGTTGACGTCTGAGCTGGATAGGCCATCCACTGCGCCGCTGTACACCTCCTCGCTGCGGTTCTGCAGCTCTGAAGTGCCTGCTTGTGTGCTTTTAGTGACGTCTTGTGCCAGCTGTTGTGACAGCACAGCTGCTGATTTGCCTAATCCTGTAAAGCCAGCGCCCAAAGTGTCCCTGCATACATCACAGGGATACATTCACAAGCAAGAAAAGAATACTTGCTGTGACATAAATAAGTACAGGACATATTGCAGGGGTTGATATATGCTGAAGAAATCCCTGATGTTGTTTGCTGTGGTAGAGACAGGAGCCCGACCGTTATGAGTGAAACTTTATGTGTGTAGATGTGCACGTCAGCTGCGCTATCAAGTCACAGGAGCCCTGCTGCCTTGTGAATTGACAGCACAAGGGACAAGCATGCACACAAAGTGCCACTCAAGTCATTTGCCATGATGCTGTTCAGAACATCAGCATAGCTGCACCAGATCAACTGCCTCTCAGCACCGTCTTTAAGTTGGTGAACTGTCTACAAAATGCAGGCGTCCCAAGTTTGGATCCAACGAGCACAACTCCTCAGCACAATACTGTATGCCGTGAAACGTACTTGACAAAGATAGCTTGTCTCCCCAGGGGTCTAAAGTCCAGCTCGCTGATGGTCTCTGCCACAGAGTTGTAGGTCGCTCTCAGCGTGGTGAACAAGTCCTTTGCTCCCTTCTTGGCTGCTTCTGTTGACTGGACTGCAGACTCTGTCAGTGAAGGTGCTGATGTGGCTGCCTCGTCCTCCTCTACTTCAGTAGCTGATGATGCATTGCTGGGTGCTGAAGCAACCAGGTTGCTTCTGGCCATGAAGGGTGATGCCTGTGAGGCCGCTTGTGACATCTCAGAGAGGCGGCTCACAAAGAGGGTGGGAGCTTCTTGGCTGCTGCTGCTGCTTGCTGATGAGGACAACAATGCAGAGGAAGGGGCAGAGTCGCCAAAGCACCTTGAGTCAGGGAGAGCTGCTGGTATGTAGCCATAGTCCTTCACCTGTGGAGCAAACATTCCATGCTACTTATGTCTTAAACAGGCTGATGCAGGTGTCAGTGCAGCATATAGCATTCATGTCCTTGCAGCAGCACTGACGCAGAATGTTGAGATCACCCCGCATGTCTTGCATGTCATCAAGACTGGGGAATGCTGCTGAGGGGTGCATGCTGGCAGCCAAGCGAGGCAGGTATCTCTTAACTGCATTGGCCCCAATTGCAATGGGTGACCATTGGTTTCTGATCTAGGTACAAAAGCAACAGTAACAGGGAACATGCTGGCTGCAAAATCAGAAGACTTGGCCACAATGCATGCAAAACAGCACAGCATCTGAGAGAGCGTGCATGAAAGCTAGGTGTGCAGGCACATACCTGCAGGCCAAGGACAGCAACTCCAGCCAAGATTGATGTGAATGCTAGCTTCTCTGCACCTGCCAAGAGGCCAACCGGCCCTGTAGGACCAAACAAGCTTAACATGAATATCATGGTTTTGAGAATGATGCGTATGACTCTAACTGTCTTGTCTGGAATGGATGAATGAGCGTGGAGAGTGTGAGAGTGAGTGAGTAAGTGAGTGAGCGTGCGTGTCACATGTGAGAGTGAGTGAGTGAGTGAGCGGGTGAGCAGACTGTGCCAGCAAGCGACAGGATGAGTGCGTGAGTGAGAAAGTGAGTGAGCGAGTGGGTAGGTGACTGAGTGGGTGAGTTGGTGAAAGAGGTGCAAGCAAGCGAAAGGATGGGAGCGTGGGTGGGTGGTGATGTGGACTCCAATCAGAGTGAAGGCCAGAATCATCCATGTCATCACCTGGGTGGTGATGTCAGCCAGTTGACAACTGACTGGCACCACCATCCAGTCAGCCGCGATGGCCAGAAAGGCATTACAAAAGCAGTGTAGATGTGCATGAGACAGCTGCACACGGGGGAGACCGAGCAGTGCCATGACTCATGCAGGGTGCACCGCATCTGGCAGTAGCACAGATTGCAGTATCACGCACTGTTAGCTGCAACCTGACAGACCAAGACTTGCTGCTGATTGACATGGGCGTGCTTGGACCCCGTATAACAACACGCCAACCGGTCCATGCGTGCTGATGACACTTAACGGCAGGAGCATATTTTTGTTGCCTCCATAAGGTAAAGGCAAGGCCATGCAGCATGCACGGCGCACAGGTACAATCAGCAAGGGCCTATATAAGCTTGTGTGCACCTTTACATTGGCAGTACATCTGCATTACATTGTACTTGTTGGAGGGGTCATACTGTCACAGGCAGCAAACTGGTGGGCTCACCCTTAGGCAGGCTGTGTCCGGTGGAAAGCTGAGTAACCATACTCCATACTGCCAAGGCCCCCACAGTGAGGTAAGACACCCCTTCAGTTGCCCCTAGCAGACCCCCAGGCCCCGGGGGCAACCCACAACCTGGAGCAGAAAACTGTAACAAGTTTGTACTAACAATGGGGCTAGTGCTGTGTGATATCTTTCCCCTCAAAGGGCAGACATGACTGAGATGCTCAAAGTGCCGGACTGAGATTCTAGACAGATGTGTTCAGCTTTTGTAATGATAATTTACTGCTTTCCAGCTCAGGATGAGCTAGGTACGTGCAGGAGAAAATGTCAAGGAAAATAGGGAAACAGGTGTCTGCAGATGTGTGGACAGTGTGCATGCTGACCGCCTGCTGCTCTAGCAGAACAAGGTATGCATTTGGCTAGAAGAGATTGCCCTAGTGTAATCATGAGCACTGCTGTCTGTGCAGCATCATAACTTGCAAAACCAATCGGCAACTCAGTGTGATGCGCTACAGCAAACTCTGTTGTATGCCATGCCTTACAGAACATCAAGCAGATACAAATGCAGTTATGATCACTGCACCAGACTGCACTGGCAAGCAGAACATTGACCTATGTTCATGCCTCTTGCTCATATGGCTTGTCGAAAAGAAAACTGGAGGAGATTGCCTTGAACATACCTGTGATTCTCAGTGTGTACTCTGACCACGCCACAACAGGCACAGCAAACAGCCCTAGCAGGCCTGCTGCCAACTGCCCTGTACTTGCGGTGCTGACAGAACTTGCAGAAATGGCTGAGGCAGACTCATGGTTTGTGAATGCCTGCAAGAGCAAGGAATTGAGTTCTATGCAGTCTCACCTTTGCAACAAACACAGCTCATATGCAGGCAACGCATGTCACCTGGGGATTTGTTGAATGCCTCAGGTTTTGAGGCTGTGCAAGCCAGAGTCCCACAGGAACAATAGAGATTTGGATTGACAGGTGATTGTAATGACAGGAAAGATGCTTTGAGCAGCGCAAGGTCAGTGACAGCCACCAGCCAGTGACAGCCAGTCAGTGAGTGACCAGTCAGCTATCGGCCAAGGCATGAATACTTTACGCAGATGCTCTAGGCGCAAGATGAATGATATATTGTTTGTAGCAGGTGTCAAATCAGGGTACATGTATGGGTGCCTCAAAGCAAACGCCACAGTAATATATGCCTAAATGATACGTACAGGAAGGCACAAGACCCTAAGTGCCGACCTTTGGGAGGCCTTCTTTGGGATTTCTGGAGGAGGCAGGGTTCTCCTTCAGCTCATCATTGCCGCCTTCCACCTCATCTAGCTGCACACCTTGACCAGGTGCCAAATCCTGCCGCACACTCACATAGTTTGCTGGCTGTACGTTGAAGCAGAGCAGTGCAAAGCAGAGCAGTGCAGGGAAGCAGGTCCAGGCAGAGTGAAGCAGAATGAGGCCTGAACCAGGGCAGAACGAGGCCTGAACCAGGGCAGAATAAGGCATGAACCAGGGCCTGAACCAGGGCCGAACGAGGCATAAACCAGGGCAGAACGAGGCATGAACCAGGACAGAATGAGGCATGAACCAAGGCAGAATGAGAACTGCAGAATAAGGGCTGATACAGGTCATGTCTTTGAGCTGCAGACAGTAGGGAATATAAAAGGCAGACGAGGAGAAGATATGCTGAAGTGCACAAGTCACGTGACTTGGTGATGCCCACAGGCAGTACCTTGTGTGATGTCGGCCAGAAATATGTCTTCATTGCTATTACGCAGACGATTGAGCATGAGCGTGAAAGCAGTTTGAAAGGAGATGATCTTTGGCGCCCATTCATGCTCTGTACAGATGCATGTCCCTCTCTGGCACTGAACAGAGATAAACAGCAAGTTTGATTTGTTGCACTGCGTGAGATCAAACTAAACTTGCTGTTTCTCCCTGTTCAGTACCAGAGAGGGACATGCATCTGTATAGAGCATGAATGGCAGTGCAGCATTGCCCCAAGGGCAAAAAAGAGTGACAGCTGCACAAAACTGCCTCTCCTGTTCATCTTCCCCAGACAGAAGCCCTATAGCCAGTTGGCCATCCAGCACTTTACCATGGCATTTCAAAGGTTAGCTTGCCTGCTTTTGGGCGTTGTCATCCTGCACACCAGACTGATCCCGTTGGCCTTGTTCCTGTTTGCCAGGCAGGGATGTCGTGGCCTCCTTGCCGCCGCTGCCTGCTTGTTGCACACGCTGCACTCTGCGACCGCTTCAGGTACTGATTGATGCTACTTCCTGCTGTGCAAAACAGGCATCCGCTTAGCAGCAATTTTGTTTTGAATCAGTTTGTACTGTCTGCTGTGCTGTGCTGTGCTGTGCTGTGCTGTGCTGTGCTGTGCTGTGCTGTGCTGTGCTGTGCTGTGCTGTGCTGCGCTGGCTAAGCAATGTGATCAATTGTGCTGGCAGTGTGACTGCTGTGGAACAGCTGGGTCACGGAGACATAGCAACTCTCAGAAAGCTTCAGGAGGGCTATGACTTAGATGCAAGTGTTGCCATAGCATCTCTAACGGCCTTGACGTGCCAATCAAGTACAGCATCCAGACACGGCAGTCCTGTCAACACGGCAGTGGCCATAGAGATGCTGCAAGCTGCCCCCTACTTGACAGATCTAGAGCAGTGGCTGCAGTGGACCATTGCTGTAGAGCCAACTTTGGGTCCTCTGCACATGTTTTTGCAGCAACATGGTATGGTCAGCATGGCACGCTGAATTTCCTCCTTCTTGGTCGCAACTGATCATTGCATTGCATATTGATACTCAATAAACAAGCTGCTGTTGTGCATGTCTCTGATTGCACCTTCGCAAGCGCATTTGCTCACATCTTTGCATCTTATCCTGCAGCACATACCTGCCTCTAAGAACATACAAAGCGTTGTGAACTTGTTTTGCTCATTGCTGATGTGTCTGTTATATGCCAGTGGATCACAGTAGCCAACTAACCTTTACATTCACGTTTGCAGGTGATGGTGCCAACTTAACAGTGCTGGCTTTGCCAGGACAGTCTTTTGTAAAGGTGGATGCCAAAGCCACACCAAGCGGGTTCCTGATTGCTGCATCTGCTGGTGGTTGCAATGCAGCAATGGCAGCAGTGCTTGGCATGATGGTGTCTGCTGGGGGCCTGGCCAGCACACCTATAGCTCTGCTTGCAAATCACTCCCAGGTATATGCTTGGCCCTGCCTTGCAAGCTACCAT
>JAABUU010004213.1_pt1 | contig 17226 bp, 14 predicted proteins | sample 5559301 | NCBI WGS metagenome assembly JAABUU01 (sample SAMN10711884, study PRJNA513360) | rock metagenome | isolation source: Antarctica rocks | place: Antarctica: Victoria Land, Richard Nunatak white | reverse complement strand
GCGGACCGGGCGCACCGTCCGACGAGCCCGGTTGAGCGAGGCGGTTGAGCGGGTGGTGCCGGGGTCCGCCCGATCGGGGTGACAATGATCCGGTGAGTCAATTCCTCGACGGCATCCTGAAGCTGTCCCCGATCTGGATCTACCTCATCGTCGGGCTGCTCGTGTTCGCGGAGGACGCGATCTTCGTCGGCTTCGTCCTTCCTGGGGAGACGGCCGCGGTCCTGGCCGGGGTCTCCGCGAGCTTCGGCCAGACCCAGCTGGCCGTCTCGATCGTCGTCGTCGTCGTCGCGGCCATCGTCGGCGACAGCGTCGGCTACGAGGTGGGAAAGCACTTTTTCGGGCCGAAGGTCCTCGACGGGCGCTTCCTGAGCAACCACCGGCACAAGCTCAATGGCGCTCACGACTTCCTCCACCGCCGCGGCGGGTCGGCGGTCTTCCTCGGCCGGTTCACGGCGTTCTTCCGGGCGATGATGCCGGCCCTCGCCGGCGCTTCCGGGATGCCCTACCGCCGCTTCCTCGTCTGGAACGCTGCCGGCGGCATCATCTGGGGCTCCGTCTTCGTGGTCCTGGGCTACCTCGCCGGCAGCTCTTACCACGTCATCGAGCAGAGGGTCGGGCGCGGCCTGGCCATCGGCGTCGCGGTCGTCGTCGTGGTGGCGGCGGTCGTCTGGAAGATCCGGTCGGACCGCAACGACAAGGCCGAGGAGCAGGAGTATGCCGGGGAGCAGGCCGGTGACGCCCCGTCACCGACCGCTGAGCGCGCCTGAGCACGCGAGCGGGGGCAGCCCCGGCACGGGCAACCCCGGCGGTCGGCCACCTGGCGCGTGCAGCACCACCCGGCATACCTCGCCTGCGGGGTGCGGACCCTCACGCGTCGCGGCGCTTGCGGGCCTGCTCGGCCTTGCGGCGCAGCTGGTTGTAGCTGCCCGTGATGCCCATGGCCCTCTTGACCTCGGCGAGCACGACCTGGACCTCCCGGCGGGTCCGCTCGGTGCCGTCGACGATGATCTCGTCGACGAGTCCGCTCCGCCTCTCGAACCCCGTGCGACGCTCGCGCATCGGCTCGAGGTAGCGGTTGACCGCGGAGGTCAGCCTGTCCTTGACCTCGACGTCGCCCACCCTGCCGGCGCGGTAGCGCTCCTTGAGGTCCGCGACCTCGGCCGGGTCGTCGTTGAAGGCGTCGTGGTAGGCGAAGACCGGGTTGCCCTCGACCGTGCCGGGGATGTCGGCACGGACCCGGTTGGGGTCGGTGTACATCCCGATGACCTTCCTGCGCACGGTCGCCGCGTCGTCGGACAGCATGATCGCGTTACCGAGGGACTTGCTCATCTTGGACTGCCCGTCGGTGCCGATGAGGGTGGTGATCTGCGACTCGACGAGCTCGGGGATGGGGAAGACCTCGCCGTAGAGGAAGTTGAACCGGCGGGCGATCTCACGGGTCACCTCCACGTGGGCGTGGTTGTCCTTGCCGACCGGCACGATGTCACCCTTGACGCACAGGATGTCGGCCGCCTGGAGCACGGGGTAGCCGAGCAGGCCGTAGGGCATCTCGTCCTTGCCGGCGGCCCGGGCCATGTCCTTGAGGCTCGGCACCCGCTCCAGTCGAGGAACGGTGACGAGGTTCTGGAACAGGGTGTTCAGCTCGCAGACCTCGGGGATCGCGGACTGGAGGTAGAAGGTCGCGTGCTCGGGGTCGATGCCGGCCGAGAGCTGGTCGAGGACCATGTCGCGGGCGTTCCTCGAGACCTCGTCGATGTCCTTGCGGGTGTTCCTCGTCGTGAGCATGTGCAGGTCGGCGATGATGAGGAAGGTCTCGTACTCGTGCTGCAGGCGGACCCGGTTCTCGATGCTGCCGACGAAGTGGCCGAGGTGCAGCTTGCCCGTCGGGCGGTCGCCGGTGAGCATCCGCTTGCGCCTGGCCGAAGGTGCCTGGGTCGCTGGGGCCTGGGTTGCTGGGGTCTGGGTTGCCGAGGTGGCGGTGGACCCAGGTGTCGTCACGTCGTCGATCCTCCCAGAGGGGTGCGGGTCCACTTCGTCTGGCCCGATGGGGGCAGCGAGTGCTGCAGATCGGGAGGATCCGAGGGTGTTGGTGATCATGGTGTCTGCGCCTCCTTGACTCGGGCCCGTCAAGGTCTCCACGTCAAGACGCAGAAGCCGCCCTCGACGGGGCGGCTTCGTGGTGGTGAACTCGAGCGCCCCGTCAGGGCAGCCACCAGCTCTGCAGCGTGCTGCGGGTGCTGGTCGTCGTGGTCACCGCACCACTGTATCCCAACCTGGTCAGGTGTCCGAGGCGTCGCCCAAGAGCGTGGACGGGACCGGCGAGCACGCCCCCGTCGACCGGCAGCGTCGTGCCGGTGATCGGTGGAGCGCCGGCCGCCCTGGTCGGGCCGAAACGTCAGACAGCCACGACCTCGAGGCTGACCTTCGCCTGGACCTCCGGATGCAGCCGGACGAGCGCCTCGTAGGAGCCGGTCATCTTGATGTGCCCCTGCACCTCGATCTTGCGCTTGTCGAGCTCGGGCCCACCGGCCGCCTTGACGGCGGCGGCGATGTCCGCGTTGCTCACGGCGCCGAAGAGGCGACCGCTGTTGCCGACCTTCGCGGTGACCTTGACCGACCTGGACTCGAGCTGGCCCTTCATCTGCCGGGCCTGGTCGAGGGACTTGACCTCGCGCGACGCGCGAGCCCTGATGATGGCGTCGACCTGCTTCTGGCCACCCGTGGTCCAGGCGGTCGCGAACCCGCGCGGCAGCAGGTAGTTGCGGGCGTAACCGTCCTTGACGTCGATGATGTCGCCGGCAGCGCCGACGCCCGTCACCTCGTGGGTCAAGATGAGCTTCACAGTGTCTCCTTCCGTCCCGCCGGGTTCAGCGAGCCGAGGACGAGTAGGGCAGCAGTGCCATCTCACGGGCGTTCTTGACGGCCGTGGCGATGAGCCGCTGCTCCTGGACGGACACACCGGTGACCCGGCGAGCGCGGATCTTCCCGCGGTCGGAGATGAACTTGCGCAGCAGCGCCGTGTCCTTGTAGTCCACGTTCTCGATCTTGGCGATCTTGAGCGGGTTCGCCTTCTTCTTGGGCTTGCGCACAACGGGCTTTGCCATCGTGGTGCTCTCCTTCTCGATTGAGAGCCCGGCACGGTGCCGGGATAGCTGACTTGCTGGAACAGGTATGCCGTGCAGCTCGGCCCGCGGCGCGGACCTCAGCTCAGGTGTGAGTCACCGATCGGAGGCGATCGTGGGAGTCGAAGGGATCGGAATCGGAGTGTCGTCGGGTCAGAAGGGCGGCTCGTCGTACGACGGGGCGCCGCCGCCCCACGTGCCGCCCTGCTGGCCGCCCTGCTGGCCGCCTTGCTGACCGCCCGACTGGCCGCCCTGCTGGCCGCCCTGCTGGCCGCCTTGCTGGCCGCCCGACTGACCACCCTGCTGGCCGCTTGGGTTGCCCGCCGCCGGTGAAGCGTTCTGGCCACCCTGGTTGCCACCGAAGCCGCCGCCGGCTGATCCGCCGCCGCTGCCGGCACCTGTCGCCCACGGGTCCTCCTGGTTGCCACCAGAGGATCCGTAGCCGCCGCCGCCCCCACCGGCTCCGCCGAATCCGCCGCCGGAGCCCGGCCCGCCGCCGCGTTGGGTCTTGGTGACCTTCGCGGAGGCGTACTTGAGGGACGGCCCGACCTCCTCGACGTCCAGCTCGACCACGGTGCGCTTCTCGCCTTCCTTCGTCTCGTACGAACGAGACTTCAGCCGGCCGGACACGATGACTCGCGTCCCGCGCTGGATCGACTCGGCGACGTTCTCCGCGGCGTCCCGCCAGACCGAGCAGCGCATGAACAGGGTCTCGCCGTCCTTCCACTCGTTGCTCTGGCGGTCGAACGCGCGGGGCGTGGATGCGACGGTGAAGTTCGCGACGGCGGCCCCGGACGGCGTGAACCGCAGCTCGGGGTCGCCGGTGATGTTGCCAATGACGGTGATGACGGTGTCGCCAGCCATGTGATCGTTCCTTGGTCGAAGGTCAGGCGCCGGGGCGCAGGAGCTTGGTCCGCAGGACCGACTCGTTCAGGCCCAGCTGACGATCCAGCTCTTGGGCCGTGGCCGGCTCGGCGGTCATCGTGACGACGGCGTAGATGCCCTCGGACTTCTTCTTGATCTCAAAAGCCAGCCGGCGACGGCCCCAGATGTCGACCTTGTCGACGGAGCCCCCGTCCTTGGTGACGACGGAGAGGAACTTGTCGAGGGACGGAGCGACAGTGCGCTCCTCGAGCTCTGGGTCGAGGATGACCATGAGTTCGTACTGACGCATGCGTTAACCCACCTCCTTTGGTCTGGCGGTCACGGTCTCTCCGTGACAGGAGGGCTGATGCGTGATGCCGTGACTCCACTCTGTCAGGTGCCCCCGACACGGGCCGGCGACTGTCCACAGGTGGAAGAACGTCATGGCGAACCGCACAAGAGTAGCGGCGCCCCGGGCCCAGGAGAAATCGCCGCGACGAGGTCCGCTCCCGGGGTCTCGGAGTCGGGTCAGGGCGCTCGTCGGGTGCCCGAGGAAAAGGGTCAGCCGAAGCGGACGATGAGATGGTCCCTAGCACCCGTCAAGGGGCCGGCCAGGTCGTCCGACTCATCGTCGTCGCCGGGTCGGTCCTCCTCCTCGAAGGCCGGTGTGCGCAGCCGTGCGGTGTGCCAGGTCCGGTAGACCAGCCAACCGGCCCCCGTGAGCCGCAGGAGGAGAAAGAAGGCGTACCACCCCGCGGGAAGGCCGCGGTCCGGCACCTCGACGCTCGCCAGGTAGAGCCAGACGGCCAGGAAGTGCAGGGCCTCGGTGGCGGCCCAGTAGAGGTGGTCCTTCCAGCGCAGCCCGACCAGGGCGACCAGGGGGACGAGCCACAGCGACGACTGGACGGGAAAGGACGTGCCGGTCAGTAGAACGATCCCGACCATGACGAGCGAGACCTCGGCGACGCCGGGCCTGCGGGGCGTCGACAGGGCGAAGACCCCGCCGGCAGCGACCGCGGCGAGCCAGCCGACGACGCACAGGACCGTCACGGCCCGCGTGGGAAGGGGGTGGCCGGCCAGCTGCGGCAGCAGCCACGGTGAGCCGAGGCCGGCTCCCGAGCCGTACCACCCCCGGTAGGAGGCGACGGCGCTGGCGGGGTTGAGGACGCCGAAGAGGAGCAGGACCGCGCCGAAGGTGACGAGGGCAGCGCCGGCGGTCCGGCCCCACGCGGGGAGCCGGCCGGCGCGCACGGAGACGAGGAGGAGGGCGACGAGGATGACGACCGGATAGCTCCTTGCCGCGGTCGCGAGGCCGAGCAGGACGCCGCACAGGACGAGGCGTTCTCGGCTCCAGAAGTACATGGCGGCGGCGGCCAGCGCCACCCCCAGGATGTCGGGGGCCACGACGAGGGTGAGGACGACGACCGGGGAGAGTGCCACGTGGGCCGCCCGGATCGGGAAGCGGCGCACCGAGGCGGTGGTCCACCACGTCGTCAGGGCGAGCAGCAACGCTCCCAGAATCGCCCAGAGGGCGAAATAGAACCGCATCCGGTCCTCGATCGGGCCGGACGGGACGAGCGAGGCGAGGAGGGACATGACGAAACCGGTCAGTGGCGGCTGGACGGCCGAGGGGGCACCGGCGCCCCCGGTGAGGAACGAGACGACCCCGGCGCCCAGGCCGGCATCCCGGTAGGTGACGGGCAGGTCGGAGAAGCAGGCGTGCCAGAACTGGTCGGGCGTGTTCCAGCCCCGCTCGATGCAGTGCGCGCGCTCCAGGACGCCGAACGCCATGGGCACGGCCGAGGCGGCCGCGAGCACGGCGGCGTAGTAGCGCCAACCCTTGGCGAGGGAGACGGCATACCGGCCGAGCGGACCGCCGATGACCTGCGAGGCAGAAGCCACCACGGCGTCCCCGCGCGAGGGGACGGCGATGCGGTCAGGACGCTCCCCTTCGCTCCTGGACGACATGTCCGCAGCCTACGGCGCGCGACCGGGTGGGCCCGTTTCAGCCGGGCGGCGCCGCCGTGGCCGTCGTGCTCGCCGCCTGCTTCGGCGTGGGAGGGATCAGGATGGCCGGGCTTGTCGTCGGCAGCGTCGTCGGCAGCAGCGGCGCGGTCGTCTTCGTCCTGGTCGGCGGAGACGTCGTCGTTGCCCGCAAAGGCGTGGTCGCTGGGGGCGGCGTGGTCGCTGGTGGAGCCGTGGTCGCTGGGGGCGGCGTGGTCGCTGGTGGAGCCGTGGTCGCCGGGGGCGGCGGCGTGGTCGGTGGGGGCGTCGTGCTCGCCGGGGGCGGCGTAGTCGTCGGGGGTGGAGGCGTGGTCGACCGCGGAGGCGGAGGCGTCGTGGACCGCGGAGGCGTGGTCGTGGTCGCCGGGGGCGGCGTGGTCGACCGCGGAGGCGTGGTCGCCGGGGGCGGCGTAGTCGTCGGGGGTGGAGGCGTGGTCGACCGCGGAGGCGGAGGCGTCGTGGACCGCGGAGGCGTGGTCGTGGTCGCCGGGGGCGGCGTGGTCGACCGCGGAGGCGTGGTCGTGGTGGTCGTCGTGGTGGGCGGCAGCGGGGGCGGAGGGGTGCTCGACGGCAGGGTGGTGCTCGTGGTCGGCACGGACACCGTGGTGTCACCGATGCCGACCCGGGGCGGGAAGTCCTGGGCGGGCACGCCCTTGAGGGCGGCCGTGATGAAGTCCTTGTAGATCGACAGCGGGATGGAGTTGCCGCTGAGCTCGTTGATGCCGGCGATGTTCTCGAGCGCCTGGGGCACGCCACCGACATCCCGGTACATGCCGATGGACACCGACAGCTGCGGGACGATCGCGGTGAACCACACCGACTTGTGCTCTTCGGAGGTGCCCGTCTTGGCGGCGACGGGGCGGCCGATGTCGGCTGCCCGCGCCCCCGTGCCACCGGGCGCGGTGACCTGCTTCATGGCGTCGACGACGTCGGCCGCGACGTCCTTGGAGAAGGCCGCCGCGACCTGCTTCGGGGCCTTGTAGTCGATGTTGACCTGGTCGGACTTCACGGCGGCGATGAGATACGGAGTGGCCCGCTGGCCCTGGGCGGCAATCGTCGCGAAGGCGTTGGCGACGTCGAGGACGCGTGGCGAGGACGTGCCGAGGACGTTGGTCAGGTCGTCACCCAGCCCGGGGGTGTTGGCCGGGATGCCGGCGGCCACGGCGGCGTCGTGCGTCGCCTTGGGGCCGATTCGCTCGTTGAGCCCGACGAACACCGTGTTGATCGACTTGGCCGTGGCCTGGCGCAGGTCGACCATCCCGTAGCTGGTGTTGCTCTCGTTGATGATCCCCCCCTCACGGCCGAGCCCGGGCACGGCCAGGGGGCTACTGCCGTCGAACTTCGTCTCGGTGCTGACGCCCTGCTGCAGGGCCGCGATGAGCGCGAACGGCTTGAACGTCGAGCCTGCCTGCATCGTCGCGTCCGTGGCGGTGTTGAACTGCCGGGCCTGGTAGTCGGCACCGCCGTACATCGCCACGATGGCGCCGTCACCCGGGCGCACTGCCGCGAGCCCGGCATACACGTCCTTGGCGTCCTTGGGGAAGTCCTTGTCCATCGCCGCGATCGCCGCGTCCTGGGCCTGCTTCGAGATCGTCGTCGTGATCCGTAGCCCACCGCGGTCGATGTCGTTGTCGGAGAGCTGGAGGTCGGACACCAGGCGCTTGCGCGCCTCGTTCACGAGGTAGCCGTTGGGACCGGCGAGCGCCTTCTTGGGCTGGGGCGGGATGGTCGGGGGGACGGCGGTGATCTTGGCGCGCTCGGCCGGGTCCAGCCAGCCCTGGGAGACCATCCCGTCGAGGACGTAGCTGAACCGGTTCTTGAGGTTCTCCTGCTGCTTCGGTCCGAGCGCCGGGTCGTAGAGCGAGGGGGCGTTCAGCACCGCGGCGAGAACCGCGCCCTCCGCGACGTTGAGCTGGCTCTGGTCCTTCCCGAAGTAGGCCAGGGAGGCCGTCTTGATGCCGTAGGCGCCGCGTCCGTAGTAGATCGTGTTCAGGTAGTTCTGGAGGATCTCCTCCTTGGACTGCTGCTGGTCGATCTTGACGGAGATGATGATCTCCTTGCCCTTGCGGGTCAGCGACCTGTCCGGGGTGAGGTAGAAGTTCTTGACGTACTGCTGGGTGATCGTCGAGCCGCCGCTCTGGCTGCTGCTGCCGCGCAGTCCCTCCCAGACGGCCCGGGCCAGCCCTGTGGGAGAGACGCCCCGGTTCGTGTAGAAGCTGCGGTCCTCGGCGGCGATAACGGCCTTCTGGACGTGGTCCGGGACGGCCTTGAGGTCGACCGTCTCGCGGTTGCCGCTGACGTCGCTGATCCGCGCCAGCTCCGTCTTGCCGTCGTCGTAGTAGATGATCGACGCCTGGGCGTTCGCCAGCTGGTTGGGACGGGGGACGGCGATGGTGGCGTAGGCGATGGCCACGCCGACGCACCCCAGCGCGAAGAGGCTGAGCAGGGTCAGCAGGATCCGCTTGACCCACGTCCGGCCCCGGGACGCCTTCTTCCGCCCCTCGCCCGAAGCGGGGACGTCTCCCCTGGTGTTGGTGCTCACTGGTCCACTTCCGTCGACGGACCGGCCGATCCGGCCGCGGCTGCGCGCCCGAAGGCACCGCTTCAGTATGCGTCGACGCGGGCCGCGAACCGAATGGCGCCGGCTCCGAGCGGGGACGGGGCAGCACATCGCGCAGCGGAGCGGAGCCTCCGGTCGGGTGGGCTCCAGGGTCTGGGGTCTGGTCCGACCAGACAAAGTCGAAGTATGTCAGCAAAAGGAGTCAGCCATGGGATCCGTCCGCGTCGCCCTCGTCGGCGTCGGCAACTGCGCCAGCTCGCTGGTGCAGGGAGTCGAGTTCTACAAGGACGCGCCGACCGGAGGCACCGTCCCCGGTCTGATGCACGTCGAGTTCGGGCCGTACCACGTGCGCGACGTCGAGTTCGTCGCCGCGTTCGACGTCGACGCCAAGAAGGTCGGCTTCGACCTGTCCGAGGCGATCACCGCGTCGGAGAACAACACCATCAAGATCGCCGACGTGCCGCCGACCGGCGTGGTCGTCCAGCGTGGGGTCACGAACGACGGTCTCGGGACGTACTACCGGATGACCATCGAGGAGTCCGACGCCGAGCCGGTCGACATCGTCGCCGCGCTGCGCGACGCGCGGGTCGACGTCCTCGTCTCCTACCTCCCGGTGGGCTCCGAGGTCGCCGACAAGTACTACGCCCAGTGCGCCATCGACGCGGGCGTCGCCTTCGTCAACGCGTTGCCGGTCTTCATCGCGAGCGACCCCGAGTGGGCGGCGAAGTTCGAGGCCGCCGGCGTGCCGGTCATCGGTGACGACATCAAGAGCCAGGTGGGCGCGACGATCACCCACCGGGTCATGGCCAAGCTGTTCGAGGACCGCGGCGTCGTGCTCGACCGGACCTACCAGCTCAACGTCGGCGGCAACATGGACTTCAAGAACATGCTCGAGCGCGACCGGCTCGAGTCGAAGAAGATTTCCAAGACGCAGGCCGTGACATCGAACATCTCCCACGACCTGGGCGAGCGCAACGTGCACATCGGGCCCAGCGACTACGTCCAGTGGCTCGACGACCGCAAGTGGGCCTACGTCCGGCTCGAGGGTCGTGCGTTCGGCGACGTGCCGCTGAACCTCGAGTACAAGCTCGAGGTCTGGGACTCCCCGAACTCGGCCGGGATCATCATCGACGCGATCCGCGCCGCGAAGATCGCCCGGGACCGCGGCATCGACGGCGCCCTGCTGTCCGCCTCGTCCTACCTCATGAAGTCCCCGCCGGAGCAGCGTCCCGACGACCTCGGCCGCGAGAAGCTCGAGGCCTTCATCGCCGGGACCGTGGAGCGCTGAGACCGTCCGGGCTCCCAGCCGGACATGCAGAAGGAGCCGGATCACCCGGCATACCGTGCTCACGAGCGCGCGTTGGCACGGTCGAGCCCGGCTTCTGCATGTTCGGCTGGCAAGCATGTCCGGCTGGCAAGGGTGTCCGCCTGGGACAAGTCAGGACGGCGGGGGCGGCACCGGGCGTCCGGCACGCTGGCCCAACCAGGCCACGATCGCCCAGCGAACCCGCTCCGGGTGGAGCATGACGTCCTCCCACGAGAACCGCAGGACCGCCCAACCCCAGACGGTCAGCTCCGTGTAACGCCGAGCGTCGCAGACGAGGTCCTTGCGGGAGCGGTGGTGGGCGAATCCCTCGGCCTCCAGGACGAGGCGCAGCGACTCATCACCGAGGTCCACCGTGGCCCAGAGGCCGGTGTCCCAGATCCGCAGCTGCGGCACGAGGACCAGCTCGGGGAGCTCGAGCGCGATCGCCCGCAGGACCGACTCGAAGGGGTTGGCCGAGCGGTGGTCGGCGAGGTCCGCGACCCGACGGACCCGCGCCGAACCCGGCCCACGCAGGTGTCGCGCAGCGGCGACCAGCTCGGCCCGGCTGACGTCACCGTGCCGCAGGGCCGAGTCGGCGATCGACAGCGCCTCGTCGAAGGGGAGGGCGGCTGCGCAGTCCAGGACGGTGCGAAGGGGTGAGGTGACTCCCGCACGCCGTTGCGGCTCGTCGAGGTCGCGCCAGTGCGCGCTGATCCGCTGCCGGTCGCTGGCAGCGAGATGGCGGGTGCGGCGAACGGTGACCCACGGTTGGTCCGGCTGGGTCTTGACCGTCCAGCCGTGTGCGATCGCCGCACTGAGGTGGGACAGCACGCCGGTGAGCCGATGGGCCTCGCGCCGGTGCTCGGCCGCGGTGGGCAGGGCGTAGCGGCCGCGGCGGGTCCGGACGTCGGCCCCGGCCCGGTGCGCCCGGCGCACGTCCTTGTCGGCGACCTCGCGGACGAGCTCGCCCCAGGATGCGCAGCCCCCGAGGCGGGTCAGCGCCTCGACGGCGTCGGTGCCCGCCATGGGACGAGGGTGCCCGGTCCGGCCGGCGGGGACGCCGCGTTGTCCACAGGTCCCAGCCCAACATGCCGAAGGCCGGCATCCGGCCGCGCGGTGAGCGGCGTATGCCGGATGGCCGGCTCGTTCGGCATGTCCCGCTGGGAGCGGGTCACCAGAGTGAGCCTCAGCCCGGGATGGCCTGCCGGACGACGACCACGGTGACGTTGTCGTGCCCGCCGGACGCCACGGCCCGGGCGACGAGGGTGTCGGCCACCGTCTGGGGCCCCTCCTCGCGGCCGAGCACCGCGGCGATCTCCTCGACGTCGAGCTCGTTGGTCAGCCCGTCGCTGCAGAGCAGGAACCGCTCGCCCGGGTGGGGCCGGAAGACCCAGGTGTCGACCGGCTCGAGGGGATCCCGCCCGAGGCAGCGGGTGACGATGTTGCGGGCGGGGTGGCGCCGGGCCTCGTCCTTGGTGATCGCGCCCGCGCGGACGAGGTCGGCGACCTCGGAGTGGTCGGCGCTGACCTGGGCCAGCTGCCCGTCGATGAGCCGGTAGACCCGGGAGTCGCCGATGTTGACGACGGCCCAGTGCTCGGAGCCCCCGACCGTGACGGCGGCCAGACCGGCGAGGGTCGTCGCCATGCCTGTCTGCTCGGGGTGCTCGGCCGCGGACGCCAGGATGGCCCGGTTGGCCGCCTCGACCTGCTCGACGAGGTCGCGGGGCCGCAGCCCGGCGCGCCCGCCGAGCCGGCCCATGGTCTCGACCGCGATCCGGCTGGCGACCTCACCGGCCTGGTGCCCGCCCATCCCGTCGGCGACGACGAAGAGGGTGCCCACCGCCAGGGCCGCGTCCTCGTTGCTGGCGGACCCGGCCGACGTCGGTGGCGGTCGCCGCAAGGAGGGCGGGGGTGCTGCTCATGTCGGTCCTCCCGAGCGACGGGGGAGCCGCCACGGTGGCGACACGCCGGTGCTGTCGGGTCGACGCTAGCCGATGTCCTGCCCGCGTGCCGCCCACCAGAACAGCAGCCGCTCGCGCGCCCGGTCCCTGCCGATCACCCCTTCGTCGAGGCGGACGGACAGGAGGTAGCGGTACGCCTCGCCGACGAGCCGGCCGGGCGGGATGCCGAGCGCCTGGCCGATCTCGTTGCCGTCGAGCTCAGGCCGCACCTTGGACAGCTCCTCCTGCTCCTGTAGCCGGCCGATGCGCACCTCGAGGCCGTCATAGGTGCGCGACAGCCTCTCGGCCCGGCGCGCGTTGCGGGTCGTCGAGTCCGACCGGGTCAGCAGGTGCAGCCGGCTGAGCAACGGCCCCGCATCCGTGATGTAGCGCCGCACCGCCGAGTCGGTCCACTCCCCGGTGCCGTACCCGTGGAAGCGCAGGTGCAGCTCGACGAGCCGCGAGACGGCCGTGACGGTCTCCTTGTCGAAGCGCAGGGCCTTGAGCCGCCGGGCGGTCAGCTTGGCCCCGACGACCTCGTGGTGGTGGAAGCTGACGCCGCCCCCCTCCTCGAAGCGCCGCGTCCCCGGCTTGCCGATGTCGTGCAGCAGCGCCGCCAGCCGCAGCACGAGGTCGGGACCCGCGACCGGCTCGGCCTCCTCCCCGCCCGGCAGCGTGCGGGGTCCCTCCAGGGCGATGGCCTGCTCGAGGACGACGAGCGAGTGGTCGTAGACGTCCTTGTGGCGGTGATGCTCGTCGATCTCCAGCCGCAGGGCGGGCAGCTCGGGCAGGAAGACGTCGGCGAGCCCGCAGTCGACGAGCAGGGTCAGCCCCGCCCGAGGGGCCGCGGACAGCAGGAGCTTGGTCAGCTCCTCGCGCACGCGCTCGGCGGACACCATGGCCAGGGTGTCGGCCCGCTCCGTCATGGCGGCGCGCACCTCCGGCGCCACGTCGAGACCCAGCTGGGAGGCGAAGCGGGCGGCCCGCATCATCCGCAGCGGGTCGTCCGCGAAGGACTCCTCGGGCGCCGCGGGGGTCCGCAGCCGGCGCGCGGCGAGGTCCGCCAGCCCGTCGTGCTCGTCGACGAACTCCAGCGACGGCAGCCGGATCGCCATGGCGTTGACGGTGAAGTCCCGGCGCACGAGGTCCTCGGTCAACGACGTGCCGAAGGCCACCTCCGGCTTGCGGCTGGTCCGGTCGTAGGAGTCCGTGCGGTAGGTCGTGACCTCCAGCCGGAGCGCCCCCTTGAGCAGGCCGATGGTCCCGAACGCCCGGCCGATCTCCCAGTGGGCGTCGGACCAGCCCCTGGTGATCGCGAGCACGGCGTCGGGATCGGCGTCCGTGGTGAAGTCGAGGTCGGTCGACGTCCGGCCGAGGAACGCGTCGCGGACCGGCCCGCCCACGAGGGCGATGTCGTGCCCGGCCGCCGCGAACCGCTTCCCGAGCTCCTGCAGCAGCGGCAGGACGGGCGCCAGCTGGGCGACGGCGTCCCTGAGCAGGCGCGCCGGGACGGGCTGGGTGGGAGGCGTCGGGGCGGGCACGACCGCCAAGCCTACGACCCGGTATGCCGGGTGCCCGCCACCGCGCGCCGGCCTCCCTTCCCGCCGGACGTCACCGGTGGGGATCTCGTGGCAGACGTGACCGGTACGCTCAACCGCGCTGGTTACAGTGTCGGGATGAGCGCGACGACGTCCGGGCAGGCGAACCACGCCCGACGTCTGCCCTCCGTCGAGGAGCGGTCCGCAGGAGGGGTCGTCATCGACGTCCACGAGGGAGCCGCCCGCATCGCCGTCATCGCCCGGCGCAACCGGGCCGGGCGCGTCGAGTGGTGCCTCCCCAAGGGACACATCGAGCCGGGAGAGACCCTCACCGAGACCGCGGAACGGGAGGTGGCCGAGGAGACCGGCATCATCGGGCGGGTCTTGACCGAGCTGGGCATCATCGACTACTGGTTCGCCACGTCGAGCACCCGGGTCCACAAGTTCGTCCACCACTACCTTCTCGAAGCCACGGGTGGTGAGCTGAGCATCGACAACGATCCCGACCAGGAGGCGATCGACGTCGCGTGGTTCCCCCTGGCGGAGGTGCACCGGCACCTCACCTTCCCCAACGAGCGGCGTATCGCGCAGGTCGCCTGGGAGCGGCTGGCAGGCAGCGCGAGAGACCACGGCCGCGACGCCGCCACGTTCGGGTGACCCGCGTCCTGCTCACGGCAGCGGCCCTCCTCGCCCTGCCGGCCGTCGCCTCCGCGGCGCCCGCCCCAGCCGGCCCCGGCGCTCCCGCGACCGCCGCGTCCGGCACCGCGCCCGTCGTCACTCCCGCTGCCACACCCCCCGGCCCGTCCACCATCTCGGTGACGTCCATCCTGCCGGCAGTCGCCGTCCCCGGGTCGCCGGTGACCATCACGGGCACCATCACGGCCGGGCCGCGCACCATGACGCGACCGACGGTCGCCGTCGTCCTGGGGCAGAGCCCGATCCGCAGCCGTGGCGACGTGCGCGCCTGGGTGGCCGACACCAGCGAGCCGCGCGGTCCCCAGCTCGCGAGCAGCCCGACGTCTGCGACACTGCCTCCCGGGAGCAGCGCCCCCTTCACCGTGACGGTCCCGCCCGGCAGGATTTTCCTCAGCCAGGCCTGGGGCGCCGTCCCCATTGCCCTGCAGGTCACCGACGCCGGTCCCGGGAGGCCGGCCGACGCGCAGGGCCAGGACGTGCTGCGCACCTTCGTCGGCTGGCAACGGGCCAAGGAGTACGAACCCCTCTCCGTGGCCGTCGTCGCGCCACTCACCCTGTCGGCCAGCACCGAGCTCTTCAGCGCCGACAGCACGACCCGCACCGGGGCCTGGCGCAAGGAGGTCGCCCCGGACAGCCGGCTCGAGCGGGTCATCGCCGGCACCGACTCCGCCCAGGTCCCCGTCACGTGGGCCATCGACCCGGCGATCCTCGGACGTGACCAGCGCACCGCCGCCCAGGTGAACGCCGACCCCGTGACGCCACTCGTCGCGCCCCTGCGCCAGCGGATCGCGGAGGCGAGCAGCCGGCATACGCTCTGGGCCCTGCCGTATGGCGACCCGGACCTCGCCGCCACGCTCGCCACCAGCCCGGGCGACCCCACCGTCGAGGCGCTCATCCGACGCGGCGCCGCGCTCGGCACGGCCCTGGGTGTCCCGGTGGGCAGCGGCGTGGTCTGGCCCGACGACGGGGGCCTGCAGAAACCGCGCGAGCAGGGCCTGCTCACGGCGTTCGGGAAGGGGGGGCTGTCCGCGGCCCTGGTGTCCTCCTCGTCCCTGCCGACCGATACGGGCTACACCGGCACCGCCGACCGCAGGTCGCCCTCCGGCCTGCCCCTGCTCGCCTGGGACGACGAGCTGAGCCGGCTGACCCTTCAGACGACGAGCGCGGCGCAGACGACGTTGATGACCCAGGACTTCCTTGCCGAGACGGCGACCATCCTCGCGGAGAGCCCCGGAATCAACCGGACCGTTCTCGTCGCGATGCCGCGGACCATCGACCCCGACGCAGCCTCGATGACCCGGTTCCTCGGGTCCTTGGCCGCCACCCCGTGGCTGGCGTTCGTCACGACCGACCAGGTCCGGGCTGCGGCCGCCACGCGGGACCCGGTGGCCCAGGTCGGCGCCGGCAGCTGGACGCCGTCCGGGCCGCCACAGGTCGACGGTCGCACCCTCGGGCAGATCGCCGGCAGCCGCCAGACGATCGACCGGGTGGCCGCGCTCTTCCCCGACGGGCAGGACTACCGCACCCTCTGGAACGACACCCTCGACCAGCTGCCGTCCACCCGGTGGCGCAGCAGTCCGGGTGCCGTCCCGGCCCTCGCCGCCGCGGCCGCCGCGGCCGGCCCCCAGGCGACGCAGGGCATCCACGTCGCCGACCAGACGACGAACTTCCTCGCGGACGAGGGCGTGCTCCAGATCACCGTGCTGAACGACCTCGACTCTCCCGTGGAGGGAGTGCGGCTGGTCCTCACGCCGACCAACCCGCGTCTGCGCGTCGTCAGCCAGCCCGACCCCATCCGGATCGAGAAACAGAGCAAGGCCACGGTCCGGGTGCGGGTCCAGGCCGTGGCGGCCGGGCTCGTGCCGCTCACGGCGGCGCTGACGACGCCCGACGGGACGTCCATCGGGGTCGGGGCGACGATCACCGTGCGTGCCAACCCACCGGGCCGGACCTTCTACATCGTCGCGGGGGCCGCCGTAGGGCTGTTGCTCGTCGTCGGCATGGTGCGCAGCCTGCGCCGGAGGTCGACCTCCGGCCACTGACGGACGGTGCGCGGGGCGGGCGCGCCGAATCCGCCGGCACCCCACTCTCCCCGTAGGATGACCGGTCAGTGCCGGTCATGTGGGCGACAGACCGTCCCGTGCGCACTCGGGAAGACGACGTGCTTTGGAGGTTCCGTGCAGAGCGTGGGTCCAGGGTCGCTCCTCGGTGGGCGCTATGTCGTCCAGCGGCGCGTCTCCCAGCAAACCCGTTTCGAGCGCTGGACCGCGGCCGACCAGATCCTCGACCGTGAGGTCGTCCTGCTGTGCTTCGAGGCCGACGGGCCCCAGGCGCCGGCGACGCTCGACGCGGCCCGTCGAGCGGCCGGCATCGAGGAGTCCCGCCTCGTCAGGGTGCTCGACGTCGGCAGCAACGACGGAGTGGCCTTTGTCGTCGAGGAGCCCCTCACCGGGGCCCGGTCGCTGACCTCGGTCCTGCGCGACGGCGGCTTGCCGGCCGAGGAGGCCCGCCGGATCGTCGGAGAGGCCGCATCCGCCCTCGAGTCGGCACGGGTCCGCGGGCTGCACCACCAGGTCCTCACGCCGCGCTCCCTCATGCGACTCGAGGACGGGTTCATCAAGGTGCGGGGGCTCGCGACCGAGGCCGCCCTGCTCGAGGCGGAGGAGAGCAGCCCGGACAGCGCCTCCCGCACCGACGCGGTCGCGCTGGTCTCCATCGCGTATGCCGCGCTGACCGGCCGGTGGCCCATCACCGGGCCGGACTCGGGTCTCGAGGCCGCGCCGAGGGTCGTCGGCGGTGTGGCGGCTCCCTCCGAGATCGCGGCGGGGGTGCCGGCCGACCTCGACCTCATCGCCCGACACACCCTCAACGACGACACCGGCCCCCTCTCCCCCGGTGATCTGGCCGGTCAGATCGCCCCCTGGTCGCCGACCCCGCTGGGCGCCGTGCGGCCGGGCCGGGCCGGCACCGGCACCGGCAGCCGCACCCAGCCCCTCCAGCGCGACCCGGCGACCGGAGGGGTCGCCCGGGCGGGCCAGAGCCCGCGTCGTCCGGCCCCGAAGTCCGGCGCCCGGTCCCTTGCGCCGGCCGTCGGGGCCCAGCGCTCGAGTGGTCGGACGGTCCTCGGGATGGGCATCGACGCACGCGGCCGCCAGGCCCGTCGTGACGCGGGGCAGCTCGAGGCGGGGCACCTCCA